>Ga0115100_10259099_pt1 | contig 13930 bp, 1 predicted proteins | sample MBTome_3_FD_89642 | JGI IMG/M metagenome (GOLD analysis project Ga0115100, IMG submission 89642) | Marine eukaryotic communities from Pacific Ocean to study complex ecological interactions - MBTS_2Apr14_M1_3um Metatranscriptome... | ecosystem: Environmental > Aquatic > Marine > Oceanic | place... | reverse complement strand
CATGTTTCTTATATACATTAAAAAATTATTGATAATTATTTACAAATAAAATTTGTCAATATATATTATTTACTATATTATACAACCTATTTCTAAACCAAAATCAGATAGCCAAAATATTTTCGTCTACTCTATATCACAAAGCAAAGCCACGCCACGCATGATCCAGTGCTCCGGTTTCTGGGTAGTTTTGAGAAGCAATCCAGTGATATAGGTCAGATCCGTACGTCGAGGCTTCTTGTACACAGGGCACATGTACAATTTCGGATCTTTCGGACCTGTATTGTTGATGGCGTACACGTGGACGATCGGCAGCCGTGTGAAGAGAATTTTGGCTGGCGATTCGTGAAGTTTGCATCCTTTGCGGTCCCATGCTGCCCCGTCAAGGAAGAGTCCGTGGACGTAGACGCCTTCAGGAGGTGGAGCGTTGATTTCCTCTTTCATGTATTTCGTCACGTCGTTGTGTAGGACGACAGAGTCGAGGGCCCAACCTTTGTGCGCACGCGTCACTTCTTGTCTCATTGCAGTGAGGAAACCCTGGGGGTTGAAGAAGCCAGTCATCCAGAAGACATTCGGACGACCCGTGAAAATCCACGCATGGAATTGTGTGTTTCTCTCCACTAGTTCTGTGAACCAGAAACCAATAGTACTCGACTCCCAAGATATCTTCTGCCAAAGATTGGGGACCCTTGCGTCGAATATGTTGTCCAGAGCGTCCCTCAGGTTTTCGCTCATGATGATGGTTCCTTCGATGGCGAGTTGGAGGTCTGTCAGTGTGACACGGACCACTGTTATAACTCTTTGCATACGATCCACTTCTTGACGAAGGAAAATGTTCAGCGGTGTGAGGTGGCCCATCTTTTGGATTCGTGTGCGGACCGCATGCATATCGTAATCTGGCGGCAACTTGGATAACATTTCTTGCGCTTGTCTCATCACAACACTCTCCCTGGTCTCACCAGAACCACCACCGCTGTCCTTTGGTTGAATGTTCAGGATCGTCTCCAACGTGAACTTGGCAGTGTTCGTCTGGTAGGTGATGTCGGCATTGGGATGAAGACCAAACACCTGCGGCGTGTCGACGGGAGCAAGGTTCTCGATGTACTCTCTGTACTCGTTGATGTTGTTGCCTTTAGGTATCTTGTATCCTTTGAAGAAGTTGAAGTCTTCTTTGAACATTTCGTCAGAGAACCATACTTTAGCGTACGTGTTGAGGAGACGTTTGTCGTAATCGTCTGTTACACGACCTCCGTATTGCACCTCTCCGATCATGTAACGAACAGTATTCCACGAAATTCCGCGTTTCGGATCCAAATCGTCCAAATGGTTCTGCACAAATTGAACGGTGGCCGTGAGATCGGATTGATTGAATTCATAAGGAATGTTCCAACCCAGAGGACCGAATTTTCTTCTCTCCTGGACAGTGGTATGTAAGAAACCAACAGCGTACAGCATCGGTTTCCATTGAGGCTGCGAACATATGTCCAGCTGATCTTGGGTAACACCGGCGTAGGTTCGTTTTAAACCTGCCTTCACTCCTTGAGGAGGTTCGTTCGTGAATTTGATAGATGTTTGGAGCAGACCGATGGGAAACTTGGGATGCTCTTCCGTTGTCACCCAGATTCTGAATGTCGGGTGAGCTGTTTCCAATGTGAGCACATACTCAAGAAGCTCATCCATGAAATCCAGACCTAAATGACAGTTCTGTAGGAGCACCCATCCCCCTTCAGTAGAGTGTTGTTGCAACAGACGTCTCGCATGAATCTCTTGCCCCTGTCCCATGGACAGACAACTGAATTCGATAGTGTAGCGTTTCGCCAGACCTTCAATGGCGGCCGTCGGATCAGAACCCATGGAGAGCAAAGCGATGAGAGGCGTGTGTATGTCTGATTCTTTCCACGTTTCTTCCAGATTCAGTATGACGCCGTCGGCGAACCGGGTTCCCATCGATTCTGCAATGTATCTTCGTGCTTGGATCAACGTACGATCGGGACACCATGAACGGATCAAGAGAAGTTTGCGGAACGTGTCAAGCGATGTCTGATAACCATCTGGTATGGGACAATCTTCGGGGGCGTCTTGATCGAACCAATTTTTCCAACCTGTTTCATTTCTTCCGATCTGATCAAGGATTCCTCCAAACTTTCCGAGCGCGCTGAGTTGGACCAAGTTTAGCCAAGTCATGTCCCCGATCCATTTGAAAGGTTTAGGCTGAACAGTGTTCAGATCCAATGCTGCACCTCCCTTGATGAACGTCTGGAATTCCTCATGTTTGACAACTTCACGATCGATATCAATCTTCATGGTGAGAAGAATGGTATACATGAACTTGTCAACCTCGTACAGTCCACGGGCCGCATACGCGTAAACGTGGAACGTCAAGAACTCGATGATGTTGTGAATACGCTTACTATTAATAGGAGACTTCTCGGAAAGAGCCATTGAACCATCGAACAGTCCCAAGAACTGCTGCAAAGCAATCTGGTACATCGTATTGACCAAAGACATCTCGGTGATCATGAAATACAGAATACTTCCTCGCGTTGCTACAGGTCGGAATTCTTCACGTGCGGTGTTGATTTTGATTTCCGTCTCGCTGGCAATAATCAGTTTCTCGCTGACTTCTTCAGCAGTCACTTTCGTGGTTTTCAGCACGGCAACGAGAGTTTCGTCTTCGACAAGCGATCCTTGTGTACTTGTGAGACGGTAAAGAAGATTGTCTTCGAGTTCTTTCATCTTACGTTTGTTGGCTGTCACGTCCTCCATCAGCTTCACCCTTTCGCCCTCGAGTTCTTGCTTCTCGGTATTGATGACCCGACCTAGAAGCTGATCTTCCAGACCTTTGATGGTGACAGTGAAATCTATAATGGAGGTTCGCGCGCTCACTTCTGGAGTGTAAGAAGGATTACCTAGTTTTGTCGTCAAGTACAGCATGAAACCGTCCATGACATCGCATTCTTTATCTCCCACTTTCACTTTTAGCCTACTTCCAGATTTGATAAAGTTCTTTTCCAGGACGTTATCGAGCGCTGGATCCAGTTCTTCGCCGATGTCCTCCAGCAGGAGGGGTCGCCCGAGAGACAAGGCATCTTCAAGATGCGTTCTGAAGTACTTGTGATTCAGTGCAGAAACCTGTAAGTCGTTCGATTTCTCTTTGCTCTTGATCCAAGATTTTCCCTGGGTCTGTGGATCAACAAGAAGGGGGTACCGGGTTGCTTTGGTGACGATAATACCGTTCTGCACGGAGAGGTCGTCATTGGGAAGACCTTGGAGATTCCATTCTCCGATCGTCGCCTGGTCCGTCAACATTTCGATAATGTTCAACTTCGGAGTGAAGGGAATTTCCCGTTTTGTGAATTCAGGTTCCCACATGTTTCGTAATTTGTTTCGGAAAGTTTGATTGAAAGGACCACAGTATGAAAGAAATCCTGTGAGGAGCAAAACGTCGCCTACCAATCTTCGTATCTGTTCCTGGAATTCTTTACTCTGTTGTGTCCATCTTACTCTTTCCCCGCTCAGACCGTCAATGAGTGCAGATGCGGCCTCCATCTTGTTTTTGCAGCTAATTGCGTCGTCCATTAGATCCTGCTTCTCTTGCATCGCAGCGTCGTACATCGCCTGTACTTCGTCCAGCTCTGCCTGTTTTTCGTCCAGCTGCGCCTGAGCTGTATCCAAATCAGATTGGGCTACCCCTAGTTTCGCCTCCTGAATAATCAAATTAGCTTTTAACGGTAAGACCTCTTTATTTACACCATAGAAGAAGCTCATAGCTCTGGTCCAACTCAGCAGACCGGCAACGTCACCACAACTTTTCTTCGCACCTTCCAGCGTGTAGTCAGGCATGAGGAGGTAGGCGTCCAGAATTTCCACCATTTCCTCAGTAATTGTATCTTTATTGAATTCCATTAATCCTTGTAAGAAAGTGCTGGAACTCATCAGTTTCAAAGATTCAGACCAAGAGGGTGTTGGGCAAGGAAAGTTCGGATCGGCGACAACCGTATTGAGCGGTTTTCGGAATAGAATAAGGACAGCGTCCATGATTCTCATGATCAAATGGGGTGGTTTGGCTAATTTACGAACGGTAGAGATGTGTGCAGGCTTGATGGTTTGCAACGCCTGTTCGGCTAGCTCAAGAGCGGGACGTGCTGCTTCCAGTTTCCCTTCTGCCACCACTTTGTCTGCGTTAATCTCATCCACGATGGCGAGAGCTTTGTCCTTCACTTTCTGTACTTCAGCCTTCACTTTTCCTGCAGCCTGTGCTTTGACCGTCACTTCTTCTAACACTTTGTCCGCTTTCGCTGAAGCAACCTTCAAATCCTGTTCCTTCACAACAAGCTCTTTAGCGAGTTCAGCCACAGATTCCGTCGCTTCAATCAGTTTGTCCAAACCGGTTTTCATTCTCCTCGAAAGTTCACCGATCTCTCCCTCTTTCTGAGCGTAAATCTTTTCATAACCGTCAATGAAGGAGAGGTAGGACTTCGGCGTGACGTGAGTCTGACGTCGGAAACGTTCGAAATAATCGACGCACGTGTCGGCGACTCCGTCGTGGATGACGCCCATGGTTTCAACGACAGCTCTCTTCGTCTCTGCCGAACATACGATGGTGAACTTGGAGAGGAAATAGTCGGCAACTGCGATCAAAGCGTCCTTTGGCCACTTGGAAAACCAATCCATTGTACACCCGGAGATGAGACCAGGGAACTTCAGCGCCCTGTTCCTGAACTTGCCTCCAACGGGCGAGAAGCACAATACCACGTGCAGGTTGTTTCGCGCCCGAGAGATGAAGAAGGTATAAAGATTGTCTGGGGTGGGTGGGATCTTGGGACATTCTCTCTTCATCACGGCAACAAGCTCGTTGAGAATCTCATCTAACTCATCCTTCGGGAACAGATTGGAGACTTCACCGGACGACAGGACGTTGTTAATGAACTCCAAGAATCCTTCGCTCTTGATTTCGTTGTCGGTGAAAATGAACGTCATTCCTTTTCCTTCACCTCCAGCAACACGATAAAGATACTTCAGATCGTCCAGCAAGTTCGTTTGATTGTAAGATCGCGTCAGCGTGATTTGGAAGATCTTGTAGCCAGCAATAAAGGACGCAAGTTTCGTCAACGACTGTTTGCCGGATCCTCCGACACCGACGAGTAAAGCATTACCACGAGACGTCCGAATGATACGCGATATTTTCACGATATGGATCGCTGCATCTCTGAAAAACACGAGGTCCAGTTGACCCCCACGTACAACTTCGTTGTATTGCGTCATGTACTGGCCCAGCTTTTCGACGAGAAAGTTAAACGTGGGCAGCGGTTCGTAGACTTTCGGTGCCTCAAAGTCAGCATCTTCGCCTTCGTCACCAGTAGGCTCAGGGGCATCACGCAGGAAATCCACGAAGAAAGGCTCCGGATCAAGAAGCGCCCCTACATCTTCGCCCAGCGTTTCTTCGATTACCAGATGGATGTTCTTCTCAAACCATTTCTTATCCTCGTAATTGGTGAACCGGTCAGCGATGACTCTGGTAACTTCGTGTTTCCACAGGTTGATGATGTGCTTCGAGGTGGTGATTCCTTCGTTTGTTGCGTTCAACATACCTTCCCAAACACGGGACAGATCACGCAAATTAAACACATAGTGAAACTTGGAGGGGGTCGGCAACATCTTGATCTTCGTCTTCTGCCATAGGATACGTGTGCACTCGACCAACTTTTCTGTCATCTGGCACACGTCCGCTTCGAAGCGTTCCGGACAGAACCATCCGCAACCGATGATGCCGAAGATCTTGTCAATGGAAGCATTGGAGGGAAGAGTGCAATTGAAAACAGAAAACTGTCGCTTCAGACGTTGCGGGATGTCGTTACGTCCGCCCCCTGGGTGAATCATGGCGCCGATGAATTGGATGTCGGCAATGGTGATGAAATCACCTGGCTTGTCGAGATTGTAAAATCCTTTCATTTCCATCGTCTGTCTGGTAATTTCGTTGGTGATCTGATCTCCCCATTCGTTGATGATAGGCATGTTGATGTCGTCGACAAACACGGTCATTTTTCGACCTCCCGGAGGTCCGTACGTGGATCCCACACGTTTGTCCACGTACCCTTCTATGGTGCGTTGGAACAGATCCGGTGTACTTGCAGAAGAGAAGGAGAATGATTTGAAGACATGCTCTTCAGGGTTGTATTTGTCCATGTAACCTTTGATCATCACAGTTTTCGCCGTTCCCTGTTCACCAATCAACAGAACAGATTTCCCTTGCTTTGCGATCGTATTCGTTAAGAAATCCGTGCACACGTTGTCTACGTTAGGAACGAGAATAGAACTGTACTCTGGTTTGCTATCGGAGGGGTAGATGTATTCGGTGACCCTATTTCTCCAGTGCTCCCATTTACCGTTGTCAGTGACGGCGTACTCAAAGATGGTCTCGTTGCTGCCTGCTGGAATTACGGGCAGGTCAAGACAGTTGGCGGCTCGCATGTGATCCTCCATGATTACACGATCATCCAATTCCAATAAGGCACCCATACTCCACATAAGGGCGAATACGATAAGCTTGTTCAGATGGTCTGTGGCCAGTGTCGCCTGTTCTCCGTCTTCTTGTCGGGGCAGAAGTCCATCCATCAGATCACAGGCCTGTTTGATCACGTTGATTTCAAGGACACTCATCTTAGGACCAAGTTTCTGATATATAAGTTCGAGGAGGCCCTCGTATACAGTGGTGAATGTCTGCTGGATGATCTCAGCTTCGTGAGGACTGCAGGTGGAGCGCTTCAACCAACCCTCAAGGAATGGTCTCCAGTCGAGGATGGACGAACTCATGAACACCATACCCACCCGGGAGACGGTAGCAGGAGAGGCATTGTCGACGTTGTGAACTTCAAAAAGAATCTTACATTGCGGGGACATTGTGATTCGATCACCGTTGGCCAAAGTCAGCGTTTTGTTGTCATCAAGGACAGAGTTCAAGTTTTCAATCCAAATGGCATCGACGGGACCATCCAGAATGAGCCAGAGTTTATCACCGGGTTTGGTTTTCAGCGTTCTTCGCCACAGCGTAGAGAAAATACCATCCGTCCAGTCGTTCGTCGCAGCATCCAAACGACCAAACATCTGAGGTGCAGTGATGGCTTTGGGGTTCATTCGAAGCTCTTTGTGCGGCTCTCCCATCGCTGACATCGCTTTCATGAGGACATTTATACATACAGTTTTACCTGCTCCACTCGGTCCCAAGCACATAAGACCGTGACGGACGCGCTGGGTTTCGAACAACTGGATAACTTTGAGGATCCAGGGTGGATGGTAGACCAAACACATCTCTTCGACTGCCGTGTGCAAACACGCTTCCATATCTGGATAACCAGCCTTGTCGAGAATAATGCCAGGGAAGAGATCGTTGATCAAACTCAGGAACAGAGGTTCATCTTCGTCTACCAACTTGGAAAGGTTCATGTCCCTGAGGACTCTCATGACAGTGGAGCTTTCGCTGTTGGTGGGGTTGGCACGCTTGAACGCTCCCAATGTACGCAACACAGATAAAATATTTCGCAGACCAAAATCATAATGGACCTGCTTGGTAAGTTGTTCTTCGCACAGCTTGTACAAAGTGTAGAACTTCTGGGCAAGGATGACGTTCTCTAAGAAACCACAAGAAGCGAGCTTCACTCTCATGATGATCTGTCTGTCCGGCACCATCATAGCGACGGTTCTGAATTGTACCTTCAGATTCTCGGGTAATTCCTGACGACCGGCATAACCGGGGTTCATTGTCAAGAAAATACCGAACTCAGGGTTGAGCGAAACATTGTCACCATCTGAGAAGATGAACTCCGTTTTGCGATCTTTCTTGGAGGTGAGAACGATGTAAATTTGTTGCGCTGCTACAGACAACACCGGCAACTCGATTCTGTTAAACTCATCGAAACAACCCCATGCACCCGACTGTGCAAGCCCTTTGTAGATACGGCCAAGACCTCGGAAGTCCATCTGATCGGAACAATTGAAGACGACGACATATTTTCCTAACGCTTTTCCCATGTCTTTTGTCGTCTCGGTTTTACCAGTTCCGGCGGGACCTGCCGGCGCTGCTCCCATTGACATTCCCAGAGCTTGAGCGATTGTAATATAACATCTATCTGTAAGGGGCGTGATGACCAATCTGTCTGTGCATCCCAAGAACTCGTTCTGGTAGTAGAAATTGATATCCGTGATAGAGATAAGACACGAGTCAGTGTCTTCTTTGAAATAGAAACGAGACTGTTTCAGCCATTCGAAGTCCATAGTGCTCTTGATATGCATGCGCACCAGGTCGTCGAATATATCTCTCTGATGAACGTGAATTGTGACAAGTGTTTCGAACTTGGTTCGCTCCATCTTCGTCAAATCTCGAATCGTCACGTCGATAAGTGTGTTGAGCATCTCTAAGAACATTTGATTCGTTTTCTTCATGATTCCCTTCTCTATGCGGGCGTTTTCCAACGCTTCTTCTGCATCGCGTGTCCAAATCATCTGGATGCCGAGCAGTCCGACTTGAGATGCGTAAGTGTCGAAGAAGTTCATCATATCAAAGGAAGGATCGTTGATGGCAATTGCAGCGCTTCGAATCACAGCGTGCAGCGAACTCTGTGCTTCATTGAGAAGACACAAGAGCCATGCTTCAACATTACCCGACGCTTCGACTGGCTTGAATAGAGGAACCGTTTCGCCTTCGCTTGAGATGATAGAGAGGATTTTGTTGTAATCTTGTTCGTGGAAACCGACATTTTTGGTGTTGTCGAATATACCCAATAAATGAGCTTGGATGGTGTGTGAGTCGCTTGCTTGACCCAGAATCTCCAACAGCGCTGGATCGGACACGAAGAAGAAACGTGGAAACAGAAGACGTTTCTTTTCCAAATATCCCGTGAGAGATTTCTGACAGAGTTCAAGCTGCTCTAACAAATGTGGGAGAAGCTGTCCCATGGTTTCATCCCCGACACAACACTGCACAACGTTCAACACTTCGTGCGCTCGCGTCATGATCTTCACCCAAGATTTATCGATGTTGGAGAATCGTTTTGCTTCTTTAGGCATCTGTTTGGCAATGTCGCCACCCACGAAAACAGCCTCCAGGTACACCCATAGATTCTGTACGATGACCCAACTCTCGATGATATCTGACGTGTTGGAGAGATTGTTTACCCATCCCTGGATATCTTTCTTGAAAGGAGCGTTATAACGGTTGCTCATCAGTGAACTCAACACCATCAAACTGTCTTCCAACAGTGCGACGATCTCTTGAGTGTCCGAACCTTTGAGGAGCAATTCACCACGCACCTTGAAGTTGGCGAACGTCAGAACCTGCGCTTTCCATTCCGATACGACTTGCGCGAGTTTGGCTTCGATGTCTTTTTCTTTCACTGCGGATATACAAATGTCTTCGATCTCGTCCTTGTTCTGGAGCAGTGGAGCTTCCATGATGTTTCCAAGACAAAAGTTTTCGTTGTTGATGTCGAAGGTGTGGCCGGTGAGGGCTTCCAGACGATCCCAATGTCTTTGTTTCATCGCTTTGTTGGCCATCAATTCCAACAACGGACAGCATTCGTTGAAATCATCGATCTTCTTCTTCAATTCATTGAATGCGTCCCACTCTTTCAATGCTTTGGGTAATCGCCTACACCTGTTCTGAAAGTCTATGAGTTCGTTGTTGATTGCTTCAATATCGACTTCGTGCCACAGTTTCTCGAAGTAACCGTTTACGCCCACCATCACAGCATCATAAAGTCCGTACAATTTTTGTAAAAGACCCAGCTCCTTTTTGATCCGAACAACGTCAGGATAATCTGTTACAGAGAGACCAAACAGTTGCTCTCCACCCGAATTTGTAAGGTAACGGGAGTAAATATCGTCGAACTGCGTCTGGTAAACTGCAAGCCTGTCGCTCGCTTCCTGGGGAGAGATACCTGGTGCCATAGGACCGCTTTTATCGTAGCCTTCTGTGTAGGTGGCCTGGTCGACTTTGAAGTTTTTAACCGACTCCAACAGAGTGCCCTGGAACTCCGGCTGAATGGTGACCAAATGCGATTGCACGATGGATGATTGTTGGAAAAGTTTCTCCACTGAATATCTCAACGTGTCCACCTTTTCCGACTCTTCGCGATTGTACTGGACGCCGAACTTGTTCAGCATTCCGTAAGCTTCTTCGATCGGAGCAAGACACATGTCAATGCGAATCTCGTTTTCCCGCAGGGTTCCCAAAGCGGACATTGCAAACCTGACATCGTCCAGATCTTTGATGGGAATGTTCAATCGTCGCGTGTAGTCCGAAGTAAAGTCAACGACTTCATCCAGTATGTCTCTATATTTGTAATTGAGCGTCCTTCCAATTGTCATTTTCCACGATTGTGCTTCCACTTGAAGCGCCAACTTGATGCGCTCCGGGTTCAAGAGTATGGCCCTCATGCCGACGTAAAACGAATCCGGTATTTTTGTGATTTTTTCCTCGAGACTCTCGTATTTCAGAATTTCTGTACGGAATTCCGACAAAATCGGATCCGTCTCCAAGAACTCTTTTACCACTTCTTCCTTGTCCTTGGTCCAGATGAAGGAGTATTCGTTGAAATAATCAAGACATTCCGTGCTGTCCGCTTTCAAGGAACTGATGGAGGATGAAAGCATCACAGTCAGCTTTGTGACGTCTTTATGCTCGGCAACGTATCTGTAGTAATTCTTTGCTTTGGAAATTATGGAATCGGACTTGAGATTTTTCAGGAGTTCCCATTGTGTGACATTACGGCAGACTTCTAGTATGTTATGGTACCCTTTGTTTAGTGCTTGCTGCATATCGTCCAGTGATGGGCTGATGATAACGTTCGGGATCTGAAGAATTATGTCAGCTTTGAAGAAGGGGGCAAGAAGACTGTTTCCTCCATCGTTCGCTTGTTTAGCACTCTGCTTACCGTACCTGCGAGAATTGGACCCTTGGAAGAGTCGCTTTCTTAGTAGATCTAAAGAATTCCGGATGCACTTCAGCAACGCATCGACCATCCTATTGTTTATTGTAGTGACGAGCTCAAAGCTTTCCTCCTCCAGTTCAGCATCTTGTACCTTCATCCGGGCTTTCCAATGCGCTTCCTCTGGTGTCTCCTCGCCATTGTCGCCAGGCCGTGGCCTTGACTCCTCCTTAATTTTCTCATAGTGTACTGCAAAATACTCCAGCACATCGATAACAGCTTTCTCGACGCGTTTGTTCGCACGCTCCATCCCATCGGCAGCTAGACGGCATGACGACGACGTGCGTTCCTCGAAATGATCCAGCGTCCAAGCCTCCGAACCAGGCACTTCAATCAAATTCTTATCGGTTATTTCTTGAAGGACGGAATCTATTCTTTTATCCATGATGTCGACGAGTTTCTTGTTCAGCAAGTACAACTCACCGAGATGAAACAGAACGTCTTTGACAAAGTCTTCCACGTTGAGCGAGTTCCAATTCAACATGGTCAAGCCCGGTGATATGCGTGCTTCGATCTTGTTCAAATGTGGTTTTAGCATGGGTAGCAATATCGGTGGTATGCTTCTCTTGATCGATTCATATTCTTCAATCATGGCTTTCAAACTGTCTTGGTATTTCTTTAGGTTTTCTCGTTTATCGTAGATTTGTTTTGCAAGCGGGGGAACTTCGATGCCCATTTTGATCATGCAATCGGTATCACGAAACAGCTGGTTGATGCTGGGATCGAAGTTCACAAGGATCGTCTGCGACTCAGGATCACGAACCAGCAGCGTAACCTGTAAACCGGTCTTGATCGCGGACACATTTTCCGACCAGAACTCCGTGTATACCATTTCGTACCGGAGCAAGACCTGAGCCACTTTATTGAACTCATGTATAACTTTGAAGGATTCTTTCTTTTTGATTGTTTCAGGCCGTCGCTCGAAGTAATTCATGGGGTCACGGATCCTTCTTGTGAGTTGACGAGACCAGGCGACTTTTCCTGCAATCGGAGGATGTCCACGCGGAATGGGAGGCTCTACTTTGTGCTTCTCGTACAGACGACCGACCTTGATAACGTCCTGCCCGAATTCTTGAAAGAGATGATCGTAGCGTGTGTCGATGGCTTCTTTCATACTCGGTAAGTTCAACTTTCCAAACCTTTCCAATAGTTGAAGAGACTGCATGATGTTCGTCATTTTATCGAAACAATTGTCCATGAATGACTGCAACTGCGCGTCCAGGTCCGCCATATCGTTCTTGAACTTCTGAAAGTCGTGATCAAAATCCGTTTTGCGATGATCCAATGGATCGTAGGGTTTCACCAACAGGTTTTTGTAGATATTATCGAAGCGTGCGGCAAGTGTGTCGATCCCTTCGATCTTGGAAACATGCAGAACGCTGTGTACTTCGATAAACTCCATCAGTTCTCTGATCTTGAACAATCTCCGGCAGAAAGTATCGAACTTGCCAAAAATGTACATTTCAGAGAATTCAAACGCCTTCTCGGACGGGTCGGCTTCAATGCGCTGTTTGGTTCTCTGGAACACATTTTGGTATTCTTTGTTCAAATTCACACATGACTCGATCTTCTCGATGAGGGGACCGCGTGCCTGGTCCCAGATCTTGTTCTTACGTTTGTCGGTGAGGTATTCTTTGCAAGCTGTCACCATCTGGTTGGTCACTTTGATGAAGAGCGATGTCATTCTCTGCGGGGTGTTGTAGTAATGGGATGTCGAGTGAATCATCTGAATGGCGTTGATGAGTTTCGGTATGGCTGGCATCATGCTCACTGGATCGCTCTGGTATAACGGTTGACACGAGTTCTCGATCGTGTCTAAATACTTGACATTGTCTTTCGCTTCATTAGCGAGATCAGTGATCCGATTATCCAGTTCCTTCCACTGTTTTAGAACTTTAGACTTGGCGTAGACTAGAATCATGATGACACTCTTGCATTCCTGGCTTTTACATTGGTCGAGGAGAGAGTTGAATTTGGCTCTTCTCTGACGCCAGTGTTCCAGTTCAGCGATGGGGCCGGTATCGTCTGCTTCTTTACGCATCTGTTCACTCTCTGCAAGAACCTGTGCGATCTGCTTATTCCAAATGGTCACCAAATCCTCCAACTGCGGAAGAAGGTCCGGATTATTGGCCGCACTTTCGTATTCCTTTGCATTGGTGTACTGATGATGGTCTATCACTTCACATTTCTGCAAAACGATCGAATCCGACAACGTAAGGTCAGTAGCATCGAGAAAATGAATAAAGGAACCTATGGATTTGATGAACTCCTTGCGTGTGTGTTGCCCCTGAGGATTCTCGTCGAGATTCCCCCACTTTTCCACAGCTTGCACTGCAGGGAAATAGACCTTTGACAGAATACTTGATACGGCGGTGAGAACACTGCAGCCTTTTGAACAGTCCACAGTACCAACGCAAACTTCGTCCGCCCAAGTCCGTGGTCCAACCGCTTTGATGTTACTACCGCGAATGAAATAAATAAGAATACCGGACAGTTCGCAACCGGTACCGTCTGTTATAAAGAGAGTTTTGGGTGGCGGTTCGTCTCCCTCTTGGTTATTTTTCTGTGTTTGGTAGTAGAACATGAGACTCCGGCGTCCGTTCGCTGCGAGGAAGCTATCGAATACAGAGAATGTGTCCGGACTGTCGAGAATAAACTCGATCACGTTATCAATGGTTAGTTGTAGAATGAAAGAGAGCGACTCCAACACCAATCGATGGTCTTCCCCAATCTTAGCTCGGATTTCGTCTCTCTTAATTTTGGTTTTTATCTGCTGTTCGCGCACCATTTCTGCCGTCATCACCATGCTTCGCCGTCGACTCTCGGGCGGGAGCAAGCTCCCACGCCGCCGTTTGTCGGCTGGCTTCATTTCACAGAGATGGACTAACCAGCAACTATCACTTTTGTTCGCTGACTAGAACTTAATATCAGTGACTATATGAAGTTTG
>Ga0115100_10145016_pt1 | contig 13955 bp, 1 predicted proteins | sample MBTome_3_FD_89642 | JGI IMG/M metagenome (GOLD analysis project Ga0115100, IMG submission 89642) | Marine eukaryotic communities from Pacific Ocean to study complex ecological interactions - MBTS_2Apr14_M1_3um Metatranscriptome... | ecosystem: Environmental > Aquatic > Marine > Oceanic | place... | reverse complement strand
GATAGTTGTAGATATTAAATGTTACTATACACGTGTAACACACACATGCACACACTGGTTTACATACGTATTAGACAGTGTTGCACAACAATGCCACGCCACGAAGACCCCAGAATATAGGGTTCTTCTCACTACTGCAGCGCAAGTTGATAAAGAAGATGAAGAAACGGTCGGTACGAGCGAAGTACTTGTACACAGGTGATTCGTATGCGCCCCATGAGCCGAACATCTCTCTGTTCACCTTGTCTTGAAGAGTCTTGGTGCTCGAAGACACGTGGACAACTGGCAAAGGTACGAAAAGCTTCTTGGGTTCCTGCTCCTGAAGCATCTTGTCCGGCTTGTTCCAGGCACCGCCATCAAGATTCAGGCCGTGGATGTAAATACCCTCGCTTGGCATGGCCTTGACGTTCGGTTTGTCGTTCATGGTTGTCACATCGGTGTGATACACCATGTCGTCCAGTGCCCAACTCTGGCTCTTATGCTTACGGGTGACTTCCTGCTTCATGGCAGTCAAAATGCCCTGAGGGTTGAAGAAACCAGTTAGCCAGAAACTCATGGGCCTGGTTGTGTTCATCCAGGAGCGGTTTTGTTCATCACGCGCCAAGAACGAAGAGAACCACAGACCCAAGGTCGGCAGAATCCACGAGAATTCGTCGCCGGTTACCGTGTACACCCACGTCACGGGAGGCTTGGCCTCGTACATCTTGACCACACCATCCTGAAGTTCATCCGTCATCACGACCTCGCCGCGAATAGCTTGCTGCGTGGCAACCAGGAATGTGCGAACTTTGTGAACCACAGCCTGCAAACGCTGGATTTCCTGGTACAGGAAGATATTGAGGGGAACTGAAAGACCGCCAAGTTTTTGGATCCTCGCTTTGTATTCGTCCTCAACGTAATCATCCGGGACACGCTCGAGCAATTCAGTTGCCTTCTCGTACACCATTTCGGTGGGAGACTTTTCGCCTCCGCCTCCACCACCACCCTTTGGCTGCGTTTCGTTCATTTGTGCGAGCAGTGCATTGGCTTGCTTGACACGGAAGGTAAGGTCAGCGTTGGGGTGCAATCCGAAAATTTCAGGGGAATCAATCTCAGGGAACTGGCTGCAATACTTGTGATAGTCCCCAAGCTGATCAGACGTCTGAACTGCGTAAACAAAGTTTCCTGGAGTTGGCTGAATAGGCTCGGCGGGATTGTACGTGAAGTTTTCGTCGAGTACACTCTTGCGGACCCACGATGAAGCATAGTTGAAGAACATGCGACGATCGCAAGAATCCGTAATACGACCACCGTATTGTACAGCGTGAACCATGTACTGCAGAGTAGGCCAGGATATGGGACCGTTGTACAGGTGCTTCTCTAAGAACTTCATGCAAGCTTCAATGTCACCAGTGTTGAACTCGTAGGGCACACACCAGCCAAGAGGACCGAACTTGCGCCTTTCTTGCACAATTGAGTGCAAGAAGCAGAGTACATAGAGGAGCTGTCTCCACTCGAGAGTCTCCACACGCTCAAGACGGTCTTGGTCGACCTGCACCGTGTATGAACGGAGGAGACCGGCCTTCAAACCAGCCGGGGGCTCGTTTGTGACCTTGGTGGACATTTGCAGTAGCACAAGTGGGAATTCTTTGGACGGAAGGCAAGACAAGAAGAGGCGGAAGTTGGTGTCCTTCGCAAGGCCACCCAGATACTCCTCCATCTGGATCATGAGAGGAATACCCAACTCACAGTTCTGAAGTAACACCCATGAACCTCCGTTCACAGCAGCAGCATTCATGGCCTTCAACGCGACGGGCTCTTGGCCTTGGCCAAGAGATACGGTGGCCGGGATAGGCATCTTCCTCTTGCGGGCCAAATTTTCGAGTGCGTCAGTGGGGTCGGCACCAGGCGACAGAAGGAAAACGACAGGAATATCCTTGACCATGCTGTCATAGACGCTACCAATAGTGTCTGTCACAGGCTCGACATAGCGTTGCCCAATTTCCTTCGTGTTCTGAATGAATGTATTGCAAGCAAGAATAGAACGGTCCACACGAAGCATGCGAACAACGAGGAAACGCAGGAACGGTCCGATTTCCTGCTGGTCGTTTAGGCGCTGGTCGTAGTCGGGAATAGCCATAGACTCGGGCTCATTGTCCTCGTACCATCTGCGCCACATGCCTTCGTTGCCGGACATTTCGTTTGGCAGCTGCGAAAAGAACTTGTTGGACATAGAGAGCTGAATCACATTAAGCCAGGAGTCGTTACTCAGCCAGTTGAATGGCTTGCGGCGTACAGAGTTGATGTCTAGAGCAGCACCGGCACGCAAAAACAATGCGACGTCACCACTAGAAAGGTGACCGGCAGTGACCAACACCTTCAGGGTAAGCAGCAGGAGGAAGAGTAACTTGTCGTCCTCGTACAGACCACGATTGATGTAACGATAAGTAATGTAGGTCATGCAATCGATGATGTTGTCGACACGCTTGGAAGCAAGTGCAGCCTTTTCAGCTTCGTCCATTGATCGCATGAAAAGACCGGAGAACTGTTCAAGGGATACTTGGTACATGCAGTTGACAAGAGACATCTCGACGATGGCAAAGTAGAGCACGGCACCACGAGTGGCCACCGGACGGAATTGCTCGCGTTTTTCATTGATGTTCTTCTTGGTTTCGTCTGCAGCAACTAGCGTTTCCTTCACTTCTTCAGCCTTGGCCTTGGTATTGGCAAGTACTCCGATCAGCTCTTCATCCTCGAGCAAGTTGCCAGTATTGGAGGTAAGACGGTTGAGAAGGTCAGCATCGAGCTGGAGAAGTGTCTTGGTGTTGAAATTTACGTCTTCAAGCACCTGGGCCAGCTGCTCTTCGAGAGCATGCCGCTCCTTACTGATCACACGTCCAAGGAGCTGCTCCTCGAGCCCCTTTTGCGTCACAGTAAAGTCAACCAACGTAGTTTTCGCCTGAAGTTCAGGAGAGAAATGAGGGTTGGGCAGGCGCGTAATGAAGTACATCGTGAACTTGGCGTTGTAGTCCATGTTCTTGTCGCCAATGTTAATGCTCATTCTCTTGCCTTTGACGATGATCTCTTTCTCGAGCACGGGGTCAAGCATTGGGTCGATTTCTTCCTCGACGCCAGTGACGATCAGGGCGAGCCCTTCACCCATCGCATACTCGAGCTGATCCTTGAGCTTGGGGTGCGAAATGGAAGTGGTGCCATATGGTGGCATGCGATTTTCTTCACGGGTCTTGATCCAGGTGATGGCCTGGGCTTGAGGGTCACAGAGCAGAGGGAAGCGAGTCGACTGTGTCACAAGAATTCCGTTCTGGATAGACAGAGGGTCAGTGGGGAGCTTTTCCTGGTTCCAGTCACCAATGGTGCCAATGTCAACCAGGAAAGGAATAATGTCGATATCTTTCGTAGCAGGCACGCCTCTCGCTTTGCAATCGTTGTAGAACTTGTCCTGGACAAGGTATCGACGGAAGTCCTGATTGAAAGGACCACAGTACGACACGAAACCGCACGCAATGGCACAATCGCCTACGAGCCGCTCAATAACATGGCCGAAGTTGTTTGAATCTTCTGTCCAACGCACACGCTCGCCTGCGAGACCACCAATGAGATCAGAAGCTTGTTGCATCTTGCGTGCAAGGGCGTTTGCACCATCTTCGATGCGCTTCTTTTCAGTCATCTGAGCTTCGAACACAGCCTGGAGCTCAGCGAGTTTGTCTTCACACGCCTTGAGTCTGCTTTCCGCACCCGCAAGAGCTTTGTTGGCAGCATCGAGCTGCGCTTCGGCAATTCCTAGCGCCTCGAGCTTGGGCTTGACGATCTTTGACGCTTCGTGGTAGTACTTCATGGCTCTTACCCAAGTGCAGAGACCTTCAGCAGCTGCAGAGGCATTCTTTGCGACTTGAGGGGTGAAGTTCTCCAAGTCCATGTATGGAAGCATGAACTCGATGGTTTCCTCGTTGATGAGGTCCTTTTCATACTTGCCGAAATCCTGAATGGATCCCAAGAAACCAGTATCGCCCATCATGACTTGTGAATGGGGGACGAAAGAACTTTCGATGAAAGGCACCTGTTGTTTGGCAATGGTGAGTTCATCTGCCTTAACGGGGTTAAGCGTCTTCTTGAATAGAATGAGCACGCCGTCGAACACAAGTTTGATGATATCAGATGGCTTGGGAAGCTTCTTGATCTCGTTAATGTGCGCAGGCTTAATGGAGTCGATGGCTGTTTCTGCTTGGTCGACGAAAGGCTGTGCCTTAGCCAGGTCTCTAGCACACGCAGCCTTTTCTCCTCCAATTCGTGTGGCATCTGCTTTGCACGACGTTGCGATCTTGGATACCTTCTCTCCTTCCTTTTGCGCCTCGGCAGAACTGACCGTCAGGTTTGCGAGAACCTTGTTGGTGTCATCGGTTGCCTTTTCTAGCTTGATCTGCTCCTCGGCAAGAACGATCTTCATGTCCTCTACGTCCGCGGCACCCTTGACGAGCTTGTCCAAGCCGAGATTCACTCTGGAAGCCTGGTCTTTCACAGTGGTCAGTTTTGCTGTGTATAGGACTTTGTAGGCAGCCAAGAAAGAAAGGTAAGATTTGGGCGTCTGGTAGACTTTGCGGCTCATTGACGTAGAGTACTCTTCGCAAACATCGCAAACCATGCGGTGGACGTTACCCATGTGCGTCATAACTGCTTGCTTGGTATCTTTGGTGCATTCAATATGGAAATCAGCGATCAAACCGTAGGACACAGTTACAAGAGCCTCCTCTGGCCATGGAAGGAACCAATCAATGGTTGGCGCACTGACAAGACCAGGGAACTTCCTTGCTCTTTCTGGGAACTTGGGGTTCAGTGGGGACATGCACAAAACGAGGTGGAGGTTGTCACGCACGGTATCCATGAAGAACTGCTTCATGTTGAGGGCGTTTTCTTCCACGCCCGGTCTTTCAGCAAGGAACGGGTTGCGGAGGTCTGCGCACATGGCCATCATCTCATCCTTTGCAATGAGACCAGCGACTTCACCTGTCATCAGCACAGAGTTGATAAGTTCGAGGAAAATCTCGTCCTTAATTTCAGACTCGGTAAAGAGGAAGACGGTGGGCTTGCGCGCATGACCTGCAGACTTGTACAGAATACGCAAGTCATCCATAAGCGCCACAGTATTGTACTGTTTGGTGAGGGTGATCTGGAAAACAAAAGCATTACTGATGTAACCGGCGAGCCTGGTGAGCGACTGTTTGCCTGATCCACCGACACCGACAAGAAGTGCGGAACCACGAGGCATTTCGACCAAACGAGAAATCCTGAGCATATGTCTGAGCGCATCCTGGAAAAGTACCAAGTGCATCGCCTTCTGGGGGAACTCTTCGTTATGTTTTTCCATAAAAAAATTCACACGATCACGGATCATTTCCAGGGTACCTCCAACCTCGTATACCTTCGGGGCAAATGCCTCGAAGACGCCTTCATCGTCGTAGAGGTCCTCACGGTAGAAAGAGACCATGTTCACGCCAGATTTCGTGGCTTCGGCAAGATCCTCGCCATAGTCTTTCTCGATCAAAGTATCGATGAAGTTCAGGTACCAGTCCTTGTCGTCGTTGGAGGCAAGCTTGTCGCAGAATACACGTTCACACTCGTGCTTCCAGATGCCAAGGATGGTTTCAGCTTCGGTAGTTTTGGGAAGTTTGAACTCCTCCTTGCCGTCGGCGGACTTCTTGCCTTCCGTGGCAATGATGCCGCCACCGCACTTGATGGTCTCCTTGGGGGTGAGCAACACACCCTGGAACACGCGACTGAGTTCACGCATGTTGAAGACATAGTGGAACTTGGCGGGAGTGGGAAGCATCTTGACCTTCATCTTGTTCCACAACTGAATTGTGACTTTCGTCAACTCACCGACCACGTTCAAACATTCTTCGTTGAAGTCCTTCTTTGTGAACCGACCGTCAAGCATCTGCCCGTACATGTCGTTAATGGAAGTAATAGAAGGCAGCACAAGGTTGAAAATGAAGAACTTGGACTTCAGTCTATTGGGCACATCATTGCGGCCAGCACCGGGGTGGGTCATTGCTCCAACCCACTGCAAGTCCTCGCAAATCTTGAAGTCGCCACGCTTGTCCTTGTCAAGGAAAGTGAAGTAGCCCTGCTCCATTACCAGTCGCACAGCTTCGAGCGTCGGCTGGTCACCCCAGTTGTTGACGAGAGGCATACTAATGTCGTCAAGGAATATCGTCATCTTCTTGCCCTGAGCGGGTCCGAACTTCTTGCCACCACGTTTGTCGAGCTGGGTTTCGACATTGTTTTGGAACATGAAGGGCGTAGTGGCACTACTGAAGTTCATGATTTTGTCAAGCATAACATTGTCATCCAAAGTATCGAGGTACATGTATGCAGTGGATGTTTTGGCAGTACCAGAGCCACCGAGCAGGAGCACATTGTGGTTGGCCTTCTGCAGGGTGTTGATAATGAACTGGGCACGGGTAGAGTCCATGGTCGGCACCAAAAGGTTAGAGAAGTCGAGCGTCTTGGATTTTGTGGGGTAGTTCCATTTAGGTGGGCGCCAGAGAGTCCATTCGCAGGTCGCGGGGTCGATATAGAATTCGTACAAAGTCTGATGCTCTCCAGATTCAGGCATATTGTCCGTTAGGCACGCGTCACGCACATATTGGTCGAGTTTGTCGCGCCCCTCTGGCTCGAGGAGGCCACCAATAGTCCACATGAAGCAGTACAAGAAAATACGCTCCAGCACAGCCTCATAGTCATCCGCACCCTCACTTGGCAGTTTGATATGGTCATCAATCAAAAGCTGCAACAAGTTGCAGAAACCCTGGATGACACCTACACGAGCACCAACCATCACAGCGTTGCATTCACGGATGACGAATGACATAGCATGGCCGACATCGATGGGTGTGCTTTCGCCACAGTACTGCTTAAAGAACGCAGTTAAGAGTTCACCCTCCATAGTGGGCCTGGTCCTCAACCACGCCGCAAGCACTGGGGACCAGTCAAGGTCAGTCTCACTGACATACACGATACCGGCACGGGACACGGTGGCAGGCGAAGCATTGACGAGGGTTTCAACTTCAAACATAATCTTAGCGGATTCAGACATAGGAATGCGATCACCGTTGGCAAGTGTGAGGATTCTATTATCGTCAAGTACGGTGTTGAGGTCCTCAATCCAAATAGCATCCACAGGGCCGTCCATGACAATCCACATGATGTTCTTTTGCTCACGAGCGTTGACCTTAGCCCAGATAGCAGCAAAGCAGCCAGTGGTCCATTCTCCAGACATTGAGTCAACCTCACCGTACATTTCCTGTGCACGAATTGCTTTGGGGTTCATTCTTGTCATCTTGTGTGTCTGTCCAACTGTCTTGCTCAATCCTTCTGACAGGCACTGGAACACACGCGACTTGCCACCACAGGATGGCCCAACTTGCATGATGCCGTGGCGTACCATCTGGGTCTCGTACAATTGAATGCACTTCAACACCCAATCTTCGTGTTTGGTGAGACCATGGAAATCCATTCGTTCTTCCAACGCTGCTTGTACTTCTGGGTAGACTCCCTTGGGTGGGAATGCAACAGATGGGAACAAGTCGGCAAGCAGGGACAAAAAGAGCGGCACGTCCTGCGCCACCAACTTGGACAGATTCATGTCACGCAGGGTTTGGTAAAGGAGTTTGCTTTCAGAATCCTCTAAGTTGTTACGCTTGGTCTGGCCACCAGTACGGAGCACAGACAAAATGTTACGCAATCCCCAGTCATAGTGTCTCTGTGCAGAGAGCTGCTCCTTGTTGGTTAAGTAGAGGATGTGGAACTTCATTGAGAGCATGTTGAACTCGCTGTATCCGACGGAACACAACTTCACCTTAATGATGATCTGGAAGTCAGGAACCATCATCACCACACCACGGAATAGGGCCTTGAGATTTTCAGGCAATTCCTGTCGACCGGCGTAACCAGGATTCATCGTAATGAAGAAGCCACACACCGGCAGGATCAAAATGTCAGTGGGGTCGCCAGGGAACTGGAAATATTCTACTGCTCCCTTTTTAGCATTGAGGACGCAAAGCACGTACTGGGCAACCACAGAAAGCACTGGCAGCTGAATGCGGTTGAACTCGTCGAAGCATCCCCACAGACCGGCCTGGCACAGACCCTTGAAGATCTTGGCACAGTCGAGGTAACTCTGCTGGTCTGTGCAGTTGGTTACCACCACCCAGATTCCTAGTGTACGTCCCATGTCCTTTACAGTTTCCGTCTTGCCCGTGCCTGCTGGGCCTGCTGGTGCACCACCGAAATACATACCCAAAGCCTGGGAGAGGGAAATGTAGCAACGATCTGTGAGAGGAGTGACCACCAGACGCTCTTTGGAGCCGAGGTACTCGTACTGGTACGTGAAGTCGACATCAGTCACAGAAATGACGCATGCGCCCTCACTGTTGCATTCATCCCCGCGGTCAGCATGCCAAGCGAACCTAGCCTGCTTCAACCATTCGAAGTCATTGCCGTCGGAGATCTTTTTCTGCTTGTAGAGAGTTCCCATTTCTCCGCACACATCGCGCTGGTGCACGTGAATGGTCACAAGAGTTTCGATCTTCTTACGATTAGGCTTGGCACCAAGGTCCTGGAGGCACCAGGAGGAAAGTTCCAGCAGCACATTCATCTGCCTTTGGTTGCATTCCTTCACGGCAGTCTTCTTTGTCTTGCACACATCCAGAGCTCCCTGCAAATCGGTGGACCACAAAAACTGGATGCCAAGAAGAGCAAACTGAGCAATGTAGTTGTCTACGAAACCACGAAGGGACTTCACGTCGTGGGAGGCTACGATAATGTCTGCTGCACAATTACGGCAGATATCCTTCATGGTAACCTGCTGCTCGTGCAAGAGAAGTCCTAGCCAGTCTTCAATATTACCTACAGCCTTTACTAAGTTAGCGAATGGCACTACCTCAGCACCAGCGCCACCACCACAAAGAATGGTGTGAATAACAGTCTTGTCCTTGGTGTCGTGGACAACTTGAAAGATACTGTCGAATACCTTTTCGTAGTGCGAGTTCATGGAAGTAGGGTCGGAACCTTGCGACAAGATCAGCAATAAACTGGGGTTCGATACGAAATAAAAACGTGGAAACTTGTTTCTCTTCTGCTCTAGGTAGCCCTCGAGACTCTTCTGGCATTTCTCGAGCTCAGCGTACATATTCGGAAGAGAGTTCTTGAGAAGCTCGTTGGCGCAGCATTCAACTACATTCTTAGTGTCGAAGGCCTTAGCCATAATCTTTTGCCAATCCTTGTCGATCTTCTGGAACTTTTTAGCTTCTACGGGCATCTGCTTAGCAATATCACCACCAGTGAACACAGACTCAAGTGAGCACCAGAGCATTTGGACTTTCATCCATCGCTCTAGGTTTTCGGAGGTATCGGAAAGGGAGGCTAACTGTTCTTGTGCTTCCTCGCGGAAGGGGGTGACATGCCTCATAGTAAGCATAGTCTGCAAGTTCATTTCAGCGTCTTCCAGCTCCTCAACAATCGGGCCTGTGGCTTTCAGAATGTTGATCTTGCGGTCTTTCCACTCCATGAAACTAAATTCGGTCTCCTGCCACATGGTTGATATTTCCAACAGCTGGCTCTCAATCTTCAGCTGCTTGTCTGCGCCTTCAGTGACTTCTTCGATGTCGTCATTGAATTGTGCGATGTTGGCGTCAAGCAGAGTGTTCAGTTTGAACTCACTGCTGTCAACTTCGAACTCTACACCTAAGATCCCCTGGACCTCTTCCCAATGGCGGGGCTTGATAGAATCCTTCGTGAGCTCTGAGAAAAGAGGTAGCACACGCTGGAAATCTTCGATTGTCTGCTTGAGTTCTTTGTACGCATCCCAATCCCTGAGGCGGGCAGGCATCTTTTTGCAGCGAAGCGCAAAGCCGTCTACTTTACTCTGCATGTCCTCGACAATTTCCATAACATTGCTCCACTCAACAAGCTTCCATTCGTCGATCGTTTCGATCACGTCGACGTAAAGGCCGAACAGCCTAGATTGCAACTCAAGTTCCTTCTTGGTGACACCAAGCTCGGGATAATCCGTGATGGGAAGAGCAAACAATGACTCGCCCATGGAGTAGAGTTCTTGTTTGCGCGTGCGAATCTTAAGCTCTTCGTTGTATCGATTGAGACGCTCAACTGCTTCCATTGGCTTGATGCCTTCTACATTAGGGCCGTTCTTCAGGTAATCCTTGCGGAAATTCTTCACATCGACAGTGAGATCCTTTACATTTGTGACGAGTTGCCTCTTGAATTGGCCTTGCTGCATACTCAGTGCCTGGGTCTTCTTCTCGCAGCTGTGGACTAGCTTCCGCCAGTTGTTACGCAAGACACTGCGCTGATCCATCTCATCTTTGTCGATGAAGCCATCGGGCAAATGGTGCTCAAGCATCGAGTACATGTACAGAATGGGGTTGATATCCATGTCGACATCTGACTCTTTTTGTCGAACTTCCATGAGAGTTTTCATCACGAAATTGAGAGAGTCCAAGTCTACAGCCTCACGGTTGACTTTACCGCTCGTGACGCGAATGTACTCGAAAATGAGCTCCATCTTCTCCTTAGCTTGTTTGCGTAGGTTGTTGGCAAAGAGCACCTTCCACGCGTTGACCTCATTGGCAAGCTGAGTCTTGATGGACTCGGTGTTTAAAGACAAAGTGCCAATGCTGTGCTGCGTCTGAACCGTGGCAATGTCTTCTTCCACTTTAACAAAGTGCTGCAGCTTAGCCTCATATTGATCAAGTCCAGGCTCTTCGCCCATGAATTCCGTGTAGGCATCTCCCTTTTGCTGGATCCACATCCACTCGAAACGCTTGAATGCTGCCAAGTATTCATCAACTGAGTTGCGGCAGCCTTGGATGCTTCCCGTAAGAAGAAGGCACACGCGGACGATCTCAATGTCCTGGGTGACACGATCGTAGAAATTCATTTTCTTGGACTCAGGGGTTTCCGCCTGGTCCCAGTCCCATAGGGTTTTGGTGCAACCAATTACGGCTTTTGCAGCTTCGTTGATGGTGGCCTGAATGTCATTCAAGCTCGGCTTCAATCTTACGTCGGGTACATTCAGCTGCAATTTCACTTCGAAGAATGGGGCGTCAATCCAGATGGCACCGCCGAATCCGAGGCGCTTGCCAATGCGAGTTTTGATCACATTTAACGAATTTTTGGTGCAATGGAGAAGGGCCTGGTACATGAACGTATTGTAGTGCTTCTTCAATTTCTTGATGTCCTCCTTGGACGCGGGTTCAATGTTCTTGTCGAGAGGGTAGTCGACAATAAGTTTCACCAAATCTTCTACTGCGTTTTCGATTTCAACATTCTTGCCCTGCAAATTGGCAATGTGAGACTGAATGGTCTTCCTTTGCGTTGCAGTGAAATCCTCCAGTGTGAAAGTAAGGTTGGGTGGCAGGTCAACAAGTGTGGTCTGACTGATGGTCTTCAAGTTCTTCTCCACACGGTTCTCCAGAATATCGTTAGTGGTCATGATCAAACTCTCGAGGCGTTTGAGTGCAACTGCCACGTTCTGCTTGTAGCTGTCCACGTTCATAGAAGTCCAAGTCAGGTTGATCATACCGGGTCTGAGGATGAACTCCATGTCATTAAACTGGGGGCGGAGAAGCATAGCAGTCACGGGAATGACGGCAGAAATAACGCGGTCATACTCAACCAAGGAATACTTGAGCTCGCTGAAATATTCTTTGAACTTCGCTTCCTGCAGGAGCACAATCTTCGCATCGGCTGGAATCTCTATGCTCATGCGGTCCAAGCACTTCGCTTCGCGAATCAGTTGCATGATCTGCTGGTCAAAGTTTACGTACAGCTTATTGTCCTGGGGGTGTCTGATGATCAGGGTGGCCTGAAGGCCAGCCTTGGACTGCTCAGTGGATTGTACCCATGCCTGGTACCACAGGTACTCGAAAGCGACCAACATACGGGCAACTTTGTTGTAGATGGCGATGATCTTCTTGGCATCTTGCGTACCAAGCACACTTTGGTTGGCCTCAAATTTCTTCATGGGCTCTTCAATCCTCTTGAGGAGGTGGCGCGACCAGGTAATGTTGCCAGCAACAGGGGGCATGTTACGGGTGAAAGGAGGCGCGTGCTTGTGCTTTTCGTACAGCTCCTGGACTTCGTGTAGCTCCTGTGCGTAGTTCTGGAAGATTACGTTCAACTTGGAGTCCAAGTCAGCCCGGAGTGTTTCGCGCTGCAGAATTTTCTTGAATTTCTGGAGCAATGCGAGGGAATTCTCGATGCTCGTGATTTCAGCAAAACTTTCGTTGATAAAGTCTTGAAGCATGCCCTCAAGGTCCGAAATGTTCACGTTGAACTCCACATAGTCACGATCAAAGGTGTTCTTTTGGTAGTCCAACAGGTCGTGGCGCTTCCTTTGGAAATCCTTCACGATCTTTTCAAATTTAACGATCAGATGGTCCATGCCTTCCAAGTTATTGTTTGAAAGGGCAGAGAACTGGTGCACAGTGCCGAACATATCGATGAGCTTAGTCACACGGCGACAGAAATGTTCAAACTTGCCGAAAATGGTTTTCTCGTCAAAATCGAACTGCTTGCCTGTTGGGGCCTTTTGCAGCTTTGCCTTGGTGCTGTGGTAGGTCTGCTGGTATGCCTCATTCAATTTAAGGCACGCTTCTAAGTTCTGAAGCAAAGCTTGGGGATCTTGGTTCCACAAATCGGCACCGCGTTGGCAGTCGGCCAAGATGACAACTTTACAATTCTCGATCATCTGGTTTGTAATCTTCACAAACAAGTTCGTCATTCGCTCAGATGTGTTGTAGTAGCGAGCGATGGTATGGATCATCTTGATGGAGTTCATCAATGCAGGAATGATGTCCACGACACTCTGAGGGGTGCCTTTGTACAAGGGTTCGACGAAACGCTCAAGTGTGAACAGGTACTTCTGGTTGTCCTTTGCCTCATTAGCTGCCTCCGTGAGGTTGATGTCGATTTGCTTGTATCTTCTCAACAGATTAAAAATCTTTGAACGGTTAGGATCCTGGGTGTTTTTGGTCTGCGCTGTCAAGCATAACATTACAGTCCTGCACTCTTTGGTCTTCAACTGGTCAGTGATTCCAGTCAAGTGCTGCATGCGACGGCGCCAGTGTTCAAGCTCGTCCATGAGTCCACCAGCAGAACTAGTGGTTTCTTTCTCCGCGAGCAATTTTTCGATTTCGCGGCACCATTCATCCAAAAGCCCGTCAAAGTGGGCAATCATGTCAGCGTCTGAGCTGTTGTCATTGTTTTCGTACATTGCAATAAAATCTGCATCAGGCTTCCTGAGTTCAATACCGCCTTGCAAATGCTTTACAGCATCCTGCAAGTCGGTGGCGAATTTGTCAACTTCACCCAAAAAGTCACTGGACTGTGCTTTGTTAGCCTTGCCCCATTGCTTAGTGTCCACGCCAAGAAGTGGCTTGTAAACCTGGGATAACAAAGTCTCCAGGCTCGACAAAGGCGAATCGCTCAATTGACCGAAGACAAGGTTTGGGCAGTTGACCTCTTCCGCTTTGACCGGCCGGTTTTTGCGGAGGCGTACAAAGTAGCAAGCGCCGGTTTTCAGCAGATCACCAGCTCCGTCTACGCTAATTTGTAAACTACTCCCATCCAGATAGATAAAAACCTTGGAGATCTCATTGTCTTCTTCAAAAAGTGAGTCAAAAGTCGCAATGTTGGACTTAACAACAGCGTTCGCGGCGGCTGCGCTGACTTCGTGCTTTGCGAAGGTGAGTGCGACTTTCTGTGCGCACCACTCGTGGCGAGGCTTCATAGTACTCATGCTCTCGCAACTAAATACTCTCGGCGTACGGTATCAGTTAAGTTTATGTGTGTGGTTGGCTAGCTTCTGGTGGTTGGTGGAGGCTCTGATATGCAGGCTATAGAGACAGAGACAGGCGTGTGGCGGTAGGCTTTGGCTG
>Ga0115100_10278195_pt1 | contig 14034 bp, 1 predicted proteins | sample MBTome_3_FD_89642 | JGI IMG/M metagenome (GOLD analysis project Ga0115100, IMG submission 89642) | Marine eukaryotic communities from Pacific Ocean to study complex ecological interactions - MBTS_2Apr14_M1_3um Metatranscriptome... | ecosystem: Environmental > Aquatic > Marine > Oceanic | place... | reverse complement strand
TTTTGGAATTGTATTTGTGAGGAAGAAAACAAAATAAACATTCGACACGATTTATTCCGGCTACAAGGAGCCAAAAAAAATTACGCCGCGAGAGACATGAGCAACGCGGTGCCCCGCTTGATCCAGTGGTCGCTTGCGCTATCACCGGCCTTCAAGTCCACCGAAATAACAAAGGACCACGCCGAGGCACCACCTTCACCAGCACGGTTCGGGTAGTAGTAGCACGGGCACGAGTAGACGCCCTTCTTCTGTTTGACTTTGAGCACTTCAACAGGCTTGAACAGGATTGTTGGCATCGGCGAGACCAGCTGCATCGGCGCCGACTCAATCAGGCACGTTCGCTTTTTGTCCCAGCCAGCGCCTTCCAGATACAACCCTTTGATGAAGGCGCCGTCCTTGGGGGCCTCCACAATGTTCACGTCGTCCAAGGTTTGAACCTGGAACTCCCACGCCAGGGAGTCAATGGCGATGTTGTTGTTCCGTGCAGTGGCCTGGAGCAGCGCTGTCAAGAATCCCGTGGGGAAACTGAACGCGGACATCCAGAAAATTTTCGGTGGCGAATGGGTCAAGGCCCAGTCGCTAAACATTGCCATGCGTTCGATCAGGTCACGCATCCACGCCGCGAGTGGTTTCTGCGAAGGATAAACATGCTTCCACGCGCTGGGAACGATGGAGTCCATCATGCACTGGAACGTGTCTTCCAGCTCAGCAGACATCACGACCAAACCTTGGATGCCCTTCTGCACATCAACCAGTGCGATCTTGATAAGTTTCAGGAGCGAGTTGAATCGTTCAATTTCTTGGAAAAGCACAATGTTAAGCGGGCTGCTGTCACCCTTCATCATCTTCTTTGTTGCATCCAAGTCAATGGTGTTGGGCACCTTTTCTTCCATGTCTGCGGCAAGTGCAAGGACGCGGTCTTCATTACTGACCCCGCCCCCTGAACTGATGGCGGGCTGCAACGACACAAGTGTGCTGAGCAGGCCGCTCGATTCGCGAATCATGCTAGAAATATCGGCATTGGGGTGCTGCCCGAACGCCTCCGGAGGATCAATGTTCGGCAGCGAGGAGGAAAATTCAATCAAACTTGAGCGATCCATTTCCGGTTGGATCACGTACGCATCAGAATACGACAGTTTGAAGCCGTCGGTGAGTGCTTCTTCGCGGAACACGTCGGCACTGTACACAAGCATCAGCTTGCGGTCGGAATCGTCCGTGACGTGGCCGCCATACATGACACCTGAGATCAGGTACCGCATAGCATCCCAAGGTGTGTTCTCGTACTCTTCCAGGTAGAGCGACAGCAATGACTCGCAAATGATAAAGTCGGAGTCGTTGAACGGGTAAACAGTGTTCCATCCAAGCATCTGGAACTTGCGGCGCTCAATCAGCACCGAGTGAAAAAATGCAAGACTCTGGACCAGTTTCTTGTATTTGGACGACGCACTGCATGCTTCGAACTTTTCTTCGGAGATAGATGTAATCAAACGCTTAAAGTTGGCCTTCAGCCCTTTTGGAGGTTCTGTGGTCATCTTGATGCCAGCTTGCAGAATTGAGATCGGGAACTCAGGACTTGGGCTTGAACTGAGCCAAAGACGGAAAGTCTCGTGCGGCTTCTCCCCCTCCGTTTCAAAGCTTTCTACGATCTTTGCCAGCCGTGGCATCCAACTGAGCGACAAGTGACAGTTCGCAAGGAACACCCAGGCGCCAGAAACACGAGCCTTTTCAATCATGCTCTCGGCGATTGGTGCTTGGCCTTGTCCCAGAGACAAAGAGAGCATCGTGTCGCGCATGCCCTTTACTTCAGCCAGGTTCATGAGACTTGCTGTGGGGTCGACACCCGTCGATAGCACAAAGATGAGTGGCATGTGAGCAGACGAGTCCCCGAGCACGGCATTCATGTCAAGCGGCGGTGGCTCGACAAACTTCTGTCCCAAGTTCGTTTGTATGAATGACGTCACGACAAACCCCACGCGATCAGGGCGGAGAGCACGCACAATCAGCATGCGCTGCAGCTCGTTGCATGAGTTTTGCCACTCTCCTGGCAGGTCGGCCGTCTCTGGTTTCGGATCAGTGTACCAAAAGTTCCAGTCGCGGTTCTCCGATTCAAATGAGTTGACCAATCCGGAGAACTTGGGCACATTTTTGTCCATTTCAGTAATGTTGTCCCAAGCTGTCTCTTTCATCCACTGAGGACTTGGGTTCGGTACCTGCACTGATCGGTCCAAGACCATGCCCCCACGCAAGAAGAAGTTGTACTCTGTCATGTTGATCTTGTTAGCGGCTTCGAAGATCTTGGCGTTCAGATGGAAGGAAAACAGGAGCTTGTCCTTTTCGAAAAGGCCGCGGCACGTCGATGCATACACTGCGTACGTGTGGTAGTCGTTGATGTTTTCAATGCGAGTCGCGAGGTTGTTGCTCTTGAGTGACTTTGAGATGCTTAAGTTGTAAAGTGCTGTGTAAGCATCCAACGAGAATTGGTACATCGGATCAATCTTTTCAATGTCGTTGAGGACAAAGAAAAGAATGGCAGCCCGTGCAGCGGCCGTTCTGTAGCCTTCGCGCGCAGTGTCAATCTCTTTCTCGGTGGTTTCAGCGATGGTAAGCTGTTCATTGACCTCAGTGGATGTGATTTTGGACGAGTTCAGGGTGTCGATCAACGTCACGTCGTCCAACAGAGAGCCCTTCGCGTTCGCGAGAAGGAACAAGATCCTGTCTTCAAGCTCCACGAGTTTGGCTTTCCCAGAAGCAATGTTAAGCACCAGCTCGTCTTTTTGCTGTTCAAGATCCAAGCGCTCGCGACGGACGACAATGCCAAGCATCTGGGCCTCGAGGCCCTTCAGAACTACCGCAAAGTTGACCAGCGTCACCTTCGTACTGATGTCAGGACCATAGATGGGGTTGCTCATCTTCGTTGTGATGTAGAACTTGAAGTCCGGGTTGAACTCAACCTCCTTGTCGCCCAAGCGAAGCATGAGGCGGCCACCCACCTTGATGAACGCCTTGTTGAGAATCGGCTCAAGAGATGGGTCAAGCTCTTCGCCAACGTTCTGCATCAGAACTGGGTTGCCGAACTGGATGGCGTTCTCCAACGTGCGCAGGTAATCTGGCATCTGCAGGTCAACAATCTTCAAACCCCGTTTGTTCTCCATATTTTTGATCCATTTGATCGCTTGACCCTGTGGGTCAATCATGAGCGGCCAGCGTCGGCCACGCGTCACAATAACGCCATTTTCTGTGGAAAACTGGTCTGTCGGAAGACCCTGGATGTTCCAAAACCTCACGTCGGTAGGTTTCGCCAAGAATCCAGACAACGAGAAGCCAGCTGTGTGCGGAATGCCGGCGTCTTTTACTGCTGTGACCCACTTTTTCATCACACGGTTACGGTACATCGAAACGAAAGGTCCCATGTAAGAAAGGAAGGCGGCACCTAGGAGGCAATCGCCAACCAACAACACAGTGTTGGCGCGCAGGACCTTGATTGTTGCTGCCCACCGAACACGCTCGCCAGCGAGACCATCAACCAACTGTTTGGCTCGTGAAAGCTTGAGCGCAGTCGCCTCGGCCTTTCGTGCAAGTTCGTCTTTGGTCGCTAGTTTCTGCTGGAAATCATCCTGCAACTTCTGGACTTGTGCTGTGACTTCCGCGAGCTTTGCTTCGGCCTGTGCAAGTGCAGCCTGTTTCGAAGCTAGGGCGCGCTCCGCTTCCGCCAAGGCGGCCTTCTTTGGACCAACAACTTTGAAAACACGTGCGTAAATTTCCATGGCTCGCGCCCACATGCACAGCGATTTGCCGGCCCCGGACACTTTGCCGACAGCATCGGGAGTGAAGTCTGGGTTCGAGGTGTACTTAAGAAGCTTTTTCCGAGTCCCCTCAGAAATGTGGTCCTTGTCAAACTCGGCGAGTTGCTTCAAGAAGTCGCCCTCACCCAGCGACTTTTTAGCTGATGCCCAGTCCGTCTTCTGCTTTCGCAGCGTTTGAACGGCTTCCATGACAAGCATGACCAGCTTAGGAGGAGTGCCATACGATTTGATTTCAGTAATGTCACCTTTGTTTAGCGTCTTGAGTGCGTCCATAGCCGCTTGGAGTGCCGGCATGGCTTCGGCCAAATCCGCTTTGGCAGCTGTGGCAATTTCCGAAACTGCGGCAGCTTCCTTTGAGATTTTTTCTCTGCGGGCACCAACCGCCTTTGCTTGATCATCCGCTTCCTTCTTCTGCTGCACAATAACGACAAGGTATTCGTCGCATTCTTTCTGAAACTCAGCCACCTCTGCCTGAGTCACCAGCAGGTCCTTGCCCATTGCCTCGACCTTGATTCGCGTGTCATCAATTTTCTCAAGACCATTTTCAAGTTTGTTGGCAGCATCGCCGAGCTCTTGACGCTTCTCCGCGAGAAGTGCCTTGTACCCAGTGACCAGCTCGAGGTAGTTAATAGGCGTCACATAGTTGTGGCGTTTCAACTCTTCGAGCATTTTCGCAGACTCGTCGATGACTGACGTGTGCATCAGAGCAAACGTTTTCGAAACCCCTAAACGCAGGTTGTCGATGAAGGCCTGGCGTTCTTTAGCCTGGTCGATTTCGTCGGTGACAGTCGCTTCGGCTTCCTCTGCTCCTGCCTCATCGCCAGGTTTGGCAACCTTGATGTCAAGGTTGACATCAAACATGTACTTTTCTGCAACAGCCATCAGAGCATCTCCAGGCCAAGGTGTGAAGTAATCAATTGTCGTGCAGTTAACCAGGCCAGGGTACATGCGGAGGCGGCTCCTGAAGGCTTCTCCGACTGGGCTCATAGCCAACACAATGTGCAGGTTGTCGCGCACGCGCTCAATCAAGAACTTGTAGAGGGTGCCAGGCACATCCACATCGATCCCTGCTTTCTTGGCGATGGGCGTGAGGTCGCCGTTGATCTCTTCGAGGTCCTCAGCTGGGAACAGGTTAGGTACTTCGCCGCTACTCAGGACATTGTTAATGTCTTCGAGCATGGACTCGTCGACGACTTGCGTGTCGTTGAAAAGGAAGGTTGTCGGTTTGTTCTCGACACCAGTCATTCGGTACAGTTTGCGGAGGTCTTCGCGGAAGTCTGCAAGGCGATATGTTTTGGTGACTTCAATCATGAAAATTTTGTACTCTTGGATGGAAGAAGCAAGGCGTGCCACACTTTGACGCCCGCTCCCGCCAACACCAATCAGCATCATGTTGCCGCGCGGAAGGGCGATGACGCGAGTGATGCGGCAGATGTGGTTCAGGCAATACTTAAAGAGCACGAGGTCCATTGCAACGTAGCCTGGCGTCTCGTTGTAGTCCTCAATTTTGGTCTCCATGACCGTCTTGAGCTCCGCCGCATCCTGAACGTCCTCGTACACTGGTACTGCAGAACCTTCTTTCATGAAGTCGCAGAAAACTGGCGACTCTTTGCCAGGGCACAATGTTCCAAAACTGACATCAAAGCGAGCGTGCAGGGTTTTTTCAAGCAGCAAGAGGAATGCCTCGTTGTCACTTTTGCCAACAAGTCGGTCCCCGAACACGCGGAAACATTCGTGCACCCAGAGGCGCTGCAACCCTTCGGGTGTGTCGTGGACGTCCTTGTTGGCACGGTACATGCCCTGAAATATCTTGGAGATGTCCCGCAGGTTGAACAAGTAGTGAACCTTTGCTGGCGTTGGCAACATGGTCGCTGCAATCGCTGTGTACACGTCCAGCGAGGCGGCAGTGACGGCCTCCCCGAGCGGCTTGACACTTTCGTTGAATCCTTGGAGGCGCTGTCCAATGATCGTGCCAAAAATCTTATTCAGCGTCGCACCGTTTGGGAAAGTCATGTTCATCGTGCTGAAACGGCTCTGCAAGCGCATGCTGATGTTGGTACGTCCGCCACCGGGTGGTCCCATGGCAGCCACGGTGTACATTCCCTGGATGGATTTCACAGTCTGCTTTTCGCGGTCGTAGACAATCCCATACTCCATCCACTGGCGCAGAAGTTCAAGCGGGGGTTGGTCGCCATACTCCATTTTTGCTGGCATGTTCAAGTCGTCAACGAAACACATGAGTTTCTTGCCGCCAACAGGCACAAACACCCCTTTCGTGCGTTTTTCTACAACGCCTTCAATAATTTCCTGAATGTTGTTCGAGGTTGTCTGAGACGACATGTTGATATTCAGGAAGGACCAATCGTCCGTGTTGAATTTGTCGAGCACACTCTGGGTGAGTTGAGTTTTGCCCGTGCCGACTGGGCCAACGATGAGCGACGGCTGGTTCTGCTTCAGCAGATTGGACAGGACAAAATCATATCGAAGAGTGTCTACCGTCGGTACAAGAATTTTGTAGAAGGGGAGAGTTGCTGGAAAGGACCACGTGCTGTTCAGTTTCGCCTCCCAGTGAACCCATTGATTGGACTTGGGGTCCACAAAGTATTCGTATACCGTATCTTTAGGCGGGAACTGCCCTTCAAGCTCGCGGATGAAATTATCCATCTTTTTGCGGCCAGGCTCATCAACACACGCACCATGTGACCAAATCAGGCAAAAGAGGAACCACCGATTGACGGCTTTATCGTAGTCTTCGCCCTTTTCCATGCCAAAGACAGGCTTGTCATTGAGCAACAAGGATTGCAAAAGCACACATAACGTGATCGTCTTGTTGATAGCCGTGCAGGTTACGAGTTCCTTGCAAGATTTGACCACAAATTCGCTAACCGAGTCGATGAACTTTTCAAACAACCCGTTGAGGCGGGTCTGCATGTCAGTGTCGTTGATTTTGTCCAGCCACGATCTGACGTACGGCCGCCAGCCCATTTCGTTGATGTCGTAGAACACAAATCCAGCACGGCTGACGGTGGCGGGCGAAGCCACTGCAAGATCCTGGCATTCAAAGAGAAGCGATACCTGGTCAGGCATGGAGATGCGTTCACCGTTGATTAGCGTAAGCAGTTTGTTGTCATCCATGACAGAGTTCATGCTTTCGATCCAGTCAGCATCAACTGGCCCGTCAAACACAATCCACTTTTGATCAGGTTTTTCATCAGCACAGATGGTTCTCATGATGGAAGACAGCACACCATCAGTCCATTCGTTAGTTTGAACGTTGAATTCGCCGTAGAGTTCGGCAAGAGACAGCGCACGTGGGTTCATGGGGTAGATGCCGACGCGGGGAATGTCCAAGATCTCCTTTTTGGCACAATTAGTCATCGAACGCATCAATGATTGGTAGGACGCTGTCTTGCCGGACTGCGACTGGCCGACAATCATAACCGAATGGCGCGATGATTTGGTCTCGTACAACTGCAGAGTTTTGGTGACCATGAAATCGGTGGCTTGCAGACCGTTTTCTATCAAATCAGCAATCACCTCATCCTTGAGCTGCCCGTAGTCTGTGTCGGGCGTCTCGATTCCAGGGAAAAGATCGCCAACGATCGCCAAAAAGAGGGGCAGGTCATCGGCAGTACATTTTGCGTTGTTCATGTCCTTGATTGCTTGCACCATGATGTCTTCTTCTGACATTGTCGGAGCTGCGGCCCTCTTTTTACCGGCGTTACGAATAATAGACACGAGGGCTCGTAATTTGAAATCGTAGTGGAACTGTTTGGACAACTGCATCATGCACAGAGAGTAGCAAGAGAAGACTTTCTTGGCGAGGATCTTCGCCATGCCAAACCCTTCGCCCATCAACATGATTTCGGCGATCATCCCAGAGTCTGGGACCATCATCGAAATCGGACGGAACATAGACTTCAAGTTGTCTGGTAGTTCGGTGCGCCCAGCGTAGCCCGGGTTCATGGTAATGAACAAACCGCACGACCATTTCATCGTGATCTCAATCCCTTCGAACACAAAAGAGCACGTCTCGTTCATCGGGTTGAGCTTCTCTTGCTCACCCAGGACACACAGCACTTGCTGCGCAACCACAGACAACACTTCGATGTTGATGCGGTTAAACTCGTCAAAGCAACCCCACGCCCCTGTTTGCGCCAGGCCACTAAGCATCCGACCAATAGACTTGTAGTCAAGGCCCTCCGAGCAGTTGACGACGATGACGTAGTCACCGAGCGCTTTACCAAGATCCTTCACAGTTTCTGTTTTGCCGGTTCCGGCAGGACCTTTCGGGGACCCACCTCTGGTCAAGTGCAGAGCCGTAGTCAGAGTCATGTAGCACCGATCTGTCAGAGGTGTGATCACCAAACGGCCCGAATTACCAAGGTATTCGTATCCGTACGTGAACATTGTGTTTGTCTGGCGCACCACAGTGTCACCATGCGGCTGCAAAACTGTTTTTTCCCAGTAGTACCGCAGCTGCATCAGCCACTCGAAGGTGTCGATTGTGATGTTGGAAATCTTCATCAGTTTCTCAAGCACGTCGCGGGAATGCACTTCGATGGTGATGAGTGCCACAAGTTTCTTCTTCATGAGCTTTGTCTCCGTTTTCCGGACCGCTTCTGTCAACTTCTTCAGGAAAGAAACTTGCTTTTTGCGCATGCTCTTGAGGGCTTTCTTAGGATTCACCTTGGCCTTGCCACCGCCGTTGATGGCTTTGGTGGTATCGGCGGTCCACGCAAGCTGGCTGACAGCGATAATTAGCTGACCTGGCCAGTCCTTGATCCATTTGTCGCGCTTGGCTTTCTTGTGAGCAACTTTGCACTGTCCCATTTGCGAGCGCAACGTGTTCCGCATTTCAGCTTCAACTTTGGTCAGCCAAACTTCGACAGCCCCATCAAGCACAACACGTTTCTCGAAGTTGACGTATTCTTTGTCGCCAGAGAACATGCCGCTCGCTTCCATCGCCCGGTTTTTGGTAGCAGGAGCCTGCAATTCCAGGGCTTTGACGTTGTCGAAACATTTCAAAAGATGCACCTGGACGGCTTTTGGGTTCTTCGATTGGCCAAGAACTTCCAGAAGGTCGTCGTTCGACACAAAGTAAAAACGCGGGAAGAGCTGACGCTTTGTCTCCAGGTACTTGTCCAGAGCTTTCTGGATCTTCTCCAGTGTGTCGTTCATTTTCTGCAACCGTCCAAGGAGACCCTCCCGGTGTGTGGCGCGGTGAGCGTTGGCGTCTTTAAAAGCAAAGGACATGATTTCCGCCCAATTGACGTTGATGTCGTCGAACATGCGAGTCTCGTTTGGAAGCTGCCTGCGGATGTCTTCGCCCGTGAAAATGTTTTCCAGGTACATCCACTGTCGCTGGACGGTGAGAATCATTTCAATGACCTCCAGAATAAGCGAGAGAGCACGCTCCCACTTGTCCACGTCCTTTGCAAACACTTTGACAAATCTGGAAGCTTTCATGGTTGCCAGCGTCACCTGGTTGTCTTCCAGCGCAAGGAAGACTTCGTCGGTGCTTTGCAGCAAGTAGTACCCCGAGCCGGGTTTGTATTCAGCAATCTCGAGCGTTGCAGTCGGGGCAGAGGCCCACATCTCTGCGATCTCTGCGATCTTGAGCTCAATCTTGAGCTCTTGTGCAGCGGCTCCGGATATCTCGGCAACCTGCTCGGAAAACGCGTCCAGCTGTAGGTCAATCATGCTGCCGAGAGTGAAATCTTCGCTGTGGGGGTCAAATTTCTTCCCAACTTCGCTCATCAAGCGCTCCCAATGCCTGTCCCGCATAGCAGGCTCCTTGAGGTTAAGGATCAGAGGCATGACCGCTTTGAACGTGCTCAGCTTCTGGCGATACGTGACAATCATGTCCCAATCTTTCTCTTTGACTTGACGCTGAAGCTTGACCAGCTTTTTCAAGCGCGACCCGGCTTCCTCCTCAAGCTCTTCTGTCTTGATTTCGCCGAATTTGGTGACCTTCCACTCGGCGTACTTTTGCGTGAACTCGGAAGCAAGGCCCCAGAGCTGGTCCAGAAATCCAAGGTCGTCGTCCATGGATGCCATTTCTTTGTACGGCGCCTGGGCAATGCCAAACACTTGCAGGCCAAGTGCAAGGTGCGACTGGTTGTCGCGAAGATCTGACAGCTGTTGGTGGTACTTACCGAGGGCCTCCACAGCTTCGTCGGGACCAATCGTATCGGCCGAGAAAGGACCTTCCTCCAGGAAGCCGGCACGCATAGACTCGACTCGGCGCGTGAGATCCTCGGTGTCTTTGAGCAAATCGTTCTTGAACGTGCGCCGGGTGTCCTCCAGATTCTCTGTGCACGTAACGAGGAACTCTTTGAACTGCTCCCATTCTTCCGGCAACCCTTCCAAGTCAAAAGTGTGCTGTTCGTCAACCTCGACCTCGTGCTTGTACAAAATCTCAAACTGCTCGTTGATGGGCGCGAACCGCTCGCTCGTAGCTTCAAGGTCGTCGCGCGTTTTGTCAAGGAGCTGAATAGTTTCAACCATCTCGTCCAGAGTTTGAGGAACGAGTTCAAGTTTGCTCGTTGTGGTTGCCAGGGTGGTGCGAAGCTCTTGCATGTCACTGATGGCGCGGTCGTAGAGCAGAGTGGTAAATTTCTGGCGCCAAAGAGCGCAGTGCTCGACAATACTGAACTTGATGGAAGAGTTGTCGAGCTGCAAGAAATCAATCGGGATGAGGGTTTCATGTTTCTCGGTGTTGTTGGCAATTTCGTCGTAGCGGGAAATGTCGGCGTCGAACTTGTAGAGCGGCGGCGGCGGAATGGCAGACGCGTAGCGCTTGATGAAAGGATCTTTTTTGACGAGCCAGATGTGCGAATACTCCTCCGTCCACTTGGCAATGTACGCTTCGAGGTGAGGCCGGGCTGCCTGCAGCCCTCCGCGTACAGACTGCAGCAGTTTGGAGCACTCGTCATCCGCATCGATAACGTCGCGGTATGACACACGCGGCCGCACGTTGCGCGCGAGCAGTGATGGCAGCCGCGGCAGCTCGGAGCAGACACTGGCCAGGTTCTGTGCGAGATCAATGACGCTGGTTTGAAGCTTGTCAAACAGAGGCTCCAAGTGAACAATGTCCGCATCCAGCACCACATTCATCCTAAACGCTGGGTGTGGCTCAGTTTTGCCATCGCCGTTGACAACCTGCGTCAGCAAAATTAGTGATCGTTTGATGCACAGCTTCAGAGATGCTTCAACCATTTTGTCGATTTTCATCGTGTAGCGGGCCCAATGTTGCTGGACATCGAGGCCGTCGTTTTTGAAAACCTTGTACGTGCCCTTCATCAAGTCCACAATGTTGCCGTGAACGTCTCGCAGCTTCCGCTGACCTGTGCCGCGCGCATGCTCTTGGTCGCTCTCGAATTCGCCGCTCTTGTACGTCTTGCGGGCCACAATTTCGAGGAGCTTGGCGTTGCTCATCTCGTGGCAAGATTTCGCGATTTCACGGTTGACGTTCAAGTACTGCTCCACAGTCTCGCGCAAGTTGTTCGAGTGCTTGCGGCTGTCGGCCACGTACAACGCTTTGATGCCTGGCGACGCCCAGGTCAACTTTGTGAGTCCCGGCTGGATCTTTTTGTCCAAGAAGCGGATGCGCTCTCGGAACAGGTCGCGCTCCCCGGGTGTCAACATCATGATGATACGGTTGTAGTCCCGCAGCACGAGGAGGACGTGCTCGCGCAGCAGGCGCATATCCTCGCGCTTCATGTACACCTCGTTGGCGCTCTGTGGGATTTCAAACCCGATCCTGTGGAACAACGCAATTTCCTGGTACGTCGCCAGCAGTGTCCGGTCAAAGTTCAGCTCCAGCAGCACGCGGGCCGACTCGCGCCGCATCAGAGGGATAAACAGCATTGCGTTGAGGTCACCGCGGACGCTGCCGTACCATGTGTTGTAGGTTTTGACCGCAAACTCGTACAGCCCAGTTTTCAGATCTTCGGCAGCTTGGATCTCGGAGCCGTCCGAGACGTTGTCGATCAAGTACTGGTCGAACTTTTTGAAGTGCGCAATCAGGCCCTCAACCTGGTTCTGCAGGCAGCGGGCCCAGGCCGCAGCGCCGGCAAACTTTGGCCACTCAGGAGACATGGCGCGGATCGGGGGATTGGTGCGGTTGTCATTAAAGACGCGTTTGATGATCGCGACGCGGTCGTTGAGCATCTGGTAAAGGGTTTTGGTGCACTTGGACAGCGTGCGGCGAACGAGGTCTCGGGCGTTGAACGGGGCGAACACCTCAAGGATTTCGAGCCCAGTTGGAATCTGTGTCACGTTCTTGAACGCGAGGGAAATGATGCTTTGGATCAGCACCTCTAGCTCGCGGACCGACGTCTTGAAGTTTTTGTACGCGTCCTTCCATTTCGCCCCGTGCAGCGGGTTGCTGCCAGCCTCCTTGCGCAGCGCGTCAAGGACCACGTGGAATTTAGTGCGGATGCCTTCCATGCTGCGCTGGACGCGCGCGCAGTTGGTGCCCGTGAGGCACGGGCTCTCCGCCTCCGTGGTGCCAGTTTTAGCGCAAAAGTGGGCAACGCACGTGCACACGTCGAGCAGGTCACGGCACCGTTGGATAAAGGCGTCCACCAGGGCAAACACGCTGTCGTGGTTAACGTTCCACGAGCGGTCCGGTAGCCCCTTGCGGTGGGCGGCCTGGCGCTCTGTGTACGACTGTTTCCACGTGTTGCAGCTGTCGATGCACTCGTGCAGCTTGGCCTGGCCAACAGTAATGTCGTCGTTGAACACGGCGTCGAGGTCGATGTGCTTGGAGCAGTTGATGATGACGGCGTGGCTGACTTTGTGGTACAGGCCCGTGATGACTTCGCGCCCGTTGTAGTAGTCCGAGTGGAGCTGGATCAGGCGGATCAGATCAACAATTTGCGGGAGCACGTTCTGGAACTCTGTGGGCTTCATGCCGTTGAGCGATTCACACGGCTTCTTCAAGATGGTCAAAAACTTCAGGTTGCTCTTGGCCTGGGCGAGGCCGTCCGTGATCTGCATCGCCCACGACTGGAACGTGCGCACGTACGGCGAGTTTGCTGCTTGGAGGAACTCGACAATCTTCTTGACCCCGACCTTTTGCAGCTGCTCGCCAATGCCAGAAAGGTCTTCGCACCGCTGCGACCAGAAAAAAATCTCTTCGAGGGGCATGGTGACGTTCTGCGAGGTCAGGCTGTGCAGGACTTCTTTGATTTTGCGAGTCCAATGGATCAGGGTCGTCTCGACGCGCTGCACCAGGTCGCGGTCGCGGATGAGCACGTCCAGAGGCTCCGTGTCCAGGTCCTCGTTGGGCACGTAGAGGACGGTCATGTGCTTGCGGAGGTAAAACGTCTCGGTCAGGTTGGACATGAAGCGGTTCATGCCCGAGGCAAACTCGTTGCGCACACTGACCGGCCAGTCGAACCGGTTGCCGGACAGGAGCGGGGAGAACACGGTGCCCATGGCCTCGTAGATGCTGTCGAGGTAGTCGCCGCGCAGCATGCCGTGCTGGACCAGGTTGTCAAAGTCGTCCCAAGGGAAGACGACCTGCGATTCCTCCTTGATGAAGTACGCGAGCTCCGTGACGGCATCTGTCGGCGGGGTGTTCTGGCACCTGATGGCGCCGTCCTTGGCCACCCAGATGAAAAGCGTGACCTCGTCGCCGCTGGACAAAAAATTGTAGATGTCCAGGAACTGGTCGAGGGTGACGTCGGCCTTGCCCGCGAGCTGCAGCCGCTCCGAGATGATGTGGACGGACCACATGCACAAGTCGATGGGCGCGTCGGGGAAGTCTGTTTCCACGTCCGGGTCCGGGTTGGGAAGCTCGTCCACAATTTCGACGTCCTCGTCATCGTCGGTTTCTGTTTCGGTCTCGGTCGTGTACTGCGAGTCGTCGTCGTCGTCGCCGCTGGCATCCTCTTCCTCGCCCTTTTCGACTTTCTTCGGCTCGTCCGCCGCGGCCGGGTCCGGGGCAGGAGCCGTGGGTTCGGCCGGGTCCGGGGCAGGAGCCGTGGGTTCGGCGGCGTCCGCCATGGCGGATGCCGACAACCGTGCGCGCGGCTAGCAACGTGCACCGAGCTTCCCCGGTCGGGGCGCTGCGCTGTTTGTCTGGCACAATCAACACGGGAGGTCCCGGCAGTGCCGGTGCGAGCGTTGCAGCCAGCAAGCCGTGTCGAGCGCGCTGTCGTCTCGTTGCCGTGTCGTGTGGGCGCGTGTGTGTGTGGACGGGGCGGGGGGGCCGCGCGGC
>Ga0115100_10761512_pt1 | contig 14040 bp, 9 predicted proteins | sample MBTome_3_FD_89642 | JGI IMG/M metagenome (GOLD analysis project Ga0115100, IMG submission 89642) | Marine eukaryotic communities from Pacific Ocean to study complex ecological interactions - MBTS_2Apr14_M1_3um Metatranscriptome... | ecosystem: Environmental > Aquatic > Marine > Oceanic | place... | reverse complement strand
TACGTTAGTAGCAATACCACTTGCGTTAGTTGAAATGTTAGATGCATTAGTATTAGCTTTTCCATCTACAGTTGATATATCTCCTGCAAGTGATGCTTTAATTGCTTCTCTTTTAACTTCTGCAGATCCACTTAATACAGATACTGCTGAACTAACTTCTGCATCTGTTGCGAATGAACTATCTAAGGATGCTGTGAATATCTCTAAAGCATTAATTCTGCCGTCCTGTACACTTTGCTCTGATGCTATTGAACTATCAAGAGCGACTCTATGAGTATGTGCTGAACCGCTTAAGCTAGTAATGCTTGATGCATTAGTGCTTATATTTCCTGCATTAGTTCCAATGTTATTAGCATTAGTTGCTATATTACTAACGTTAGAAGCAATATTAGAAGCATTTGTATTAGCTTTACTTAAATTAGCTGCTATATTACTTGTGTTAGTAGAAACAGTACCGTTAATAGCAGATTTAATAGCTTCTCTTTGAGTATGAGCTGAACCTGATAAAGTTGTTACTGCTGAATTAGCTGAGGATATAGATCCTGCAAGGCTACTTTCTATTGCTTTTCTCTGTACGTGAGCTGAACCGCTTAATCCAGATACTGATGAATTAATATCTGATGCTAATCCAGATTTAATTGCTTCTCTCTTAATCTCTGCTGAAGAAGATAAAGAACTGATACCTGAGCTTAATGCTGATGATTGAGCTGAGTCTAGAGCTGCTCTCTGTATGTGAGCTGAACCAGATAAGCTAGTAATACTTGATGCATTAGAATTAACTGCTCCTTGTAAAGAAGATTTAATTGCTTCTCTTTGAGTATGAGCTGAACCAGATAAGCTAGTTACGCTTGACTCAATTGCTGTTTGACGAGTATTAGAAGAAGTAACATATCCTGCAAAAGCAGTATCGTTTTCTGTATCTACACTATTAATTAAAGTTACAATTTCTGCAAATGTATCTGTATCTGCTACTGAAGCAGAAAGTATTGCATCTATTCTACCTTTTTCAGTTCCGATCTTACCATCTAATGATGATTCGATAGCCTTACGTTGTGTATGAGCTGATCCGCTTAATACTACATCTGCTGCAATGTAAGCACTAGATTGTGCTGATGCTATTGCTTGTCTAGCTACTTCTGCTGAACCACTAAGACTAGCTATACTAGAATTTAATTCAGATTTAACTGCTGCATTAGCTGTATGAGCTGATCCTGATAATGTACTTACTGCTGATGATAAAGCAGATGATTGAGCTGAATCTAAAGCTTCTCTTTGAGTATGAGCTGATCCTGATAGACTACCAATACTACTGTTAAGTCCAGTTCTGATTGCTTCTCTCTTAACTTCTGCTGAACTACTTAATGCTGTAATGCTTGATGCATTAGTTGCTATATTACCTATGTTAGTATTTATCTTTCCTAGATTAGAAGAGATGTTACTTACGTTAGTACCAATTCCAGACGCATTAGTAGAAATACTACCTGCATTAGAAGATATATCTGTAGCTAAAGCTCCTTTAATAGCTTCTCTTTGAGTATGAGCAGAACCAGATAGGTTACTTACATTTAAAGCTGATGCTTGAGATTGTGATTGTCTACTAATATGAGCTGAACCGCTAAGACTAGATAAAGCTGCATCACTTGCATACGTATTATCTAAGTTAGATATTGCTGATGTGTTAGTTGCAATGTCTGCTGCTAAAGCTGATTTAATAGCCTCTCTTTTTACTTCTGCTGAAGAAGATAAAGCTGTAATATCTGATGCATTAGCTGCTATGTTACTAATGTTAGTATTTATTTTAACTAAGTTACTAGATATATTACCTACGTTAGTAGCTATACCTGAAGTGTTAGTAGCAATATTACTTACATTTGAAGAAATTCCAGATGCATTAGTTGCTATGTTGCTTACGTTAGTAGCTATTCCAGATGTGTTTGTTGTTACTTTGCCATCTACTGTACTAATATCTGATGCTAGAGCTCCTTTGATAGCTTCTCTTTTTACTTCTGCTGAAGAAGATAAAGAAGTTAACTGTCCTTCACTTGCATAAGCTGCATCAATAGAAGCAGTAAATGATTCAATACTATCTAATCTACCGTCTTGTACACCTTGTGCTGCATTAGAAGAAGTTACAAATCCTGCAAATGCCTGATCGTTAGTAGTATCTACAGAATTGATTAAAGAAACAATCTCTGCGAATGTATCTGTATCTGCAGAAGATGCTGATAAGATTGCATCAATTCTACCTTTCTCCGTTCCAATCTTTCCATCTAAACCAGAAGCTAATGCTTCTCTTTGAGTATGAGCTGATCCTGATAATGTGCTTACTGCTGTATTAGCTGTTGCTATATCAGATGCTAAAGATGTTTTAATTGCCTCTCTCTTAATCTCTGCTGAACTACTTAATGCAGTCGTAGCAGAAGATGCTGCTGTTATTGTACTAGTTAATGCAGTATATCCATCTGTTGCTGTAATGTCTACTTGACCTGATCCAGAAACTAGTGATGGTTTATTTGTAATATTTGAAAAGTCAGTTGATATTGCACCTACTGTAGTTGCGAATGAAGAACTAACTGCTGCTAATTCTGCATCTGTAGCATAATTTCCATCTAGGTTACTAACTGTAGAGCTTAAAGCATCTATTCTTGAATCAATAGAAGCACTTACTCCGGTAACTCCAAATAATGAAGCAACTTGTGCTGAACTAGATACTAATGATGGTTTGTTAATTATATTACCAAATTCTATTGAACCAGATACTACATGACCACCTTTACCTACAATTACTTTACCTGTTGTTCCTTCGTCAAATCTAATTTCTGCTGTATTATCAAATACTTGAATACTAGCAGGGAAGATTTGGTAATCGTTAGCATCGTAAACTGTTACTAAGATATTTTTATCTCCAAAGTTATGATTAACTACATAGCTAGTTACATTAGTAAAGTCTCTAACAACTGTTGCTGATTGTGCAACTGTTACATTCTCTAAGAATGAACCATCTCCTTTAAAGTATGATGCTGTTATTGCTCCAGTACCTAAATTAACTTCTTGATTTACTAGTCCTGCTACTTGTTGAGCTGAAGAAGAAATTATACCTGCTGGTATATTAGTTAATTCTGTATAATCAGATGTTAAACCGTCTATAGTAGTTGCAAAAGAAGCTGAAGTATTAGATAAAGCGACGTCTGTTGCGTAAGTTGAATCTAATCCTGATATTGCTGATGTGTTAGCGCTAATTAAAGAAGATAAAGCTCCTTTGATTGCCTCTCTTTTAGTTTCTGCTGAAGAAGATAAAGCTGTAATTGCTGATGCATTAGAGCTAATATTTCCTGCGTTAGTAGAAATACCACTAGCGTTAGTAGATACATCTGATGCTATAGAAGCGTTTGCAATTGCTGCTGAGCTACTTAATGCTGTAACACTAGATTCTATATTTGTTTGTCTAGCATTAGAAGAAGTAACGTACCCTGCAAATGCTTGATCGTTTGATGTGTCTACGTTATTAATAAGATCTACAATCTCTGCGAATGTATCTGTATCTGCTACTGATGCTGATAAAATAGCATCAATTCTGTCTTTCTCTGTACCTATCTTACCGTCTAAAGAAGATTCAATAGCTTTACGTTGGCTATGAGCTGAACCACTTAATACTGTATCTGCAGCAATGTATGCTGATGATTGAGCTGATAATCCAGATGCTAAAGCTGCTGCTGTTGAACTACTTTATGCAGTATCTGCAGAAGCATAAGCTGATGATAATTCCGACTTAATTGCTTCTCTTTTAACTTCTGCTGAGCTACTTAAAGAACTAAGTGCTGATGATTGAGCTGAATTTAAAGCTTTTCTTTGTACATCTGCTGAACTACTTAATGCTGTAATGCCTGATGCATTTGTGCTTATGTTTCCTGCATTAGTAGAAATATTACCTGCATTGGTAGAGATATCTGAAGCTAAAGCTCCTTTGATAGCTTCTCTCTTAACTTCTGCTGAACTACTTAATGCTGTAATAGCTGATGCGTTAGTACTTATATCTCCAGCTAATTCTGATTTAATCACTTTTCTTTGTCCGTCTGCAGAACCTGATAAAGTATTAATAGCTGAGCTTACTTCTGAATCTGTAGCGAATGTGCTATCTAGTGATGCTGTAAAGATCTCTAAAGCATTAATTCTACCATCTTGAACTCCTTGTTCAGAAGCTATTGAACTATCAAGAGCGACTCTCTGTGTATGAGCAGAACCGCTTAATGATGTTATTGCTGCACTGTTAGTTCCAATGTTATTAGCATTAGTTGCTATATTGGATACGTTAGATGCAATATTAGATGCATTAGTATTAGCTTTACCGTCTACAGTACTAATGTCTCCTGCTAACCCAGACTTAAGTGCTTCTCTCTGTACATGAGCTGATCCACTAAGGCTAGTTACGCTTGATTCTATATTTGTTTGTCTAGTGTTAGATGAAGTAACGTACCCTGCAAATGCTTGATCGTTTTCAGTATCTACACTATTAATTAATGTTACGATTTCTGCGAAAGTATCTGTATCGGCAACAGATGCTGATAAGATTGCGTCAATTCTACCTTTCTCAGTTCCAATCTTACCATCTAAAGAAGACTCAATTGCTTTTCTTTGACCGTCTGCAGAGCTACTTAATGAACTTACTGCTGATGATTGAGCTGAATCTAATGCTTCTCTTTGAGTATGAGCAGAACCACTTAATGTTGTTATTGCTGTACCGTTACTAGCTATATTACTTGCATTAGTACTAATATCTGAAGCTAAAGCTCCTTTGATAGCTTCTCTCTGTGAATGAGCTGATCCTGATAGTGTACTTACTGCTGAAGCTACTTCTGCGTCTGTTGCAAAAGTAGAATTTAATGATGCAGTGAATGCTTCAATACTACCTAATCTACCATCTTGATCTGCTTTAATTGCTTCTCTTTTAATTTCTGCTGAAGAAGATAAAGCTGTAATAGCTGATGCATTAGAAGAAATTCCAGATGCGTTAGTTGCTATATTACTTACGTTAGTAGAAATGTTAGAAGCATTTGTATTTGCTTTTCCGTCTACAGTACTAATATCAGAAGCTAATCCAGACTTAATTGACTGTCTTGCTACTTCTGCTGAACCACTCAATGTTGTTACGCTTGTTTCAATGTTCGTTTGACGAGCATTAGAAGAAGTAACATAACCAGCAAATGCTTGATCGTTTTCAGTATCTACAGAATTGATTAAAGAAACAATCTCTGCGAATGTATCTGTATCTGCTACTGAAGCACTTAATATTGCGTCAACTCTATCTTTCTCAACTCCAATCTTACCATCTAATGATGATTCGATAGCTTTACGTTGGCTGTGAGCTGATCCTGATAAGCTAGTTACGCTTGACTCAATTGATTTTCTCTGTACATCAGCTGAGCTACTTAGCGTACTTACTGCTGAGGTGATGTCTGAATCTAATCCAGATTTAATTGCTTTTCTTTGGCTATCTGCGGAAGAAGATAATGATGAGATAGCTGATGTGTTTGTTCCAATGCTAGTATTTAAGCTAGATTTTATTGCTTCACGCTGTACGTGGGCAGATCCAGATAAACCAGCTACTGAAGAATTTACTTCTGCTTCGGTAGCGAAAGTAGCATCTAAAGATGAACTAAAATTTTCTAAACTGTCAATCCTATTATCTAATGGATTAACAATACTTCCTACAGAGCTAGATAAATCTGAGCTAATACCGTCTGTGTAAGACTTGACACTTCCGCTGAATACAGCAAAACCATCTGTAGAAGAGATGGAGACTTGTGATGAACCAGAAACAACGTTTTTGGTATTAATGTAATTTAAAGTATCGCTATCTGTGTAGTTTGATACTCCAGTAAGTTGAGAACCATCTCCACTAAAAGAACCTGTAAATGATCCTGTAAGTTGAGCTGCTGCATCTGACTGTGCTAAGTAATTTGCATCGTTTGATAGTTGGGATATTCCCGACCCACTAACGACGACCTTCTTCCAATTTGGCATCTGTATGAGTTTAAGTTATTTGCTTTAATATAAATATGTTCATTTTAATCTTCCTGACCTATAAATAGATTATAATTTTGATCCAAATATAGTGCGCCAGGTGTCGGGGTAGGAGTAGAGGATTGAGTTACCATTTTGAGTAGACCATCTCCTGTTATTCCAAATGTTTTTATTGACCCACTATATATTGATAGTGCATCTCCTGAATCGTCTTTTTGTAAAGTTAGTGATCCTGTAATTCCTAATTTGCTATGTGCTGTAAATACTGATCCTGTTTGTTGAAATAATGCTAAATCTAATACTCCAGTTTCAAAATGATTAGAACCTGTATCTACTGATAGTGTAGCAGTACCGCTAAATGCTCCTCCGCTTAATCCAGTTCCTGCTATTACTGCTGTTATATCTCCACTTCCTGCTCCACCGCCTCCTCCAAAGCCGGAAAATTCAGACCATGAAACTGTAGGGGCAAATGTATTAATGTAATTTGGTGGAGTAATAGTAGCTTGGTAAGTAGAACTAGCATCTTCAACCCAAACTATTTGACCTTCAGATACTCTAGCAAGCGGAATGTCTGCTAATTCGGTATACTGGGCTACTGTATAGAATGCTCCTTTAATGAACTCTATATCAGCCAGCGCTGTTCCAGATCCGGTAGCGAGGGGTGTTAATTCTAATTTATTTCCAAAAAATGGCATACTTCTGTTTTATTTTTAAACTGGTGCTGATCCAGATTCTGCTGTTAATCTTGCTTCATATGATAATGAGGTGTTAGTACTTGTTCGTCCTAATACAAACCAATCATCATATCCTTCATGAGCTGAGCTCAAGGTAATTTTATTTATTTTAGCTCCGTTAATAGTATTAGCAAAGCCTCCTGCATCATTTATATTTAATACATAATCTCCATCATCTGATCCTCCGAATGAAAATGCTATATCAGTTGGTATACCTGACATATCTGATCCACTAGGGTAAATAAATAATAATTGATCAGCGACTGTTCCTGTTCCTGAGAAGCTACCTATATTTTCTATTATTTCAGAAGGAGATGATCCGCTTGCGATTGCTCTTCTAGTTAATACTCCTCCTCCAACTGTAATACTTGAATTTCCTAGACTTCCATTAATCAACTTATAAATAGGTGAAGAAGTATCTGCTGTTAAAGCAGTAACTTCAGGAGGTGTTTCTGAGTTTGTTGATGCGATTCCCATTATACCATTATAATTAGCATTACCTAGAGTACCGCCTCCAGTTCTGGTAGAAGTATAAATGTAAAGTTTACCAAAGTCTGCTGCATTAACTACCTCTAATATATCTGTATCGCTTCCTTCTTTACTAAATGAATCTGTTACAGTTGCAGTAATTGAATACTGACCAGCTGTTATACTTTGATTAGCAACTAAATCCCAAGAGGAAGAAGCTGCATTTTTTGCTACAGGATTTACTAATCCAGAACCTGCTCCAGATAATTGTAAATTGTAAGGGGTATCTGATTCACTATCTGATATTGCTATTGTAGCAATCGTAGTACCAGATGTTGCTTGATCTGTATTTAAACCTATTGGTGTTATATTAACTGTAGGAGCAGCATTTTCTGTAACAGTAATATTTAAATTACCTGTTCCTGTATTGCCGTATTGATCACTGTAAGTAATAGTAGTATTAATTATATCTCCTGATACAATCGACGAACCACTAATATTTTGAGCTAAAGAAAGGTACCCTTGAGGAGTAACATCTATAACTGGATTGGATGAACTGAATGATTGTACAGTTGCATTTTTATATTTAGGATTATAATTTACTCCTAAATCTACTCTATTACCAGAAGGAATACCATTAGAGTTAGTTACAATGTTACTTCCTGCTAAAGCAGATTCTATTATATACGGTGTACCATTCTGTGTTAAATTTCCAGAAGGTGCTTGTAATATATTAATAGAGAATTGAGATGCACTGCTTCCATATCCTGTATCATCTGCAACAGAAATATCAAATTGATAAGTACCTGCTGGTAGATCTTGATTAGGTTGAATAAGGAATGCATTTCCTGATCTAGTAAATGTAATTAGGGCAGGGTCATAGTTGATAGGAGCTAATACAAAAGAGTTATAATCAATAGTATCACCTTCTCTATCATTAAATGTAACTGTTGCGATACTATTACCAGGTCTTGCCCCGTTAGTGTTTAAGTTAGAGTTATTTGGACTAAAGAATATTATTGGTCCTTGATTATCTGTTACCGATACTACAAAGTTAGAGGTTGTTTGAGTGCCAAAACTATTAATTGCGGTTACAGTTCCGTTTATTGAACTGCCTATTGAATCAGATGATCCTGCTATATCTCTATCAAGGAATAAGTATCCTTGAGAATTAATACTAAAGCTGTTATTGCTGCCTGATACATCCCAGGTTACGCTTTGATTAGAAGTAAACCTAGTAGCATTACTTCCGTAACCTTCTCCATCATCATATACCTTTCCTCCTGCTAATGCAGATTCCAATACATAAAATTGAGAACCTCCGGATATAGAAGGTGCTGGATCGTCTGTAATAGGTATAGTTATAGTAGCAGGTGAAGATTCTATGTTATATGCATCTTTTACCTTTACTTCATATTCGTATTTATTTATTTTATCGCTATTAATATAGACTCCTGATTTTCTTATTACGTTTCCGCTTGAATTCGATTGGAAAGGATCTTCATGAGGATCTAACGGACCTCCGTTTATATAAGTACCTGGACTTACTAGCACATTATCTAAATAAGCACCGATTTGATTAAATGTAGTAAAGCTTATTGTATCCCCTTCCGTATCTGAAGCTGATATTGTATCTACTGATGCTCCATTACTAGAGTTTTCTGAGATTGAATTTAATGTCTGGCTAGCAATAGTAGGAGTCTTATTATCTAATACTTCTACCTGTATAGTCATAGTATTTATCGCTAAGAAATCATTTCCTGCTTCGTAGTGTTCATCAGATGCTGTAATTGCCATCAAGTAGTTAGTCTTAGTTTCATAATCTAATGAACTAGTTACTTGATCTAACCTAACATAGTTACCTACTTGAGTTAAATTAAAATGTCCTGATGGATCTTGTTGTAAGTCTACTGTAATATTATCTGCTTCTGTATCAGAAAGGTATACTCTGTATAAATTGTTAGTAGCTCCGTTTGCTTCTGTTCTTGGTAGCACTACACCATTAATCACCATACCGTTTACAGAATCTTTTCTAAATTTAGGAGCAGTATTTCTTATTGATGTAATATATATGTCGGTAGTAGCAGATGAATTAAAAGTATCTACAACTTTTACTTCTACTTTATGTGCTAAAGTACCATCGCCTCTGTCGTCTGTGTTGAATGTACCTGTAGTAGGTACTGAGTTAAGTATTATTTGACCGTTAGACTGTATGTTGACTAAATTATCAGTATATGTATCTCCTTTACTAAAAGTTAAAGCTTGTCCTTCAGGATCAGTAGCAGTTAACGTACCTATTAGGTAGCTACCGTTGTTAGTAAATTCTGGTACTGAGAAATTAGCACTATTAGTAAATGAAGGTCCTGAGTTAGGGTAAAATACAGCATCTAAAAAGTCAGTTACTGTTGATGTACCTGGATTTACACTGTCTGTGAATAAAGCTCCTAATTTATCGTTAGATATAATTCTAGATCCGTCAAACGAAGTATTTCCTCCTCCAGAACTTGTTATATTTAGTATCCTATTATCGAATGATGCAGAATCTAGGCTATTAGATGCTGTATATGCATTTAATGCGCTAATATCTGTAGGTGTAAAACTAGAACTAGGAATAGTAATTGTATTACCACTAGAAATAGTTAATTGATCGCCAACTATAGATATAGTTTGTGAATCTGTTTCAGATGTTAGGTAAGATCCTGTAGCTGCTTCTAAATCATCTAATCTAGAGTCTAAAGAGCTTGTATCTACTGATACATTACTTATTCTATTATCAAAAGAAGCACTATCTGTTAAATATGAAGCTGTAAAGTTATTTAAAGCTCCTATACTTGTATGAGACCCAGTTGAAAATGATCCTGTTACTGATTCTAAAGAGGATAGTCTATCATTAATTGAACCAGTATCTATTACAGATGATGTAATATTTAATCTAGCTATATGAGCTGATTGAGATAAGGATGTGACATCACTATCTGATGCATATGTAAGGTCTAAAGAAGAAGAAAAGTTTGTTAATGCATCTACCTCATTTTGAATAGAAGAAGTAAATGTATTTAATGAACTTATATCTGTTTTAGTTAAATTACTTATTGTATTAACAATAGAGCTAGATAAAACTGTTAATTCACTATCAGATGCATAAGTAGCATCAAGAGAAGAACTAAAATTCTCTAAATTATCTAGTCTAGGGTTAGTAGAAGCTGTATAAGCATTAATCCTACCAATAGCTTGTATATCGAACTCAGTAGATGATGTTATAAACCCTAATCCAGTAATTTGTGCTGAAGAAGAGATAGTACCTGCTGGTATTATGTCTCCTCCTTCTCCAAATCCTGCTGCTGCTGCAGATGCTGATATAAATAACGGGTCTATATAGGATGCTGTGATAGCATACGACGAACTTATACTCGTATTGACTATTCCGTCAATATTATCTACTGAGATATACGATGCTGTAGTTGCAAACGAAGCTGATTCAGATGCTGTAATGTAACCTAGTACGCTTATCTGTGCAGATGAAGAGATAGTTCCGGCAGGAATCTCTGTTAGCGATGCGGTTACAAATCCATCCTCTAATAGCTGGAGTGAACTTGAGTATAAGTTTGAATTACTTGATGAAATAAACCCAAAGTCACTTATTTGACTAGAGGCTGATATATATGTTTTGTTTTCTAGGTCTGTAATAGCAGATGTATTGGTACCTATATTAGATCTCAGTGTATCTATCCTACTATCGAAGGAAGCACTATCAACTATATTGTTATTATTAATTACTAGCTGAGAACCAGTGTATAAGTTAACAGATGCTGAGTGTGCATTAAGAGGAAGTATTGATGCATTGTTAGTTCCACCAGCTTCAAGTGCAGCTATACGGTCCATTACGTTAGTCCCGTTAAAGGTAAACTTAGAACCTGTTATATTAAAAGAACCTGTAAGCGCCAATGCATTGAGCGACGGTACAAGTGCTGCTTGAGTCAGACTACCGGAGTTAAATACTACCGAGCCTGAAAGTTCTGTGGAGAATCCTGCCATGAATTACTTTCTCTATTATTAAATTTTCTAATGTAACAGAGGTGATACCACCTTTAATATAAATATGGGGTAACTCTTAAAGCTTACCTGAACTTTCTTGAGTAATCTTAAATTCTGATTTATCAAAGAATTTTTTAGTGTTAAATGCAAGTGCATTAACGGCATCCGTAACTATATAGCCTAATAATTTTATATTAAAGGTTGTTTTAACTATTCTATCATTACCTTGTACTAATTCTGTAGCGGTTGTAAACGTATCTATCATTGCTCTAAAGCGATACCTATCAGGAGAGCCCCAATATGAGTCAGAAGCGAAGTTAATACCTTCTACAATCTTATTATTATGCTCCATATAATCTGTATATACTATACATGAGTAAGTTATATTAACATAATCGGGTATTGCTACTGCATGGTACGTTTTAACTGGTTTTCTATTGTTTAGTATATCAAATTTATCATAAGCGTTCTTCTTATTAAACTTCTGTTCGAATATACCGTAGTTATGAGGTGAATTACCGTCTAATTTATTACCTAATTGTCTATTTTTCTCTATACTTTCTCTTCTAAACACTACAATAGGGGCTTGCATCTTGCCATTCTTATCTCTATAGTATCCATCCTTCTGCATTGATGCCCATCTTTCAGGAGAACCATATACTAGTGGTACATTTATAGTTTTTCCGTTCTGTGTTACTTGAGGTTTTAGTACTTCGTTAAAGTAGTAGAAAATAGCTTCATCTATATCCTGTATACCTACCGTGCTTACCTTAACTGAATCAGTATCTCGAGTAATTTGGTACTCTCTTTGTTTTTGTGTCTTTTCGTCCATGTTATCTTGATTCTGTTATACCAACTCTATCAGCTCTAGTAAGATGACAGTCTACTATGATAGACATCGAACGTCCAAAGCCTGATGTTGATGATCCAATGTTATAATTATTATCAGTACCTAACATAAGTGAATTTTCTCTTACAGTATCTACTTCATAGAAGTCGTTATGCCACTCTATTACGTCTCCAACCTCTGGAACTACTTTAGTATCGACTAAATCTTGTTTAATAAAGGCGAATGATGCTTCTCTGCCTAAATCTGGTCCGAAATCATCTATACTAATTACTTGATCACCTCTAGTTATTAAACAATTCAGTTTAACTGCATTCCAGTAAGATTTACTAGTGGATTCCCCGTATAAATTAACATCTGTATCTTCTAAGCTAATTTTATGGTATAAACACTCTTGTTCAATGATATCATGTAGAAGTTCTCTACCTATATTAACCATTAAACTTATATCTCTATCAGATCCGAATCTCATATGCTATTTTTCTTCAATTGTTTCTTCTCCTACCTTAACTGAAACTATATCACTGTATTTCTCTTTAATATTGAGTTTAAATGCTTTAAAAGCTTCTATAGCTTCTTTTTGAGTGATGATTTTTATTTTATATCTAGCTACCTTCAATTCACTATCTTCAGAAGCTAATGTTACTGTGGTTACACCGGGTAAAGCTCTAATAGCATCATCATACCCTTTAGGACCATCTTCACCGTACTGTATTTGTACCATAGCTTCAAATGTCTTATAGTCTAACTCTAATAGTAGTGGAATTAATTTCATTATCCTACGTATATTACCATTGGTACTGATTTTAAGATGTTTTCTACATCTTCAGATTCTTTAGCTTGTGCTTCTAACTGTGCTGAACGACCTGTTGCGTTTAACATCTCTCTTAAGCTAGTCATTAGCTCTATTTTTTCAGTTCTAGCATCAGCTAATAAGTCAGCTTGATTTAAAGTAGCTTCAGAACCCGGTACTGGTAGTGTTGTATACTTACCTCTAATGTATCCTAATAGTTCTTTTGCTAATGCTAATGCATATCTGAATATCCATTGTCTACCCACACTGTTTATGTTACTATATTGAGGATTAGTATAAGGAACTTCACCTACATTGGTAATAACATCAGTAGCATTGTTATAATTGACCTGACTCTTATCTTGATTTTCATAATACTCAAACCATAGCCTTCCTGTACTAGTAGGAACTGGGAATATTGTAAGTTGACTGTTTACTATCTCAAAAGAATATGTTGACTTTCTAATTTGATCATTAAATTCAATAGCTTGTAGTAATTGAACGTCATATGATGTAGGCATTAACATAAAATTAATACCTGGGGAGAATTTACCGAAGTCAAATGCTGACATTAACGATTGTACTCCTGTTCCTGTACCAGCATATGGATCAAAGTATCTCATAATAGCAGGAGGTGCTTCATGAAAGACTTTTCTTATCTCTATTCCTCCTTCTATACCTTTATCTTTTGACCATGCATCTAAATCGTAGCTTTGTTTACCTCCTACAATATCTAATGAACCTGAATACTTGGTAACATTACCTCCTACTCCTGCTTCAGTACCGTAATGTTTAGACATCTGTATAACCCTGCTTATAGTTGGATCAACTAATTGGTTGTTCATTCTACTACCAGTTGATGAACCTTCTAAGCTAAGGTAATTTTCTCGAATCTTATACTGAAATACTTCATTACCGTAAGTTGTTACTGCTTCTTCAAAGCAAGCAAAGAAAGATGTATCTTGTAGTTCTACGTCCATTAAAGGGTACCCTAATCTAGTACCACAAAATTTAGCTACCTTTATAGCATCATTTTGAAAGTCAAGATCACTGTCGTAGAATCCGAAAGGTGTGGCACTGCCAGAATTAAAATTCGCATTACCATCCCAAATTGTTACATTAGCCATTAATATAGATTTTAT
>Ga0115100_10543007_pt1 | contig 14212 bp, 1 predicted proteins | sample MBTome_3_FD_89642 | JGI IMG/M metagenome (GOLD analysis project Ga0115100, IMG submission 89642) | Marine eukaryotic communities from Pacific Ocean to study complex ecological interactions - MBTS_2Apr14_M1_3um Metatranscriptome... | ecosystem: Environmental > Aquatic > Marine > Oceanic | place... | reverse complement strand
CTGCAAAGGCAGCGCCACGAGGAGGTGTAGGTGCTAGAGGAGTCTGCCCATACGTGATACGTGTACCCATACGCCTCATAAATAAATAAAAAGCGGAATGCCGCCTTCTGGAATGGAGTGGATCCAGGCATGGGTGATTGGCAGTATCCCTGACGCGACAGAAGAAGAATGGGGACACATGATGAATAGGGAAGGGGCCGACCAGCCAGGCAAGCTGATGATCAGCGGTGACATGTCTCCGGATGGACACAAATATGTGCTCGATAAATTTGCGTCCAAAGCAACTCCCGCAGACACAGCCATTTTCTTTTTCATGGCAGAGGAGGAGCTCTCCAAAAAGGTCGAAAAGACAGTTCCAATCAACCCGGATGAACAACAAGATGTGGATGGCGAAGAGAACGAAAAGGATGCGAAAGCTACAGACCCAGCCGAGGCTGTAGTGGCAAGTGGGGAGGGGGGCGAGAAAGCTCCCACAACTAAGACCATTACAGAGACAGAACATTGGAAAGAAACTCATCTGTTTGTCAGTTTCAAGCCCCCTCAAGATGCAGAAACGGTTGTCTACTTCACGAAGGTTCGGGAGGAGTGCGCGATCCATGGTGGCACAGACATGGCGTCTACAGTAGAGGCATGTGTAATACAAGGGCATGCACTGGAGAGCTTGTACAAAACGCTGGTAGAAATCTTTCAACCAGCGCTTACTGTGCCACTTGAATCAAGCAGTAAGGCAGGCGAGGAATTCAACAGTAATGTTCAGAGATTTGTGCAGCAAGTTTCTGAAACGTTCCACCAAGTGCAAGGCAAACTAGAGTTGCACATCCCAGACGTTGTGATTGATGATGTTGAGGAGGCGGCAGAAGACTACGAGCTTACCAATGAACTCGAGAATGCCTTGGCTAGCTGGACTGCTGCAATTTCTAATTTAGTGGACATAGAATCAAGCAAAGTGGCGCGTAATAGTGGCCCATTGGGCGAAATTGAATTTTGGCGTGAAAGAAGTGCAGCATTGTGCACCGTCTACGAGACCATGAATATGCCCCTGGTGCAACAACAACTGCAGGTGATGCAAGTATGCGATGCATCAGTTATGCCAGATTTTCGGTTCCACTACTCTGAGCTAAACGCGCTGTACATGGAAGCGAAAGATAATGTAAAATTCCTCACTACATTAGAGCGCCATTTCAAAAATATTAGTACAGGATCATTCTCGGAGATTACTGAAACGCTGCCACAAATGATAAACGCTGTACGAATGGTATGGATTATTTCTCGGCACTACAATACTGACGAACGCATGGTTCCTTTGATGGAGAGCATTGCAAACGAGATTGCCGAGAAAGTTGCTAAAAGGATCGACATTCACACAATTCTTCGCTTACCTCCCGATGACGCACTGGCCACAATCTCGGATGCCAAGGGTGTTCTTGATCAATGGTACCAGTCTTACATTGACACAAGAGCTAAAATTGAGCAAAGTGGCACGGACCATAGATGGGAATTCGACCGCAAGAGACTCTTCGAAAAAACAAACAGCATGTCTGCGATCTGTGAAGATCTCTACGAGGTTGCTGTTATTCTTCACCAATTTTCTAAATTCCTTGGCCCGGACCTCAAAGCAGTCACTGGCGATGCAGAAGGAATTTCTATGTTGCTCAAAAATGTCCAGAATCTTGCCGTGCCTTTTGAATCTTGCACTTTCAACGTTTTCGACCGCAAGCATAAGCAAAGGTGGGACAGCATCATGGCAAAGTTTCAGGAGCAAGTCGAAGAGATTGAAGATTTGACGCGCAAGTTTATTGATTCGTCGTTCTTGAAGTTACGATCTAGTGAGGGCGCATTTGACCTTCTTCAGAACTTTCGCAACATTGAGACTCGTGAGAGCATTAACAAGCAAATGATGGAAAAGTTCAAGGATATCTTGATAACATACTTGCAAGAACTGGACAATTACATGAACATCTTTCAGGAGGAAATTGATAACCCCCCACTGTACAAAAATTACCCCCCAACTGCTGGTGCTATGATGTGGGCCCGAGATTTGTACAACAGAGCTAAGAAGCCGATTGTCAAATTTAGGAACGAGCATATGCTTGAAGGAGACGACGGGGGGCAACAAGTTAAGGAGCAGTACTTGACCTTCGCACGTTCTGTCGACGCATACATGAAAAAGCAATTCGAACAGTGGAAACACAAAGTTCCTTACACTGCTACGCAAGGACTCAAAAGATCCGTGTTGGGACCAGAGTTGGTTCCAGTGCGCGATGCCTCAGGAAATCTTCTTCCACACCCTCCAAAAATGCCAGATGGTCCTTACAATGTGAATTTTTCTCTGCAATTGACCGTGCTTATCAAAGAAAGCAAATATCTTGATCGGATGGGTTACTCAATCCCAGAAAGTGCTTTAAATGTAACTCTGCAAGAGAGCAAGTACCACGGCTTCGTTGAAGAACTTAAAGTCATGCTGGCATTTTACGAAAAGCTAACGTCGCAGCTGAGCCCTGTTTTGAGCGAGCTTTTAGTTTCCCAAAGAAAGGATCTGCAAAAAGTACTATTTCATGGATTTACCCCTCTGAATTGGAATTCGCAGCGGATTCCTCATTTCATTGAGACTTGCAAGGAGGAAATGTATCGTTTCGAAGGCATTGTTGGCAACATTACCAAGTCTGGAAACATGATAGATGATGTAATTATGGCAATTCATAATACGGAACTCATCAGAGAGTCCGACTTCCCAGAAACATCCTCTGATAGCAACATGTCATTGTTGACAGTAAACGATCTGTACGACAAGATCGAACGGCTGAGTGCGGCTCGGCTTGAACCACTGGTCCGTAAATATGAATCAGTTGGTCCACTTTTAATCAAGATTGAAGAAATTGTAGCAAGTACAGCGACGGGAAAATCTGAACGCCTCGCTGGGTTCTACAGTCACTTTGAAAAAAAGCTGTACAATGCTCTCACAGCTATGGTTCTCAGAGGGATCGCTGTATTTCAGGCTCTCCTTAATATCGCACCGACAGAGTCCTCGACAGGCAGTTTCAGACTTGTGAAAAAACGACGCCCCCTGTTTCAAATTCAAGCAATAGTGGCAGGCAAAGAAATTTCAGTGACACCTTCACTGTCCGACGTATACAAACAGCTACAAAAGATTCTCCGTTCTTTTGCTGAAAGTTGCAAGTCGTTTCACCGCTGGAAAAACGGTTCTTGCATTGAGACCACGCCCATAGTGCTTGTTGAGGATGAAGAACCAAAAGTGTGGTCCTTTTACGATGACGTGTCCAAGAATTCTCGAGTGATTAAGCTGATGCTTGGGTTGACCCAAACCTTCCAGCGCAACTTTTCGCATGTAAACAAGCACTTGGACTCGTGGCGTGAATACGATACGAAGCATCAGCTGTGGAATCAAAAAAAGAAGGCGGCTGTTGAAAAGATGGCAGATAAAAATATGCCAACCGTCTTCTATGACGCTCAAGTTGCCAGCTACCACTTGCTGATTGACAGTGTGAAAGGCGTAACTTCGGTGAAAGACATATTTTTCGTCAATGTGGACTGTGCTGCGGTTCAGGTGGCAATTATCAACCAAGCGAAGGCGTGGGCGGCAATCTATGGTCGCATGCTCGCAGCGCAAGGCGAGAAACAGCTTACTCGTTTGCACGAAATTATGGACAAGCTGGAATCGGATTTGAAAACTGTTCCAGACGACCTCACCACTATGAAGTTTGTATTGAAAACTATTCAGGATTTTGTTACTGTCAACATGCAAATGGAGCTGGACATGAACGATTGTGCGGAGCAGTTCAGAACGCTGCAATTATTTGGGTTTGAGCCTGACGTCGAGCTGCTGAAACGTGCAGAGTTGCTCTCTCATAGATGGTACCAGCTGATCCTCGACTCAAAGACCAAGGACATGCGGATGGTCAAAGTGAAGGAACAATTCCGTGAAGGCACGATGGTCAACGTATTGGAATTCCTTGCCAAAACCAAGGTCACACTAACGACCTTCTTTGAGTCTGGACCGGGTATATCTGGTGTAGATCTTGAAGAAGGGGCTGAAATGATGGAGCAATACGCAAAGAATGTCGCTGCCATGAAACAGCAAGCAAAAGAACTTACCCAGGCAGAGGGGTTATTCGGTCTACCTATCACAGTATACCCTGCGTTTGCCAAGTTACAACAAGAATTGGCAAAGCTGAGCGAAATTTACGGGCTTTACAGCCGGTACAAAATTTTCGAGGAAGAAATAGGCAGCATGTTGTGGTCTGCTCTTGATACATCAGCAATGGAGACAGGTAATGAAACACTTGAAAAAGATGCCCGTAAGTTTCCCAAGGACCTCAAGGCGATGAGCATATTCATGTCCATCGATCACAAGATTGCAGCATTCAAGGAAGGCATCCCTTTGATTGTGTCACTCAAGAATGATGCCATGAAAGAGCGTCATTGGGAGAAAATAATGGATTTCACAGGCGTCAAAATTGACATGAATCCTTCCACCTTTACCTTGGCTAGTCTTATTTCCATGGAGCTTGCTTCTTACCAGGAACAGATCGACGAAGTCGTTGTTGAGGCTGTTAATGAACGTAAGATCGAAGAAGAATTGAAAAATGTCGCTGCTTTATGGAGAGATCGTATGTTCAACGTCGGGCCATATGTCAAACAAGGGACTGGTGACGTGCGGGGTTGTATTCTTGGTTCTGCAGAAGACATTAAACTAGAGCTTGAGGACAATATGCTCAATCTGCAGGCGATGAGTGCAAGTCGATTTATTGGCCCATATGCAGACGATGTTCGCCATTGGGAAAAATCACTCAATTTAGTGACAGAAGTCATGGAGGTTTGGTTCGTGGTCCAGCGAAAATGGCAGTATTTGGAGTCAATCTTCATCGGCGCCGAAGACATCCGGCAACAACTTCCAGAAGAAGCAAAGAAATTCGATACAATCGACAAAATTTGGATTAAACTGATGAATGAGACAAACAAAAGTGTAGAAAACAAAGTCGTGGTGACTTGTTGCTGTATAGACGGCCGCCTCGATGACCTCACTGACATGAGTGAGAAGCTTGATAATTGCCAAAAAAGCTTAACAAACTACTTAGACACCAAGCGAAATGCATTTCCTCGGTTCTTTTTCCTCTCTGATGATGAGCTTCTTTCTGTTCTGGGTTCCAGTGACCCCAACAATATCCAGCAGCATCTGTTGAAGTTGTTCGAAAATTGTAAATCGCTCGTATTTGGACGTGGTGCAAGAATGGTAGAAGGAATGAAATCGAGCGAGGGGGAGACTTACAAATACCGCACTGTCAGTCCGGTTGATGGCGCGGTTGAGGTTTGGATGACCGCAGCTGAAGCAGAGATGAAGGCCAGTCTACATATCTTGCATAAAGAAGGGACATTCCTGTACGCAAACGAGAAGCGAACAGAGTGGCTGAAGCACCACATTGGACAAGTAGGACTTGCCGGTTCCCAAATCTGGTGGACGTGGGAGGTTGAAGACGTATTTGCCCGTGTTCGAAGTGGTAACAAGAGAGCAATGAAACAACTTGAAGTCAAGCTGACAAATCAATTGGTGGACCTGGTGGTCGTTGTTCGTGATAATATCACCAAGGAAGTCCGCAAAAAGGTCAACACTTTGATGATCGTTGATTTACACGCACGCGACATTATTTCGGCATTTGTTCGTGACAGTATCTTAAACGAAAAGGAATTTGCCTGGGAAAGTCAACTTCGATACTACTGGGACAAGGAGAAGGACGATTGTGTGATTAGGCAGTGTACCGGCGATTTCCGTCTTGGATACGAATACATGGGTCTTAATGGCCGCCTTGTGATCACGCCTCTAACTGATCGTTGCTACATGACCATTACACAAGCTCTAACGTTCAAGCTCGGCACTGCGCCAGCAGGCCCAGCAGGTACGGGCAAAACCGAAACGACCAAGGATCTTGCCAAGGGTCTTGCTATGCCTTGCTTCGTAACAAACTGCGGCGAAGGTCTTGACTACAAGGCTATGGGTGGTATTTTCAGTGGTTTGATTCAGGCTGGTGCATGGGGTTGTTTCGATGAATTCAATCGGATCAATATTGAGGTGCTCAGTGTGGTATCAGCTCAGTTGCGTGCGCTTCAAAACGCACTAAACAAAAATCAGCCAACCTGCGATCTGGGCTTGGGTGAAATCAAAATTCGCGCTACCACTGATGGGTTCGCTCTTGCAAGTGTGTTTATTACCATGAATCCTGGTTATGCCGGTAGAACCGCTCTGCCAGACAACTTGAAGGCGTTGTTTCGCCCGGTGATGATGATTGTGCCTGACTTGATGATGATCTGCCAGATCTGGCTTTTCTCTGAAGGTTTTGAAGAGGCTCTTGTCCTTGGCAAAAAAATGACAGTTCTCTACGCTCTCGCTAAAGGGCAATTGTCCAGACAATTCCACTACGATTGGGGACTTCGAGCCCTCAAGTCTGTGCTGGTAATGGCTGGCGAGCTCAAGCGTGCATCGCTTGATTTGCCAGAGGACCTTGTGCTCATGCGCGCATTGCGTGATGCTAACATGCCAAAGTTCGTTTTCGAGGATGTGCCGTTGTTCCTCGGTCTCATTAATGACTTGTTCCCTGGCCTCGATTGCCCACGAGTAGGCTACCCAACCCTGAAGAGATGTATTGAGGAGGACATGACTGCACACAACTACAATTGCTCAGATGAGGAGGTATATGCCTGGCAGGTGGACAAGATCATTCAAATGTACGAAACAGTCTTAGTGCGTCATACGTGCATGATTGTTGGACCCACGGGTGGTTCGAAGAGTGTGGTTTTGGACACATTGATGCGTGCAGAATTACCTGCGTTAAACATCAAAATTGTTCAATTCCATTTGAACCCCAAGGCTCAGACTGTGAACGAACTCTACGGGATTATGGACCCTGAAACTCGCGATTGGCAGGATGGTGTGTTGTCAAAAATTTTCCGAACAAACAACCAACCACTTGAGGCCCACCAACAGAATGAGATACGCTGGATAATCTATGATGGTGATGTGGATGCACTGTGGATTGAAAGCATGAACTCTGTTATGGACGACAACAAGCTCCTCACGTTGCCAAATGGGGAACGTATCCGACTGCAGGTGTATTGTAAAATGATTATGGAGGTGTTCGATCTGCAGTACGCAAGTCCTGCCACTGTTAGTCGGTGTGGTATGATCTGGGTAGATCCCAAGAATCTTGGATATCGCCCATACTATGAAAAATGGCTCAAGGAACGAAACGGTGGCAAGTCGACTGAAGCTGAAATTGAGGCTCTTGACGTGCTCTATCAGCAATATGTGAAGCAGTGCATCGAGTTTGTGCTGCTGGGTATCCAGTCAGACGGCAGCATCGGCACTAGATTGAGGCTCGCGATCCCGGTGACCAATATTAATATGGTTATGCAGCTGTGCAACACTTTTGATGCTTACTGGCCGGATATCAAAGGTGGTGATTTTGACCAGGCTGATATGGAGGGAACCTTTGTGTACTCCTGCATATGGAGTATTGGTGCTGCCTTGTGGCCAGATGATCAACCCAAATTTGACGAATTTGTCAGAGGGCTTTCTGGAATCCCAATGCCAAGCAAGCCACTTTACCAGACTTTCTTTGATGTCGAATCGCACGGATGGGAAAACTGGGAAGATCATGTGCCTGAATACGCCCAACCAAGCCCCTTTGTTTTCTATCAGATATTGGTGCCAACGACTGACTACATCCTCTACTCGGATCTTCTTTCACACGTGATGCCCACCGGCAAACCTATGCTTTACGTCGGTGAGAGTGGTACTGCCAAGACAACAACTATCGAGGACTACCTATCGAATCTTGACGAAGAGAAGGCAAATATTCTCAGCATTAACTTCTCATCAAAGACTTCATCCATGGACGTCCAGGTAAATATCGAAGCAAATGTTGACAAGCGCACCGGAAGGATCTATGGTCCACCAGCCGGGAAGAAGCTCATGATTTTCATCGATGACATGAATATGCCAAAGGTCGATACTTATGGCACACAGCAGCCCATCGCATTATTGCACTTTTTAGTCAGTCGTGAAAGTATGTACGACCGCAAGAAGGATCTCGAGATGCACATTCTTAAAGACTTGCGGTTTGCTGCAGCCATGGGACCACCGGGTGGTGGACGTAACCCTGTTGACCCCCGTTTTGTTGCACTTTTCAATGTTTACAACCTGACCCCACCAAGCGAAGAGGTCCTGACAAAGATTTATTCGCAGATTATTGAGAATTACTTCAACAAAGACGTGTTTTCGCCAGACGTTTGTGACGCAGCCTCAAAGCTCACTGAGCCTACCTTGAAGATTTTCCATCAAGTGGTCACCAGCTTACCCCCCACGCCTTCAAAATTTCACTACATTTTCAATCTACGAGACCTTGGGCGCATATATGAAGGTTTATGTCGTGCCGTTCCTGACATCATTACGTCAGCCGACCAAGTGGTGCGTGCTTGGCGAAACGAGTTCCACCGAGTATTCTGCGACCGACTTGTCGATGACAAAGACCTTGCGCTTGTCAGCGGCCTGGTAACAGCGCAGATCGGCGACGCCTTTCAATCTTCCAAGGAATATGCGTGCCGAGATCCACTCGTCTACGGCGATTTCAAACTATGTATTGCAAGACTAGTTGAAGAAGCGGAAGATCCCCGCTTGTATGACGATTTGAATGATTTGCCCAGCATCCGTAAGATTTGTGATGAGGCGCTTGCAAATTACAACGTGGAGCACAAGCCAATGACCCTAGTGTTGTTCGAATCTGCGCTTGAGCATCTTACTCGCATGTACCGTGTGATCGGCTGTCCTCGTGGCAACGTGCTCCTGGTCGGTGTCGGCGGGAGTGGAAAACAGTCTCTAACCAGGCTTGGTGCCTACATGGCGGGTTATGGAGTCTTCCAGATAACTCTTTCAAGAGGATATGGAGATGAAGAGTTCAAAGAGGACCTCAAGGAACTCTACAAAGAGCTAGGTACCAAACCCACGTTGTTTTTATTCACCGATGCTCATGTAAAGAGCGAAGGCTTCCTTGAGGCCATCAATAACATGCTTACAACTGGTATGGTGCCTGCATTGTATGAGCCTGACGAGATGGACGCACTTGGAGGCAGTGTGCGCGCTGAAGCCCAAGCTGCCGGCATTACCCCAACCCCTGGCAATTGTTGGAAATATTATGTGAACAAAGCAAGGAACAACCTCCATATTGTGCTTGCGATGTCACCATCTGGGAACGCTTTGCGTGTGCGATGCCGTAACTTCCCTGGTATGGTCAGTGCCTGTGTCATCGATTGGTACTTTCCATGGCCCGAGGACGCTCTCACAAAGGTCGCCGATTTCTTCCTATCAGAAGACCCCTTACCAGAAGCTCATCGGCGCTCAATTGAAGCGCATCTTGTTCTGGTTCACCAACAAGTTTTAGTTTACGCCAAGAAATTTGTAGAAGAGCTCCGTAGATACTACTACATCTCTCCCAAGAATTACTTGGATTTCATCAGCAATTACCGCGGTCAGTTGAAAGAGAGCCGCAGAAAAGCAACACAGGGAATCAAACGATTGTCCGGCGGTTTGACCAAGCTGATTGAAGCAGCAGACGCAGTCGGTCGGATGGAAATTGAGTTGAGCGAGAAGAAGATCATCGTAGACGCCAAGACTGTTGACTGTGAGGCGATGATCGTAGAAATCGGTGAAAAGTCCACAGTTGCTACAGAAAAGCAAGAAGTGGCTAGTGTCAAAGCAGTTGAAGTAGCAGAACAATCTGAGATCATTGGTGTAGAAAAAGGCAAGGCTGATGCAGCCCTTAATGCAGCTCTTCCTGCAGTGGCAGCTGCAGCAGAAGCACTTGAAAATCTTTCGAAGAACGACTTAGTTGAGCTCAAAGCATTTGCACAGCCACCACCTCTCGTGAAGGCTGTGTGCATGCAGGTGCTGGCGTTAAATCCAACGAAATCTAAGCTGACGGATGATTGGTCAGGTTGTAAGACTATGCTCGGTAACTCTCAGCTACTCCAGTTGCTGAAGGGTTACGATAAAGATGGCATCACAAGCAAACAGATCAAGAAAACAAAAAGCTATTTTAAGGACCCCGATCTGAATGTCGAAAAAATGGCAACGACATCGAAAGCAGGGTTGGGGCTGCTGACTTGGGTTTGCGCAGTGGTGCAATACGATGAGGTGGCAAAATCTGTCGAACCTTTGAAGCTCAAATGCAGAACGATGGAAAAGGATCTGGCAGCTGCAGAGAGAGAGCTAACAGAACTGAATACAACACTAGAAGCATTGAGCTCTGAGCTCGGGAAACTCAATGCAGCATTTGAAGCGGCGAATACAGAGCTCACAGCACTAAAATCCGAAGCAGATATCATGTCCAAACGATTAGCAGCTGCAGCTAAGTTGATCACAGGTCTTGGCTCTGAGCGCACACGCTGGACAGAAGATGTCGCAAACCTAAAAGAGGGCCAAGACAAACTTGTTGGTGATTGCCTTCTGACCTCTTCATTTTTGTCTTATGCGGGTGCCTTCACTTTTGAGTATCGTTACGAGATGGTGTACGAACACTTCCTTGCTGATGTCAAAGAACGAGGTGTTCCAATGACAGAAGAATGGGACTTGAAAAAGTTTCTGACTACTGACGCAACGGTTCAAGGGTGGGCGGCCGATGGTCTGCCTTCGGATGAAAATTCTACACAGAATGGCATCTTGACTACTGCCTCAAGCAGATTCCCCCTATGCATCGATCCACAAGAGCAGGCGGTGCTTTGGATCAAGAACATGGAGTCGCAGAACAACTTGGCAGTGAAAGCTATGACTGATTCGGACTTCATGAAACATCTCGAGCTGGCCGTGCAATTTGGTAACCCATTTCTGTTCGAAGCTATCGATGAAGAGCTTGATCCAATGATCGACCCAATTTTGGAGAAAAATCTGACATTTGAAGGTGCCCAGAAGTTTGTTAAGCTGGGTGACAAGAATGTGGAGTGGGATGATAATTTCCGACTTTATTTCACCACCAAGCTCGCCAACCCTCACTATTCGCCAGAGATCATGGGCAAGACCATGATTATCAATTACAGTGTGACACAGGATGGTCTTGCGAATCAACTTTTAAACTATGTGGTCAAGCACGAGCGCCCCGATCTTGAGCAGCAATACGCTGCATTGGTGAAAGAAATGGGCGAAAATGCCAGGTTGTTAGTATCCTTGGAAGATACGCTATTGCACGAGCTGAGTTCATCAGAAGGCAATATTCTCGACAACCAGGAACTCATTGCCACACTTGAAGAGACAAAGACGAAAGCAACTGAGATCAGTGCGCTTCTTGAGCAAGGCAAGTTCACCAAGGGCGAAATAGTCAAAGCTCGAGACGTCTATGTTCCTTGCGCCAGGCGGGGTTCTCTGTTGTTCTTTGCTATGGCAGGCTTGCCAATGTTGTTCGATGCAATAACCGGAATGTCGTTTTCGATCTATGAGGTATCTCTAGATTCTTATTTGAAGGTTTTCAATACATCGCTTTCTAAAGCGATGAAAGCAGCTATGCTGCCTCAGCGTTTAACCAATATGACAAAGACTATGACAGAAATGGTTTACGACTACACTTGCACGGGAATCTTTGAGAAGCACAAGCTCATGTTCAGCGTTCAAATGACGACAATGATCATGGAAGAAAAGGGCATTCTTGACCGTCCCGTTCTTGATTTCTTCCTGAAAGGAGACACTTCGATCGCAGAACCAAAGATACCTAAACCTAAAGGCACGGACTTTATATCCAATGCTGGATGGAAAGACCTCTGCTGCCTTTCTGAATTACGCGAGTGTTTTGCAAATTTGTGCACCGATATTGCGAAGAACGCCAGCGCTTGGGGAGACTGGTATGGTTTAGAGGCACCAGAGACAACTCCAATACCTTGTGGTTACAGTGACAAGCTCGAAGACGGTTTATTGAGAATGTGTATCATGCGTTGCATTCGCCCTGATCGTGTGTTCAACTTTGCCAAACTGTTCGTGATTGAACAAATCGGAGCTAAGTATGTGCAGCCACCAGTATTGAATTACGCACGCATCTTTGACCAGTCCAGCGCAATCACGCCGATGATTTTCATCCTTTCTCCGGGAGCTGATCCCCAGAATGATATCCAACTTTTGGGAGATGAACTCGGATTTACAGGCCCAAAATTCAGATACGTAGCACTTGGGCAGGGCCAAGGCCCTATTGCCACACAGCTCTTGGACAGCGGCAGTACTAAGGGTTACTGGATTATGCTGCAAAACTGCCATTTGATGATATCATGGCTGAAAGCACTTGAAACCAAACTCCAGGGCATGAAAAACCCCCACGAAGATTTCCGTCTTTGGATGACCACAGATCCTACAGACAAATTCCCACTCGGTATTATCCAGATGTCACTGAAAATCGTGACTGAGCCACCAGATGGCTTGAAGCTGAATATGAGGTCTTCATATGCCAAGATCACGCAGGAGATGCTTGACGAGTGTCCCCACGATGCTTTCTGCCCTGTCTTGTACGTGCTCACCTTTATGCATGCTGTTTTGCTGGAGCGCAGAAAGTACGGGAAAATTGGTTGGAATGTCGGTTACGACTTCAACGAATCAGACTACACCGTATCCCGTCGCCTTGCATGCTTGTATCTGCAGAAAGCGGACGAAGAAGGCGATGAAATGATTCCGTGGGGCTCGCTCAAGTATCTTATTGGAGATGCCATGTACGGTGGTAGAGTCAGTGATAACTGGGACAGGCGAATCTTGGTCAATTACTGCGAGGAGTATTTTGGAGATTTCTTGTTTGATGATTGCCAAAAGTTCTTCTTTTCGAAGAAGGAAGGGCCAGGAGGTAACGGTGATTTCGACTACGAATGCCCCACGAGCCAACTTCTGGGTGATTCTACTGGCTCGGTTGAGTCATTGCCACTCACCAACTCACCATCAGTATTCGGATTGCATCCCAATGCTGAGATTTCGTACTTTTTGGGCGCCACAAAGAAAATGTGGAAAGATTTGATAGATCTGCAGCCCCGAACGGCGGGTGGCGGATCTGGAGGCTCCCGCGAAGATTACATTGGAGGTGTCGCCTCAGATATCAAGGTGAAAGTCCCTGACGTACACGATCTTGTCGAAGTTAGGATTATCATCGAGAGGAAGAACGGCGTCCCGACACCGGAGCAGATAGTTCTGTTGCAGGAGCTGGAGCGTTATAACAAGCTCACTAAGCTGATGAAAACGAATTTAGTTGACTTGGGAAGAGCCATGATTGGTGAGATTGGCATGTCCGAAGCTCTTGACAAAATTGGAGATTCACTGTTCAATGGTAACTTGCCAGACGCATGGCTTAGATGGTCACCTGCTAGCGAGAAACCCATCGGCTCTTGGATGACCCATTTTGTTGCTCGCGAGACCCAATATGCACTATGGATCGAAGAAGGCGAGCCTGCTGTGATGTGGCTCAGTGGTCTGCATATTTCCGAATCTTACCTAACTGCACTTGTCCAGGCAACTTGTCGCAAGCGCGAGTGGCCGCTTGACAAATCCACTCTTTACACCACAAGTACAACGTATACGAATTGGGAAGATGTGACCGAAAAAATGGACTACGGAACCTACGTTCGTGGCTTATACCTTGAAGGAGCTGGCTGGGATGTAGAGAAAGGACACTTAGTCACGCAGGAACCAAAGGTGCTCGTATTAGAAATGCCTGTTCTTCAGGTCATTCCCGTTGAGGCAAATAGACTGAAACTGATGGGCACTTTAAAAACACCCGTATACGTAACGCAGGCGCGAAAGAATGCGATGGGTGTGGGGCAGTGCTTTGAGGCAGACTTGGCCACGACGGAGCACACCAGTCACTGGGTGTTGCAAGGTGTCGCACTTGTTCTCAACACTGACGAATAAGCTCACCGACAGCCGCTCTTTGTGCTTGTGCCGTACATACAGGCATGCCTGTATCATCAATCCGTCGCTCTGTTTTTGCTGTTTGTCTGTGCATGATGCATAATATATATATAATGCATCATGCACAAACAAACAGCAAAAACAGAGCGGCGGATTGATGATACAGGCATGCCTGTGTGTACGGCACAAGCACAAAGAGCGGCTGGCGGTGAGCTTATTCGTCAGTGTTGAGAACAAGTGCAACACCTTGCAACACCCAGTGACTGGTGTGCTCCGTCGTGG
>Ga0115100_10029012_pt1 | contig 14235 bp, 24 predicted proteins | sample MBTome_3_FD_89642 | JGI IMG/M metagenome (GOLD analysis project Ga0115100, IMG submission 89642) | Marine eukaryotic communities from Pacific Ocean to study complex ecological interactions - MBTS_2Apr14_M1_3um Metatranscriptome... | ecosystem: Environmental > Aquatic > Marine > Oceanic | place... | reverse complement strand
TCCTGTTCTTTGAAATCCTTAATTAGCCATTGAACAATTTTTTCATCAAAATCATCTCCACCAAGATGTGTATCACCTGAAGTTGCTAAAACTTCAAATACCCCATCTCCTACTTCTAAAACAGAAACATCAAACGTACCACCACCTAAATCGAAAAGTATTGTTTCATTATCTTTTTTATCTAACCCATATGATAATGAAGCTGCTGTCGGCTCATTAATGATACGCAAAACTTCTAAGCCAGCAATTTTCCCAGCATCTTTTGTAGCTTGTCGCTGTGAGTCGTTGAAATAAGCTGGTACCGTAATTACGGCTTGTTTTACTGTTTCACCTAAATACTTTGAAGCATCGTCAGCTAATTTTCTTAACACTTGCGCTGAAATTTCTTCCGCGGCAAATTGTTTACTTAAAGCTGGGCAATCTAATTTAATAATATCTTCGGTTTGAATTACTTTGTAAGACACTTGTCGAAGTTCTTCTGTTACTTCATTCGTCTTTCGGCCAATAAAACGTTTTACGGAGTAAAATGTATTTTCTGGGTTTATTACTGCTTGTCGTTTTGCAATTTGCCCTACAAGTAAATCACCTTTTTTTGTATAAGCAACAACAGATGGTGTTGTTCTTTGGCCTTCTGAGTTTGTTATTACTTCTGGTTTACCACCTTCCATAACCGCAACAACCGAGTTTGTCGTTCCTAGATCAATTCCAATAACTTTTGCCATTTTTTTTTGTTAACTAATCGATAGTATTTACTTATTTCACTAATTAAGATATTAGTTCGTTTTGAACCACATAGAAATATGGTGTTTACCCCACATCGGAAAAAGTCATAACACAAACTTCTTAACAAACCCTAATAGTACTAACAAAATCTAGACAAAAGGCCTTTTATGAGTTTATAATCTATCCATTCTTCTTTGTTTTTCAGACTTTTCTAACCAAGAAGAATAAAAAACTAAGGTTTTTTTGTTTTGTTTATAATATTTAGATTATTTCAACATAATTAATATGTCTGTTGGTTTGTTTGGAAAAAAACTTGGCATGACCCAAATATTTGACGAATCTGGAACAATTTTTCCAGTGACATTATTAAAAACAGAAGAATGTCAAATTAGTCGAATTAAAACTATAAACACCGATGGATATAATTCCATTCAAGTGGCCTACGGGAAGAAAGAGTTAGGTAAAGTTAAAAAGCCTCAATTAGGGCATTTAAAGAAAAGTGGCACTTCAGGATTTTCGTTTTTTAGTGAATTTCGCGTAAGTGATCCAAATAATTTCAAACTTGGACAAAGTATAACATTAGATTCTTTTGCGGTTGGTCAAAAGGTACGCGTAACAGGTAAGAGTATTGGTAAAGGATTTGCGGGAAACCAAAAGCGCCACAATTTTAGTCGTGGTCCAATGACACACGGTTCAAAAAATCATCGACTACCGGGTTCAATTGGTGCTGGTAGTACTCCCGGTCGTGTATATCCTGGTAAAAAAATGGCTGGACAACTTGGTGGAAAAACAGTAACTATTAAAAATAGTGAAATTCTTTTCATAAACATTGAGGAGAAAATATTGGTTTTAAAAGGGTCTTTACCAGGTAAGCAGAATGCTATGCTAAAAATCCAACCTAAGCAATAAGTTATAAGAATCAATTATTTACACATTTAATTTAGTATATGGGTTTCGATCAAAAAGCATCAATTGATCTCGTTAAGTATCCACTTTTAACAGAAAAAACAATCAAACTTATTGAACAGAACCAATATAGTTTTGCTGTAGATGCAAAAGCAACTAAACCTTCTGTAAAAGCAGCGGTTGAAAAGTTATTTGATGTCAAAGTGGTTTCTGTTAATACTTCACTCCAGGCAACAAAGAAGCGTCGTGTAGGAAAATATATTGGACGAAAATCACAATATAAAAGAGCGATTGTTACGCTTGCTCCAGAGAATTCTATTACTCTTTTTGAAGACGTATAATTTAGAAATCTCTTTGTTTAAAAATTAGACGGTATTAAAATAATTAGAACTGTATGGCAATTCGTTTATATAGGGCCTATAGCCCAGGAACACGCTCCCGTTCTAGTTTGTTTTTTGATGATCTATCAAAAAGTAAACCAGAAAGGTCATTAACCTTTGGAAAAAAGCGTTGTAGTGGTCGTAATAATCGCGGAATTATAACTTTAAATGGTCGCGGGGGAGGCCACAAAAGAAAATATAGAGTTATAGATTTTCAAAGAAAAGAAACAACTAGTATTGCAAAAGTCGTTGGGATTGAATATGATCCAAATCGTAATGCTCGAATTGCAAGATTAAATTATGATAATGGCTCTAAAAAATATATTATTTCTCCACGTTCTTTAAAAGTTGGGACAATACTTCATTCCGGTATTTCAAGCCCAATCGAAATTGGTAATGCAATGCCGCTTGAATATATTCCATTAGGGAGTATTGTTCATAATATTGAGTTAACCCTTGGTAAGGGTGGTCAGGTTGCACGTGCGGCTGGGACTTATGCCCAATTAATTGCAAAGGAAGGTGATTTTGTAACACTAAAGTTACCATCTAATGAAATCCGACTTGTTAACAAAAAATGTTATGCAACTTTAGGTCAAGTTGGAAATGTCGAGTTTATTAATGTAACACTTGGAAAGGCTGGGAGAAAAAGGTGGCTAGGTAAAAGACCCAAAGTTCGTGGTGTTGTCCAAAACCCCATTGATCACCCACATGGTGGAGGAGAAGGTAGATCGCCAATTGGTCGTCCAAAACCAGTTACTCCATGGGGTAAACCAGCTTTAGGAATAAAAACTAGAAAACCAACAAAAGCTAGTAGTCGATATATATTAAGATCGCGACGTTAATAAAAATATATAAATAAAACGCTAATACAAATAATGGCACGTTCTTTAAAAAAAGGTCCTTTTGTGGCATCGTATCTTCTTGAACAAGTTAATGCTATGAACACAAATGGAACAAAGGACATTATAAAGACATGGTCACGTTCAACAACAATTTTACCAACTATGATTGGTCATACGTTTGCTGTTTATAATGGTCGTCAACATTTACCTGTTTTCGTAACAGATCAAATGGTTGGTCATAAACTAGGAGAGTTTTCCCCTACCAGAACGTTTAGATCGCACATTAAAAAAGATAAGAAAGGAAAACGTTAATTTTTATACGTTATGAAGACAATCGCTATACAGGAAAATGAGGCCCGTGCGGTTTCAAAATATATTAGAATGTCACCAAGTAAAATTCGACGAGTATTACAACAAATTCAAGGTAAAAGTTATAAGGATGCTCTTACTATTTTAGAGTTTCTACCTTATAGTTCATGTGAACCAATTATAAAAGCTCTTCGCTCTGCGGCTGCAAATGCCAAAAATAATAAGGGCTTTGACGAAAAAAATTTAATTGTTAAGTCGGCATTTGCAAATCAAGGTCCAACAATGAAACGTTTCCGACCACGAGCTCAGGGGCGCGCATATAGAATTCAAAAGGCTACTTCTCATATTACTATAATTGTAGCTTCATAGCTCTTTATACATTTTATAAATTTACGAAGTATATTAATTTGTGGGACAAAAAACACATCCAACTGGTTTCCGAATCGGTGTAAATAAAACACATAATTCAACATGGTTTGCTAATTATGGTGCTTTTAGTGAAGTATTAAAAGAAGATTATAAAATTCGACAATTTTTAGTCAAAGAATTTGCAACAATTTACGAAAAGGCTGGCATTGCTAAGCTAGAAATTAAAAGAAAAGTGAATCAATTAGAGTTATTGATTTATGCAGCTCGTCCAAAATCAATTGCTTCTGCTTCAGACAATGAAGGAACAATTTTAAATTTGAAGACAAGTATTAAGAAACTTTTAAATGGTTCAAAACAAATCCGTATTAAAGTTTTACAGATTAATAAAAGTGAAAATGAGAGTTCTCTAGTTGCAAGGTCTCTAGCTACGCAATTGGAAAAGCGTGTTGCATTCCGAAAGGCTATTCGACAAACAACACAAATGCTTCAAAAAAGTGGGGTTAAAGGTTTTAAAATTCAAGTGTCAGGTCGATTAAACGGTGCTGAAATTGCTCGTGCTGAATGGGTACGAGAAGGTCGTGTACCACTCCAAACTTTAAGAGCAGATATAAGTTACGCAACATTACAAGCTCATACAATTTATGGTGTGCTTGGTATAAAAGTTTGGATCTTTAATAAAGAAATAATCTAAACAAATTATTTTAAATAAATAATAAAGAATTTTATGTTACTTCCTAAAAGAACAAAATTTCGTAAAGTACATAGAGGAAGAATGAAAGGCATCTCAAAAGCAAGTACTGTTGTTTTTGGAGAATATGGAATACAAGCATTAGAGCCTGTTTGGTTAACTTCCCGTCAAATTGAAGCAACGCGACGTAGTATTACACGATATGTTCGTAAAACGGGGAAAATTTGGATTCGCGTTTTTCCAGATAAACCAATTACCGAAAGAGCCGCAGAATCTCGTATGGGTTCAGGTAAAGGTGCTGTTGATTATTGGGTAGCTGTAATAAAACCTGGTGCTGTTCTATTTGAGATTAATGGTTTAGAAGAGGAGAGGGCTTTAAAAGTTCTTAAGCTTGCTTCTTATAAACTTCCAATTAAAACAAAGATTGTTCGTCGTTAATTTTAAAACGTTAGAGACTACAAAATTCTACCCTCTCATGCTTTAAAATTTTTAAAAGATAATAAAAAATGGCTACAAAAGAAAGAATAGGCATTGTTGTAAGTGACAAAATGAAACAAACACGCATCGTTGCTGTTAACGATCGTATCATGCATAAACGTTATAGCAAAGTAATTACAAGAACCAAACGTTATGCTGTTCATGATCAAAATTTTAATGCAGGGATTGGAGATAAGGTTCGTATCCGTGAAACCCGTCCTTTAAGTAAAACTAAAAATTGGATTTTAACTGATATCGTAAAAAAATCCTCAACATAAATAAAAAAAATGATCCAACCGCAAACTTGTCTAAAAGTCGCAGATAATAGTGGTGCGAAAAAATTAATGTGCATACGTATTCTTGGAAGTAACCGTCGTTATGGCTATGTTGGCGATGTTATCATTGGTGTTGTTAAAGATGCAACTCCAAATTTAACAGTTAAACGTTCAGATGTGGTTCGAGCGGTTATTGTGCGAACAAAATATTCTGTTCGAAGAAAAGATGGCTCGCGATTACGTTTTGATGATAATGCATCAGTTATTATTAATAAAGAAAATAATCCAAGAGGGACTCGAGTTTTTGGTCCTATTGCACGTGAATTAAAAGAGAAAGGGTTTACAAAGATAATTTCTCTTGCACCGGAAGTACTCTAATTCTGATGTTTAATCTCTATTTCATTATAGAAAATTTAGAATTTATTTAAAAATGCGTAAAGACTTAAAAGCCTTATATAAGGAAAAAATTATTCCCTCACTAATTAAAGATTTTGGTTATAAGAATATTGAGGAAGTACCTAAATTAGTTAAGATCTCAGTAAATCGGGGATTAGGTGAAGCTTCAAAAAATTCAAAAGAATTAGAAAATAGTCTTAAAGAGATTGCAATAATTACTGGTCAACAACCAACAATAAATAAAGCTCGAAAATCAGTAGCAGGTTTTAAAATCCGTGAGCAAATGCCAGTTGGTGGTTCAGTAACTTTAAGACGTGAACAAATGTATAACTTTTTATCGAAATTGATTAACATTGTTTTACCAAGAATTCGAGATTTTCGTGGTATAAATTCAAATGGTTTTGATGGTCGTGGTAATTATAATTTAGGTTTAAATGAACAACTTATGTTTCCTGAAATTTCTTACGATGACGTTACCGAATTACATGGTTTCGACATTTCTATTGTAACAACTGCTAAAACGGATGAAGAGGCTTTTGCTCTTTTAAAAAGTTTAGGTATGCCGTTTAAAACAACTTAGTTTTTAGAAAAAAAATATGACCACAGATACGATTTCAGATATGTTAACGCGAATTCGTAATGCGAATTTAGCGAAACATCAAATTGTCCAAATACCTTCAACAAAGGTTACGCGAAGTATTGCAAACGTTCTCTTAGCAGAAGGTTTTATTGATTCTTTTGAGGAGTTAAAAAATGGTTTAAAAAGCTCTCTTCTTTTATCACTTAAATATAAGGGGAAAGAAAGAACCCCTTTTATTACAAAAATTACTCGTGCAAGTCGACCAGGCTTAAGATTATATAGTAATACAAAAAATATGCCACGAGTTTTAGGTGGTTTCGGTACTGCGCTTGTTTCAACTTCGAAAGGCTTAATGACAGATACAAAAGCACGTGAAGAGGGAATTGGCGGGGAATTACTTTGTTATATTTGGTAAATAATATTTAAATAAAAAAATGTCTCGAATCGGCAAACAATTTATAGTAATCCCTCAAAAAGTTAATGTTAATATTGATGGGCAAAAAATAGTTGTAGATGGACCAAAGGGAAGTCTTTCTCGTATTTTACCCTCACTTATTTGCTGTACAAAAAATGAACAAGAGGGGAAACTTTTTTTAGAAAAAGCGCAAGATACAAAGCTTGCCCAAGCTCTTTATGGTTTATCCAGAACACTTGTCGCAAACATGGTAACTGGTGTTTCTGAAGGGTTTAATAAAAGATTACAAATTACAGGAGTTGGTTACCGTGCCCAATTAGACGGAAAAGATTTAGTTCTAAATATGGGGTATAGTCATCCAATTAAAATGTTAACACCTGGTTCTTTATCTGTAAAAGTTGAATCACCAACAAGTGTTGTTATTTCGGGTATGGAAAAAGATGTTGTTGGCGAATTTGCAGCGAAAATACGTTCAGTGCGACCTCCAGAACCTTATAAAGGAAAAGGCATTGCATATGAAGGTGAGTTTATCCGTCGTAAGGCTGGTAAAACAGGTAAATAAGAGGTGACTATTCATCTAAGTTCAAAAAATTAAATTTTAGATATATATGGCAGGTCCGAAAAAAACGTTTAGAGTAAAATCCGAATGGTCAGAGCGAGTTGTGTCCATTCAGCGTGTAACCAAGGTTGTGAAAGGCGGAAAAAAAATGAGTTTTCGCGCGGTAATTGTAGTCGGTAATGAGCAAGGTAAAGTAGGCGTTGGTGTTGGTAAAGCGGGAGATGTTATTACTGCTGTAAGAAAAGGGGTAACGGATGGTAAAAAAAATATCATTTCTATCCCTTTAACGAATTCAAACTCTATCCCACATCCAGCAAAAGGTCGTTTCGGAGCAGCTAAACTTGTTTTAAGACCGTCTGCACCTGGTTCTGGTGTTATCGCTGGGAGCTCAATAAGAACAGTTTTAGAATTAGCAGGTATTAAAAATATTTTATCTAAGCAGTTAGGTTCAAATAATTTACTAAATAATGCAAGGGCAACTGTTAATGGTTTAAGTACACTACGTTCATATAATAATTAAGTTAAAATTTTTATAAATAAACAAAGTATAAATTTTACGAACAAGAAATTTAATTTATTAATAGATGAAGAGCTCAAAAACAATTTCCCTGCTTCAACAAAAAATTTTAAAAATTTTAGGTCTTCTACTTTTAGTTCGTTTAGGTTTATATATACCAGTGCCAAACGTTGATCTAGATATTTTTTCCCAGGGGCAGAGTATTAATCCACTTTTTGGTTTTGCAAGAACGTTAACGGGTAGTTCGTTTTTAGGAATTGGATCTTTAGGAATTCTTCCTTATATAAATTCGTCGATAATCATTCAATTATTAACGACTGTATTACCGAACTTAGAAAAATTACAAAAAGAAGAAGGAGAATTAGGCCGACAAAAAATTAGCCGTTATACAAGATATTTAACATTTGTTTGGGCTGTTGTATTAAGTACGGCTATTGCATTTTTTCTAATTAAACCTGTAGTTTTTAATTGGAATCTAGACTTAGCTTCAAAAGTGATAGTTTCTTTAACTACGGGATCATTACTTTCTATGTGGTTTGCTGAATTGATTACCGAAGAAAGTCTAGGGAATGGTTCCTCAATGATTATTTTTATAAATATCGTTGGAAGTATTCCAAATAGTTTTAGCGAGTTTAGTCAAAAATTTTCAAATTCATCTTACTTTGATATTTTTACTCTACTTAGTCAGGGAGGACTTATTTATTTGTGCATTGTTTTTGTAATTGTTCTAGTTCAAGATGCGTATAAAAAAATTAACATTGTCTCAGCTAAACAATTAAATTTAAGCTATTCTGAACAAAATTCAAGACCTAACGAATTAAAAAATAGTTATATTCCTATTAAATTAAATCAAGGTGGGATAATGCCATTAGTTTTTAGTTCAACGATTGCTTCGTTTTTGTATTACCCCTTGCAATTATTCGCAAGTTCTACGTTTGGGCAAAACTTAAGTTTTATGCCATTCTTTATGACGACATATTCTCTTGTATTAAATATCGTTCTTGTAATTTTTTTCAGTGGTTTTTATTCATTATTAGTTTTAAAACCAAATGATATTGCTGAGAATCTTTCTAAGATGGCATATAATATACCAGGGGTAAGACAAGGAAACCAAACAACCCAATACCTAAAACAAACAGTTAGTCGACTTGCATTTATGGGTGGAATCTTTCTGGCATTTTTAGGTTTTTTCCCAATTATCTTGGGAAATGTTTTTCAATTTAATATATTTAAAAATGTTACCTCCCTTTTAATTTTAATTGGTGTAATTACAGACACAACAGCTCAAATTCGAGGTTATTTAATTTCACGTAATTACGAAGGATTTAAAAAAGCATAGACTTTTAAGTTTAAGTAAGTTAACTTTAATCAAAGTACTTAAATATAAACACAAATACAATTTACGTTCTAGGTTAAATACAATTTAAATATTTAACGCAATAAACAAATTTTATGAAAGTAGTAAGTTCAATAGGAAATTTAAAAAATCGTTCAAAGGACTGTCAAATTGTAAAGAGACGTGGACGGATTTATCTTATTTGTAAAACAGACCCGCGATTAAAAGTTCGACAAGGTCGCGCAAAAATGAAACGTAAATAATAATAATAAATAAAATGGCACGTATTTCAGGTGTAGATCTTCCGCGTAACAAAAGGGTTGACATTGGATTAACTTACGTCTTTGGGATTGGGCACACAAGTGCGAAGCAAATTATCAAAGATGCCGGTGTAACAGCAAGTACGCGTTGTGGAGACTTAACAGATGAAGAAATTACTAGTATAAGAGCAATTGTTGACGAAAAATATCAAACAGAAGGTGATCTTCGCCGTGTATATTCGCAAAATATTAAGCGCTTAACGGAAATTGGTTCAGCTGCAGGCCGTCGTCATCGAGTTGGGCTACCTGTACGCGGACAACGAACACGTACAAATGCACGCACTCGAAAAGGGAAAGTTAAAGTTGTTGTTGCAAAGAAAAAATAACTAATTAATTTTTACATATATATAATTTATATTTTAATTTAGTTTATGGTTAAACAAGTTAAACGGTTTTCTAATAAAAAATCAAAGAAAACAGTTGCTGCTGGTGTTGTTCATATTAAATCAACATTTAACAATACTATTGTCAACATTACTGATAAAACAGGAAACACATTATTCTGGGCGTCTGCTGGTGGTAGTGGATTTAAGGGAGCGAAAAAGGGAACTCCCTTCGCTGCACAATCCGCTGCTGAAAAAGTTGCCTCTCAAGCTTATGATCAAGGTATGAGACAAGCTGAAGTAGTTGTTAGTGGTCCTGGTAGTGGTCGTGAAACAGCGATCCGTGCATTACAAGGTTGTGGTCTAGAAGTTTTAGTAATAAAAGATATTACACCTGTTCCACATAATGGTTGTAGGCCACCGAAAAAACGTAGAGTATAAATTGTATACTACAGCTTTCTGATAAAATCTTTATGCTATACTTCAGAAAATTAGTATTTTAATAGATAGTGTGATGTTACAAATTCATTGTTTAGAATCAAAAACAAAGGAAGTTAATACTATTTTATCTCGGTTTGCGATTGGTCCATTAAAAAAAGGTCAAGGACTTACTATTGGAAATACCCTTAGAAGAGTTTTATTATCAGATTTAAAAGGTTTAGCAATTGCTGGTGTTCGTATTGCTGATGTAAACCATGAATTTTCCACAATTCCTGATGTAAGAGAGGATGTAATTGATATTTTATTAAATTTAAAACAAGTCGTTTTAAAAGGAAATATTGATGAGCCTACATTAGCCCGGTTAACTTACCATGGTCCAGGTATTATCACCGCAAAAGATATTGAGTTACCTGGAAAAATTAGTCTAGTTGAACCAAACCAATATATTGCTAGCGTAAATGCGAATAAAACTGTTGAAATGGAATTTTTAGTTAAAGCAGGAGAAGGATATTCTTTAAGCAATAAAAATTCCTTACCGGAAGGTTTTTTAGCCATTGATGCGGTTTACATGCCGGTAAAAAAAGTGAATTTCTTTATTGAAACATCAGGAGATGATATTTCGTCAAATCTGGAGACTTTAATACTTGAAATTTATACAAATGGTAGTATTACTCCAACAGAAGCGTTAAGTGCAGCTTCAGAACTTTTACAAAAAATATTTGATTCGTTGACAATCGCGGAGTTATCAGAACAAAATAAGCCTACTTTAGAAAGCACAATAGAGAAGAAACCGATTACTTCTTCTGAGTTTGAAAATGTTATGATAGAAGAGCTTGAATTGTCAGTCCGTGCTTATAATTGTTTAAAACGAGCCAATATTCATACATTACCTGATTTATTAAAATATTCACAGGAAGATTTATTAGAATTTAAGAACTTTGGACAAAAATCAGCTGATGAAGTCTGTTTAAGCTTAAAGACGAAATTTGGTAAAACTTTAGATTAATAGATTAATAAATCTCTTAAAAACGATTGTCAAAAGATAAGATTAACTCTATTTTAGAGAATCTTTGAACCGATTTTATATATAAATAAAATTCACAATAAATAATAGAACGAATTTATGTCTCTTATGACTTCAGATCAACAAGCAGCATATTTTGGCATTGGGCGTCGTAAAACCTCAGTGGCAAAGGTTATTCTTGTTCCAGGGACTGGTTCCATGGTAGTCAACCATAAACCAGGAGAACTTTATTTACAATTTAATTCACAATACATTAATGCTTCAAAAGCTCCATTAATAAAATTAGGTTTAGAACATACCTATGATATTTATGTAAATACACATGGTGGTGGATTAAAAGGTCAAGCTGACGCAATTAAGTTAGGTGTTGCAAGAGCTTTATGTTACATTTCAGCTGATAACCGAAGCTCATTAAAATCTACTGGCCTTTTAACAAGAGATGCTCGTTGTAAAGAGAGAAAAAAATATGGTTTACGTAAAGCTAGAAAAGCACCACAATTCTCTAAGCGTTAAAATTTTAGAACAATTAAAAAAAAATGGCTAAGTCTAATATTCATCCAGAATGGTATCCTAATGCAAAGGTTTATTGTGATGGGCAACTTATAATGAAAGTTGGTTCAACAAAGCCACGATTAAATGTTGATATCTGGTCTGGCAATCATCCATTCTATACCGGTTCACAAAAAATTCTTGACACTGAAGGGCGAGTTGAACGTTTTATGCGTAAATATGGAATGGAGAATCAAACATAAAAATTATTATTTATATGCCTACAATACAACAATTAGTTCGGTTTGAACGTACTGTTAATAAAAAGAAAACAAAATCGCCAGCACTTCAATCATGTCCACAGCGGCGTGGTGTTTGTACCCGTGTATATACTACAACACCAAAAAAGCCAAATTCAGCTTTACGGAAAGTAGCACGTGTTCGCTTAACTTCCGGTTTTGAAGTAACAGCATATATTCCAGGAATTGGGCACAATATTCAAGAGCACTCTGTTGTTTTAGTAAGGGGGGGTCGTGTAAAAGATTTACCTGGTTGTCGTTATCACGTTGTACGAGGAACATTAGATGCTGCTGGTGTAAAAGATAGAAAACAAAGTAGATCAAAATATGGTGGTAAAAAACCAAAAAATTAATTAAATATAACTTTGTATCAAGTTAATAGAAACTTATGTCACGAAGAAATAGAGCACAACGAATCTTAGCACAACCTGACCCAATATATAATAGTCGTTTAGTAACTTTATTAGTTGCGCGTATTCTTAAATCAGGAAAGAAATCACTTGCACAACGCATTGTTTATCAATCACTTGAAATTATTTCCGAAAAAACAGAAGAAAATCCGGTATTAGTTCTTGAAAAAGCAGTAAAAAATGTTACTCCACAAGTCGAGGTAAAAGCACGCCGTGTTGGGGGTTCAACGTACCAAGTTCCGATTGAAATACGAGCATATAGAGGTACGAACATTTCTCTTAAGTGGATTACTGAATTTGCTCGTAGCCGTTCAGGAAAAAGTATGGCTTTAAAGTTAGCAAATGAAGTTATGGATGCTTCGAAAGAAGCTGGAAATGCAATAAGAAAAAAGGAGCAAACACATAAGATGGCTGAAGCCAATAAAGCTTTTGCCCATTTTAAATATTAACTCTTAATAGTTCAATTTTATCTTCCCGCCAAAAGTATATTAAAGAAGAAAAATATATAGCTATTTAAAATTTTAAATAAAATTATGGCACGCGAAAAGTTTGAAAGATCAAAACCTCACATTAACATTGGAACTATTGGTCATGTAGACCATGGTAAAACAACTTTAACTGCTGCAATTTCAGCAACACTAGCGATTCATAATGAAAAGCAAGCAAAGAAATTTGATGAAATTGATTCTGCACCAGAGGAAAAAGCTCGTGGTATTACTATTAATACAGCTCATGTTGAATATGAAACAGCCACTCGCCATTATGCTCATGTAGATTGTCCTGGGCACGCGGATTATGTTAAAAACATGATTACTGGTGCAGCACAAATGGATGGTGGTATCTTAGTTGTTTCAGCTGCTGACGGTCCAATGCCACAAACTCGAGAACACATTTTACTTGCTAAACAAGTTGGTGTTCCATATCTAGTTGTATTTTTAAACAAAGCTGATCAAGTTGATGATGAAGAATTACTAGAATTAGTAGAATTAGAAGTTCAAGAGCTTCTAGAAAGTTATGATTTTCCAGGCGATGATATCCCATTTGTTTCTGGTTCAGCTTTACTTGCATTGCAAGCAGTAGAAGGTGGTCCAAAAGAACGTGGTGAAGATAAGTGGGTAGATCTAATTTATGATTTAATGGAAGCTGTTGATAACTATATTCCAACTCCAGAACGTGATACTGAAAAAACATTCTTAATGGCAATTGAAGATGTTTTCTCAATTACTGGTCGGGGTACCGTAGCAACTGGTAGAATTGAACGTGGTATGATTACTGTGGGAGATTCTGTTGAATTAGTAGGCTTAAAAGACACTAAAACAACAACTGTTACTGGAATTGAAATGTTCCAAAAAACGCTTGAACAAGGAATGGCAGGTGACAATGTTTGTATTTTAATTCGAGGAATTCAAAAAACTGAAATTGAACGTGGAATGGTACTTGCCAAACCAGGTTCAATTACCCCTCACAAAAAATTTGAGGCTGAAGTTTACATTTTAAACAAGGAAGAGGGAGGTCGTCACACACCATTTTTTACAGGTTACCGTCCACAATTTTATGTTCGTACAACAGATGTAACTGGTACTATTGTTCAATTTACAGGAGATGATGGTAGTGTTGCAGAAATGGTAATGCCGGGTGACCGTATTAAAATGACTGCTGAGCTAATCAACCCAATTGCAATTGAACAAGGAATGCGTTTTGCTATTCGAGAGGGTGGTCGAACAGTAGGTGCTGGTGTTGTTTCAAAGATTCTTGAATAATTAAACAATTATATGAATTTATATAAACCAGAAAAATTGCGTATTGGCCTTAAAGCCTATGATTCCACAATTTTAGATGAATCGTGTACTAAAATTATCGATGTTGTAAATAACAGTGGAACAAAAGTTGTAGGTCCAATACCATTACCGACAAAACGTCGAATTTATTGCGTGTTACGTTCGCCTCACGTTAATAAAGATGCTCGGGAACATTTTGAAATTAGAACACATAAGCGTTTGATTGATCTTTATTCACCATCTGAGCAAACAATGGACAGCCTTAGAAATATCGATCTTTCTGCAGGTGTTGACGTAGAAATTAAAAGCTTCTAAAATTTAAAAACAAAATACTTCTGCAACTGAATTAAAAGGCTTCTTTCGCAAACTTTTAAAAAGG
>Ga0115100_10380812_pt1 | contig 14249 bp, 1 predicted proteins | sample MBTome_3_FD_89642 | JGI IMG/M metagenome (GOLD analysis project Ga0115100, IMG submission 89642) | Marine eukaryotic communities from Pacific Ocean to study complex ecological interactions - MBTS_2Apr14_M1_3um Metatranscriptome... | ecosystem: Environmental > Aquatic > Marine > Oceanic | place... | reverse complement strand
GGAATAAGCCCGCTGCTCAACACCCCAATGGCAGTCCGAGTTGGCGCTTTTATTTTTGTGCTGGTTTTATTCTCAAATGACAAGAGAAAAACAAAATGGAGAAACAAAAGTAAGAGTTGAGCGAGGGTACAGCTCATCTGGAACTTTTGTGCATTTACAGACTGAACATCGAGAGGACATGCTTGAGCCAGGCCTACATGGGAGAAGGAAGTGAGAACCGATGTCTCTTTACGCATCGCTGTTGAGGACGAGCGCAGTACCCTGCAAGGTCCAATGGCTGGCATGCTCTTTAGAGTCTAGGTCGGCTTCAAACACCATACCTACACCAGCCGCGCTTTTGCGGTCTGATGTCACATAAACAGGGGATCTGAAGGTGCCACTCAACTTCAGGCGATGCGCCTCGACAGGAATAATCTGGAGGACTGGCATCGTCTGGATGAGGACCTTTGGAGGCTGCCTTACTAGACGAGTCTCCTTGTGGCTCCATGATGCTCCTTCGATATAAAGTCCGTAAATATAGCATCCATCTTGCAAACGCTCCGTGACTTCTTCCGGTTGCAGGAACGACGTCACTTTTGTGAAAAGGGTTGACTTGTCCAGCGGCCACTTCTTACGGCGGCACGTAGTTTGGACGACAGCAGCCAGGAATGTCTCGGGAATAGAGAGTCCTGACAGCCACATCACCACTGGCTCGCCGTTTTCAACCCATTTAGAATATTGTTCCTGGCGTTTCATCCAGAACGCAATCCAATTGGCAAGACCCTTTCGAGTTGCGGGAGTGAGCTTGAGCCACGACGGCGGCAGAGACCCATTCAGGAGAGCCTGGCCAATGCTGTCCAATTCTGCGCTCATACCCAACTCGCCCTTCAGGGCCCTCTGAAGGTCACGAAGACTGATCTTCATGTACTTGTTGAGAGTGTTCCAACGGTCAAGCTCCTGCAACAGCACAACCTCAACAGGTCTCGGGGCGTTGCCGAGACCGGCCGCCGCATTATCTGCCATAATTTTCTTGCGCAAAACTGGGACATCAAACTCATCTGGGATCTTAGACTGAATGTCGGTTGCAACACCAGCAATAATCTCCTCAGAGCTAACACCTCCACCGCCCCCGCCGCGCGGCTGCATTGCAACCATTCCCGTCCAAAGTTCCTGCGTTGATTTGGTCATGTAACTTATTTCTGCATTGGGGTTGAGCCCGAAAACCTCTGGACTTGTTACAAGAGGCAATTTTTCAACGCTGTCTATGCATGATGCCAGCGACAATTCTGGAGGCAGGGTATAATCGAAGTCCTTGCCCTCAAAGAAGTGGAATTTCTGGAACACATCGAACAGGAAGTCTCCCATGTACTCCCCGATGTATGTGGTGAGAACACGACGATCGAAGTCACAAGTGACGCGTCCACCGTACATAGCATCACCGATCAGGTACTTCAGGCTTCCCCACGGATTCGCCTCTTGCTTCTCCTCCCATGACTTGGTGAGGTAGAAGCTGCACAGCAGCATAGAAATACGGAAATCAGATTCGTTGAAGTCATAGGCAACGTTCCAACCCACTTTGCCATACTTGCGCCTCTCCTGGACAACTGCATGGAAGAACGCCAGCACATATACAAGTGGTTTGAATGCAGGGTGAGGACAGGCGTCCATTTGTTCATCCGTAATTTTCGAGAAATTCGCACGCATATTCAATTTCAGTCCATTCGGAGGCTCAGTCACGACTTTCAAGCACTTTTGCAGGATACTCAAAGGGAATGTGTCGGTTGGATCGGTCGTCATCCACAGTCGATAGTCTACGTGGGGCTTGGTTGTCTGCTCGATGAGCTTTTCCAAAGTTCTGAGCCAGCTTGCCAGTAAATGGCAATTGAGAAGTGTCACCCACTGGCCTCTGGCTGCTCCCGTCTCGAGCATCTGGCCTGCCGCTTTGCCCTGACCTTGCCCAAGAGCGATAAACTTCAATTTTGGCCCCCCGAACCCTAGCTTTTCCGCCAGAGCGAACACATCCGACGAAGGGTCTGCACCGGGGCTTAGGATAAAAAGAACCGGAGTAAAGGCTGAGCTCTGCTCGAAGATCTTCATGTAATTGATGACCGGCGGTTGTACATACTTGTCGCTCATTTTCTCAATGATGAACATTTGTGTAGACACAGTCACACGGTCGGGGCGGAAGCATCTCATTAGACAGAGCTTCTGTAAGACATCCAGCTTCTCCGAATATCCCATGGGATATGCAGCACTCTCCGGGGAGTCACAATCGTACCACTGCTCCCATTCTGGACCATTGTTTGCGACGTCTGAAATGAGATTAGCGAAAACTTCGTCGGCACCAGCCAATCGGTGGGAGTCATGCCAACCAGCTTCTGAGATCCAGGCAAATGGAGGCGCACCACTTTTCTCGAGAGCAAGATTACCCTTGATAAAGAAGTCCAACAGCTCCTTGTTGAGGTTATCGGCTTGCGACAAGATCATGCATGTCATCTGGAAGGAGAAGAGAAGCTTGTGCCTCTCAAATATGCCCGTGCATGCATAGTTGTACACGGAGAATGTCAGATGATCAATGACATTCGCCACTCGCGACTCGACATTAGTATCCTTCTTGGCGCGCTCAAGTGACAATTTGAAAACAGTGAGGAAGGCGCCCAGAGCGAATTCGTACATAGGATCCAGGACCGCAAGGCCCGCCAGGGCGAAGTAGCACACTGAGCCTCGGATGGCAATAGGCATGTACGCTTGACGCGTTTCCTCAATTTCCTTTGCTGTTACCTTACCGATTTCAATCTTCTCAGCGATTTCGACTGCAGTTGCTTTTGTCTTTTCGAGCGTCACAACCAGATCCTCGTTCTCGAGTAGGTTGCCTGTTGCGTAGGCAAGCTCGCGCAACAACGTGTCCTCACAAGTCTTAAGCACAATTCGGTTCGCGCTGAGTTCCTGCACTAGATTCTCCCTCATTTCCTCCAAATCCAGTCTCTCAAACTTGACCACGACATTCAGTAGCTGGTCTGCGAGACCTGATTGCGTAACGCTGTAGTTTACGACCATGGTCTGTCCAAAAATCTCCGGACTATAGTGAGGGTTGGCAAGCTTGGTAGTGAAATAAAGACGGAAGCTAGGATCCCAGTCTACTTCCTTGTCGCCCAACTTGATGAAGGATCTGCCCGCAACGGTCTTAACATCTTTGTCTAGGATTGGGGCAATCACAGGATCAATATATTCGTCGATGCCTTCGAAGAGGAATGGGAACCCGTAGTTGACGGACAGCTCCAAAAACTTGAGAAAGTCACCGTCATTGAACGACTTGATCCGGCCCTCCAAATCCTTGGCTTCCTTCCTTTTGATCCAAGTCACGGCTTGCATCTGTGGGTCGATACAGAGCGGCCACCGGCTGGCGCGTGTCGTCAAAATACCATTCTGAACCGAAAGTTCGTCCGAGGGCAACCCTTCACCCTCCCACTGCGCCATTTCCAGATCCGTCGTCAGCATACTCTGCAGCAAATACGGCTCTGACAGAGGAATTTTCTTCTCTTCAATGTCAGGTTTCCAAAATTCAGAAAACAGCATGTTACGGTACTCAAAATTGAAAGCACCCAAATAGCTGAGGAAGGCGGAGCTGAGCAAACAGTCACCATCGAGTTTAGTTCGGTTTGCTCCTAGGGCTGCAATTTCGTCAGTCCAACGCACCCTTTCACTTGAAAGACCCGAGATGAGACGCTCAGCGACGGCGAGGAGCGCAGCCATCTTGGTGGCTTGGGCAGTGAGGTCATCCTTTACGGCGGTCTGCTCTGCCAACTCCTTGTTGAGTTCATCAAGCTTTTCCTTGATCTCTGCAAGCTCCTTTTTGAGCTTATTGAGATCTTTCGTATTCTTCTGCTGATCCATTTCCGCTTGTCGCACAGCATTACGCAACGGCTCAATCTTGGAAGCCACCTCGTAGTAATTTGCAATCGCCGCAACCCACACATACAATCCTGCACCTGCCTTGGAGATCATCTTCAAGCGGTCAACATTGAACTCAGGATTTTTGAAGAAACTCTTGACCCTGCCCATGACCTTTCCAGTCAGCCCATCTTTGTTGAAATTTTTGAGCGAATTGAGGAAGTCAGGTTTTCCCATCATGGCTTTCAGGCCGTTCCAGGTCAAGTCATTCTCCTTTTTCATAATACCGACGCACTCGCATACGTCCTTGACCAGTGGATTTGGGTTAGTGAAACCCTTGACCTCCGTGATGTCGTCCTTGTTCAAGGCGTCAAGAGCAGCTGCAGCCTCTTCAAGGGCAGGCATTGCTGCAGCCAGACCTGCCTCTGCTTCCTCTTTCTGGATCGCAATCTTTTCAGTCATGACCGCCAGTTCTTCCTCTTTTGCAGTAGCAACTTCCTGTTTCTGCATGGCATCCTCTGTCTGAGCGTTGATCTCGACAAGCATTTCTCCCACCTCTTTGGACTTGGCATCTACAACAACAGTCTTCTCTGCCAGTTCGACCTGCATCTTGGCCACCTCGTCGGCAGCCTGGATAAGCTTTGACAAACCACCATCAAGACGCTGAGTCATTTCGGTATTCTGCGTGCGCTTGGCGCCGAGGGAAGACTTGTAGTTACTGATGAAATCAAGGTAGTTCTTGGGCGAAACATAGTTGTATCGACGGGCGCTAGCAAGATATTGGGCACTTTTGTCACGAACAACCTCGTGAACATTCTTGAAGTGCTCGACAATCTTGGGGCGCAGCTCATCAGGAAGTTCTTCAGATGCAAGGAAGCGCTCAGCAACGGAAATGAGCGCCTCCACCGGCCATGGGGTAAACCAGTCGATAGTAGTATTATTCACCATGCCAGGGAAGTTTCGGCACCGAGTTCGAAGATTGTCACCGTTTGGTGACATTGCGAGAACAATGTGTAAGTTATCACGGCATCTGTCAATGAAGAAATTCCAGCAGTTGTCCTTGGTCTCCACAAGCCCAGCCTTTGCCACATCGGCACGTACTGCACTCACACATGCATCCTGCTCCTGCTGGTCGAAGAGCGCAGGCACCATGCCCGAAGCAAGCATGTTATTGATCATCTCCAAGAACCCTTCCTCGACGACGTGCGCATCAGTGAAAAGGAACACAGTCTTCTTGTTGTCTGCCCCTAGTGTGCTGTACAAGATCTTGAGATCCTCTCGGAACATTGACTCATTGTAACCACGGGCAAGGGTGATTTCAAAGAGTCCGCAATCCGCCGCAAACGCTGCCAACCTTGTCAGGCTTTGCTTCCCACTGCCGCCTACGCCGACAAGCATCAAGTTGCCACGCGGCATTTGCATCACTCTCTCAAGCCGAACAAGGTGCTCAAGAGCATTCTCGAACAGCACGAGGTTCATCGGTTTATTCTTTTCGTTGTACTTCTTCAATACACGCTCGAACGCCACCTTGACCGCTTCGTAGTCCCCCACATCCATGTAAAGGCGAGGCGCTCCCACTTCAGCACCCTCTTCGTCCTCCTCATCATCACGTGTGCAAATGTCCAGGAAATCACCGAACAGAATGGGATTAGCTAGCGCAGTGGCAGCATCTCCGCCGAAAGCACCCTTAACCAATTCTTCGACCATGCCATTGACCAAGGTCCTATCTTCGTCGTCGATAAGACGGTCGCAAAAGACACGCATTATCTCGTTCCTCCAGGCCCGGGCAATGGAAACAGGAGCTTCAAACTTGTCCGGAGTTGTTTGCATCAACCCCTGGTATACTCGACCAAGATCGCGTAGATTGAATAGGTAATGGAATTTGCTTGGAGTAGGTGGCAATGCGGCTGTGACCTGCGAATATAGCTTGAGGGTCATCTCAGTAAGTTTCTGTCCAGCTGCTTGCAAGGGTTGCTGAAATGGTTCCATGTGCCTTTTCAGCATAGACGATAGGATGCATGAAAGCGACTCATGGGACGGGAAAGGGATGTTGAAGGTGCTGAACATTGACACGAAGCGCGGGTTCACGACACTACGGGCACCACCCGGAGGACCCATTGCTCCAACATATCCACAATCCTTGATGTACTTCCAGTTTGTGCCTTCGCCAGACTTGAAATTTTCCCCCCGCTCATACAAACCGCCGCGCCCAAGCAGGAGCTTCAGAAGTTCAATAGGCTGCTGTGTTCCATACAAGTCCATCTTTGGCATGTTCATATCATCGACGAAAATCATGAGCTTCTTTCCTGCTGCGGGGCCATAGCTATCCTTAGTTCGCTTCTCCACATTGGCTTCGAGATTGCGCTGCAGGGAGATACTGGTGGTTCTACTGGAGAAATTGATGCCAAGCCACCCGAACTTGTCCACTGGCAGCGTCTTCAAGAAATTTTGGATCGTCACTGTCTTTGCTGTGCCAACATCTCCACTGTACAAGGTCGGGCGGAAGACCTGAAGGTTCCAGAAAAGATGGTAAGTATAGGTGACGACGTCGATGGTCGGAACGATGATGTTCGCAAAAGCGATTCCAGGAGTAGCCTCGTACTCCTTCACGTCATCAGACCACGGGACCCAGCGATTATCGTTGCTGAAGTAGAAGTCATACAGGGTGGGATACGACCCCGGCAGCGAACCCGCGCCAACGCCTTTGCTGCTTGAAACGGGGACGCCCGATATATCCTTCACGAATTTGTCGAAGCCAGTACGAGGAGCTCCCTCAAGCAGGGTGGCACCACAAGACCACATAATGCAGAAAACCATGTAAGCCTCAATTGCATTCGGATCTTGGACGTTCTTCTCCTCTGTTAAAAGAGCATCTAGCATAGCGCAGAGCTGGAACGTGAAGCCAAGGTCTGTGCCAGCGACAATGGTTGCCGGCCTCGGGAAGTACTCACCGGTAGGCAACAACCCCTCGACGACATAATTCACACACTTCTGCCAATACTTGTTGATCAGAGTCCTAAGGATACCCGCCTGAGCCTGATCTGCACGCTCGTTCAGCCATTTCCAGACATACGGTTCCCAGCCAAGGTTTTTGGGATCGACAAAGACGATGCCACATCGGCTTACGGTTGCCGGTGAAGCATAATTGAGATTTCCTGTTTCGAATAGGAGCTTGCAGTGATCCGTGACACGAATGCGCTCACCATTGGGAAGCGTGAGTAGCTTGTTGTCGTCCATCACTGAATTCATGTTCTCAACCCAAACAGCATCAACATCTCCATCAAAAACCACATACCGTTTTTCCTTCTCTTTACCCGGAGGAAGGGCCTTTACCATATCACGGAAAATGTTCGAGAGGAGCCCATCAGCCCACTCACGAGTGACAATATCGAGTACGCCGTAGAGCTCATTCACAGTCTGTGCCTTCGGGTTCATGATGTACAGTGTTGTTTTCATACCCATTTCACCTTGAGCGTTCTTCAAGGTGTGCAACACAGTGCTTTTGCCGCCACCCGTCGGGCCTACCATCATGGTAGTGTGGCGGGTTAGCATCGTTTCATACAATTGAATGACTTTGTCCACCTGATCGTACAAGTTTTTGTACCCCCCGGTTGCGATCTGATTTTCCACAGCGTTCTTGAGTGATTCCAGCTGCACGCGGGGACAGTCAAGACCCGGGAAAAGATCATCGATCAGACCCAAAAAGAGGGGCACATCCTCGAAAATGAACTTGGGGACGTTCATGTCACGCAATGCTCGCATCAAAACCATGTTCTCCGCAAGCTTCTCATTCGCGGGGTCACGTTTCAGGCCTCCAGCCATCACCAGCACGGACTTTAGCGCCCGGAGGGCGAAGTCATAGTGGGGCTGTTTCGAGCACTGCTCTCGCGCGAGCTTGTACAACACGACCATTTTCAGCGCCAACACTCGAGCAGATTCAAAACCTTCGGAGTAAAGCATGATCTCACAGATTTGCTGAAGATTAGGCACGATCATGGTTACTGGACGGAACATTGCCTTAAGATTGTCAGGCAGTTCAACACGTCCAGCATACCCTGGATTCATAGTGATGAAAAACCCGCAAGTTTCAATCAAGCCGATCTCCCTACCCTCGAATTGGAAACGCTTGAGCGACGCGGTGAGTGCGTTAAAAATTGTTTTAAGCTGGGCGGAAACGACGGAGAGTACCTCGAGCGTAATGCGATTGAACTCGTCGAAGCACCCCCACGCACCACACTGGCAAAGGCCAGAGAAGAACGTGCCCATAGCCTGATAATCAAGGCCTTCACCGCAATTCATAACGATGCAGCTTGTTCCAAGCGCTTTTGCCAAATCTTTCGTCGTCTCGGTCTTGCCGGTCCCTGCAGGACCAGCCGGGGCTGCACCCAACCGGAAGCTGAGGGCGGTAGTAATTGTCATGTAGCATCTGTCAGTCAGCGGCGTGATGACAAGACGACCGTTGAGACCCATGTACTCATAACCGTACATGATCCTACCTGTGCACTGTCTAATGACACAGTCATCCAACACTTTGTCCCAGTAAAAACGGAGCTGGCTCTCCCACGCGAACTCGCGGATGTCCATGATGGAGTCGCGGATGAATTTGTCTACAACATCGCGGGCATGTACGTCAACGATGATTTGCGTATTGACTTTCTTACGCATGAGTTTCGACAGATCTTTCCGCACTTCTCGGACAAGATCATTCACTTCTTCCTTCAGCTTTGCACCATAGTTCTTCATTGCGCTCTTGTCGCCTTTTGCAACGCGTCGGAAAACGTCCTCGATTTCCCAAGTCCACCACACCTTGATGCCAGTCTGGCAGCACATGCCGAGGGACATGTCCATCCACTTCAGACGAGGGTACTTGGGATAGTAGAAGACAGCTTCCTTCATGATTGCACGCAGAGCCACCTTCATCTCGGCAGACACGGCGGTCATCCAGGTCTCCACAGCACCCTCCACCGGAACCACTGTACGGAATTCAAAGCTTTCCTTTTCGGAAGATACCATGCCCTTGACAATCTTGTTGTTGCGCGCAAACATCAGTTCTTCAGTGTTATCAAACAGGCCCAGCATAAACTCCTGGATCATGGTCACATCTGAGGTGCCCAAGACGCGCAGCAACTGGTCGTCAGCCAGGAAAAAGAACCTTGGGAAAGCATTGCGTTTCGTCTCGAGGTAATCGGTCAGACTCTTCTGGCAGACGTCCAGAGAAACTGACATGTCATTCAGGGCACCAACACGCCCGTCGACGAGGCACGCATCATGCGCATTTGTGTTCTTCAGGGTCTCTTTCATCATGTCCATCCAAGCCTTATCGATTTTGTCAAAGGCCTTGGCGGCCTCAGGAAGCTGCATGCGAATATCGTCCGAGCCCACAAAAATACCCTCCAAGTACATCCACTTCCTCTGCGTCACCAGCCAAATGTCGCAGCATTCGCCAATGGTCGACAATTTTTTCTCCCATGCTTTCACCTCCTCCAAGAATGCAATCACAAATTTTGAGCCCGCCATCGCCTGGAGAGCCGTCATATTCTCATCAATAGCCGTTGTGACTTCCTCAGTTCCTTTCAAGATATGCCCGCGTGGAATATCACCTTTCAGATAAGGAAACAAGTCCAGACTCATCACACCCCACGTTTCCTGAATTTTGGAAAGACCACTTTCGATTGCAAGCTCCTTGGATGCTGCATTGCAGATTTCGTTGACCTGGTCGGTGTATGCACCAAGATCCATCTCGAACAGCTTGCCCAACGTGAAAGTGTTCTGGTCGATATTGAAAGACTTGCCGGTCAGGCTCAAGAGCTTCTGCCAGTGACGGTCACGAAGAGCATCGGCCTTGAGCTGCACAAGCAGTGGAATTGTGGTTTTGAACTTCTCCATTTCCTCCTTTACAATGGCGTACACAGCGTGTGATGTTGCCACCTTGGGTAGCTTCTTGTGCTTTGTTAGTGTCTCGTCCATTCCATCATTGAGCTTGTCAACATTCAGATCCTTGAAGAAGAGCGTGCCTGACCATTCGGTTGTATTCTTCTTGAATTCTTCGTACAGTCCGTAAATCATCTGCAGGCTTTTCAGGCTTGCCTCCACCATAGCCATTTCTGGATACGACGTGACTTCGAGGCCAAAAAGAAGCTGAGCGTTAGAAAGCTCGTCCTTTTGTTTTTGCAGCTCACCAATTCTTTGGCGAAATTCAGCCATGCGATCCAAGCCGGTATCTAGTGACGCGTCACGAAGTTCGATGTCCGCTGAATCTGGGCCTTGCTTCCTGAAGTCTTCAAGGCAAACCTTTGTTTGCTCAACAAGGTCTCCCACAGAGTCCTGCGTCACCTGCCTGAATTGCTTTTTGATGGCACCGAGCGCGTAGTCAACCTCCTTTGCCTCTGCAACAAGTGCGAACCACTGAGCACGAATACCCTGGATGAGATCCCGGGTAGTCTCGTCAATGGGATACTCGAACATGATCAGGGTGCGACATTGCTCCTCCACCACAGTGAACTTCTCTTCCATCTGAGGAGTGCTATCTTTGATTTCACCAATGAGGCGTACCATGGCCTTCAAGGCCTCCAAATCCTCGGGAGTCTTGGCAAGCTTTTCGCGCTTGTTAGAGATCAAGTCATTGAGAGTGTTCACTTGCTGTTTCGCGACCTCATATACGCATTTTCCAATTACGCTGATCCATGCATGAACCTCTCGCTGCAAATCCGCAATGAGCTCATAGCAAGAAACCTCCATGAAATTGATGTGCTTCACAGCTTGCTCGCCCTGGATTTGGGCGAGCATCTTTCGGTAGTACGTCAACTTGTCCTCATAGTCAACATATGTGGGGTTCGTCTTCACGAACTTTTCAAGCAGCTCATGCTTGTCGTGTTTCCAAAGACCACTGTACCGCTTCCACTTATCCAGGAATTTCTTCATGCCTGCAAAAGATTTTTGGGCAGCCTGGTTCAGTGTGAGCATCATCTTGATAACCTGCGGATCATGAGCAATGTCTGAGTAGTACGAAAAAATGACAGGCTCCTCCTCTTCTCCGTGAAAGTTTTGAGGAAAAACCTCGATGCAACTGCCACGCATCCAACGATTGAAAGCCTTGGTGCTTTCAACCATGTTTTTTACCATCTTGGTAAAGAGCTTGTGCATGTCCGCAAGCGAGGGAGCAGCAACGATTTCTGGCGCAACAAGACGCGATACGACTTTGAAAATAGGCGGGTGCTTTGGGGCTTGTGGATCCCTGTCGATGTTCAGATAAGAATTAAAAGTGCCTAGTGCCTTGTAGACACACTGCGTAAGAGCGCGGTAAATGAGTTTTTCCCAGTAGGCGTAGTAGTTGGCGAGCGCCGGCGACTTGTGAGTGCCAGTACCAGCCACAATACCCTCGATCTTGCCCATCTGTTCTTTGATACTGCGATACTTCTTGACGAGTCCTTCTATCACAGTTGCACGCTTGCGCTCCAGAATTTCATAGAATTCCTGCATGTCCATGGTCCGCTTGCCAATGACGTCACCGGGATCGACCAGGTTAGCGTTCATGATGGAAATAACGACGGATTCAATGTTGTACGCACTCATCTGCACTTGCTTCAACGTCGTGGAGAATTCGTTGATGTGACGAGTGCACCTTTCGATATAATCTTTGATCGCCAACGAATTCCAGTTGAGCGGATCAAACCCAAAGCGGATGGTATCCTCTAGCTCCCTCATCTTCCCATTCAGGAGCTCGCACTCAGCCGGGGTCAAGGACGCAACGACGGAGTGGTAGTGCGCAAGCATGACCTTCAGACCCTCAACATATTCGATGTACTTTTCTTCCTGCAGGGCTACGTTGAGTGCATTCTCGGGAACTGTCAGCCCCATGCGGTCCAAGTACTTGGCTTCTCGAATGACCGCTTGCAGATCTTTGCTGAAGTTGACGACGATTTGCTTGTTCTCCTCTCTGAGGATAGGGTTTTTCATATGGAGGACCACGGCATCCTCTACCCTCAGTTTCCAATCTTCAAAAAGGCCGTTTTCGAATTCCCTAACCATTCGACCGACTGTGACATAATACTTTGTCACCATCGGTCCATTGCCCTCGTTCATCATGTTCTCATACGACTGAAAGCGGATAATGGACTTCTTTATCCGGTGGAAAAGCGCCTTGGACCATGCAATTGCGCCAGCCACGGGTGGCTGATTCTTGAAGACGGGAGGGTTGTTGCGATGCTGTTCGAACAGATGCTTTACCTGCTTCACTTCATCTTCGTACCGCACCAGAATGTCTGAAAACTTGTCCATCATTTGCTTGTTGATGGTTTCGCGCGTCTTGATGTGCTTGAATTTTTGCAACAAATCAAATGCGCCCTCCGCTGAGCGCAGATTCTTGAAAGAATCGTTGATGAAGGTCTTTGTAGCCTCCTCAATTTTAGCCACGTCTTCATCGAACTGGTTCATTACAGCCATCCAGCTCGTTTCAAAGCGGCGGTCAAAGACATCGAACGGAATTGTCTCCAGAGGCCTCACCAGATCGTTCACCTGCTCGAGCACCTTGTCGATCGCCTGCGAGTCTCCCGTGACAGCCTTGAGCTCTGGTCCCAGGATGTTGTGGAAGTCCTCAAGCACTTGCGCAACTTGATGGATGTCGCGGCAGCGGCCCACCATGTAATCAGTGCGCTCAAACAGCCTCTTGCGGTCAAATTCCCAGCGCTGATCCCGCCCCGACTGCTCTATCTTCTCACGCACCTTGAAATATGTGTCCTTCCAGTTCTGGAGCACCTCACGAGCACTCTCAATGCGCTTCTTGGCATCGGCAGGCTCCATTCGGAAAACACGTTTCACGTCAAGCTGCGCGCCAACGTGCTCGGCCAGCTCAAAGGCAATGCGCTCCATGAGCGGCACCATCCTCTCGTCTGTGTTGTAGTGCCGAGAAATTACCCACACCATACGGATGGCATTCATCATTGGTGGAATCGTGTCCCTGACCTCGCTCAACGTTCCCAGTGAAATACTTTTGAAGTGTCTCTCCAAGGTGGATAGAAATTTGACATTGTCCTTCGCCTCGATGTGCAACTTGGTTAGCTCCTTCAGCTGAGCGTCAAACTCGCGGAAGCACACAGATTCATCAGTGTTTGAGACCTTTTCCAACAGTGAAATTATGCGCTTCACGTGCGGCAAGTTGAGCTGCTCAAATAACGTCGACAGGGATGCACTCTTTGATCTCCAGAAATCAATCTCCGCCAGGGGTCCCTTGCCGGCGGGGGCTTTGCCCATCTCCTGCTCCACGATACGATGGATCTGCTGCGTCCAGCCCGACACTGCCATCTCAAGATCCCCGGCAAATGAGGGGTCGTTGGAAGCAGCGCTCTCGTCATCGATATTTATCGTTGGCATGTGCAATCGGATTTCCCCAGCGATCTGCTGCACTGCGTGCTTCACCTGCGAAGTGAATTTCTGAAGACTGTTGATGAGATCACTGTCAACTGCCTTTTCGAAACCTCCGTGGTCGTCTGCGCGGTTCTCCGCCAACAGGGGAGCATACACGTGGTTGAGCACTTGCTCAAGCATCACGAGACTCGCCCCACAGAGCACGCCATACTCAAGCTTCGCATCCATCTCGGCCACGGTCTTGACGGGCAACGGGCGCTTGACAAAGTAGCACACGCGAGACTCGGGAGCGAAGTCCACGAAGTCGCGGACCCGGCAGTTGAGCGTCTGGATGACCTTTTGGACCGCCTCCTTGGCCACGGGCGCCTCCACGGGCGGCGGGGCGGCCTCCTCTGCGGGGGCCTCAGCTTGCGCGTCCTCTCCCTCCTCTGGCTTAGCCTCCTCGGCCGGGGCCTCGCCCTCCGCGGGCGGCGCAGCACCCTCCCCGCCCTCCGCTGGCTGCTCGCCCTCGCCCTCCGGCGTTGCCTCCTCCGGCGGCTTCTCTCCCTCAGCCTCCGGCTGCGCCTCAGCATTCGCCTCGGCATTCTCCTTGCTCTCTTCCGCTGGCGGCGCGCCCTCGGCCGGTGGGGCCGCCTCCTCGGCCGGGGGCGGCTCCTCGGGCTCCGGCGCCTCTGTCTTGATCGGCGACTCGGCCGGTGTCGCGACGTCGTCGGCGCCGCCGATGACCTCCTCGGTGGTGTAAAACATGATGACGCTCTCGACGGTGTCCTCATAGTCGAGGAACGCGTTCAGGCTCTCCCAGTACGTCTTGCCGTCGGGGCCCTGCCGCTCGAGGAGCTCGTCGAAGTTGGACTCGGAGACGCCCAGGGAGCGCGTCACCTTGTCCTTGAGCCAGCCCGTGCGGTCGCCCATCGTGCCCTGCTCGGCGCGCGGCTACTGCAGCGGCCTGCGCCCGCGCGCCCGGGCCGTGTCCCGCCCCACTGCCCCGGCCCGCGCAACCCCGAGCTCCCGCCGTG
>Ga0115100_10410063_pt1 | contig 14519 bp, 29 predicted proteins | sample MBTome_3_FD_89642 | JGI IMG/M metagenome (GOLD analysis project Ga0115100, IMG submission 89642) | Marine eukaryotic communities from Pacific Ocean to study complex ecological interactions - MBTS_2Apr14_M1_3um Metatranscriptome... | ecosystem: Environmental > Aquatic > Marine > Oceanic | place... | reverse complement strand
TAAAGATACTATAAGTCTAGTATATAAAATTTTAATTGCAAAATATAAATAACTAAATAAAATTATGAAAAAAGAAAGGGAGAATCTTTCGTGCTAGGTATACTAGGAAATAAAGTTGGAATGACTCAAATCTTTGCAGAAAACGGTGATGCAAATCCTGTAACTGTAATTAAAGTAGGACCATGTACTGTAACTCAAATTAAATCTATCGAGAGTCATGGTTACAATGCAATACAAATTGGATATCAAGTAGTTCCAAAAAGAAAATTAAATAAACCTGAATTAGGACACTTATAAAAGGTAAATGCTTTACCTTTAAAATATTTGAAAGAATATCACGTATCAAATACGGAAGACTTTACAATTGGCCAAACAATAGATGTTGGGACATTTACTGAAGGTCAATTTGTTGACATTAGTGGTAAATCAATTGGTAAAGGATTCGCTGGAAATATGAAACGTCATAATTACTCGCGTGGACCTATGAGCCATGGATCAAAAAACCATCGTGAACCAGGTTCAATTGGACAGGGTAGTACTACAGGACGTGTTTATCCTGGAAAGAAAATGGCCGGAAAACTTGGTGATCAACAAATGACTGTATCAAATTTAAAAATTTTAAAAATTGATACAAAAGAACATTTGTTAATTGTAAAAGGAGCTGTACCAGGTAAACCTGGAAATCTCTTAAGCATTAGACCAACAAAACGAGTATAAGAGAAAATTTAAATATCATCGCATAAATGGTTATTAAGACATTTGAATACACACTGTTAGATGAATCTGGTGCAAAATCTGGAGAGAAAAAAAGTTTCTCATTAGATGTTGCGGAGAAAGCAGTTTATGTAGTTCATCGAGCAGTAAAAACAGCAACAAAAAATAGAGCTCAATTAACGAGTTCATCAAAAACGCGAGCGGAAGTTCGAGGTGGAGGAAGAAAACCTTATAAACAAAAAGGAACAGGACGTGCACGTGCAGGATCTACACGTTCACCACTTTGGAAAGGTGGAGGTGTAACTTTTGGACCTAAACCAAGATCAATCTATAAAAAAATAAATAAAAAAGAAAAACAACTGGCTTTAAGAACCTTAATTTATAATCGACAAGAAAATATGTCGATTTTTAAAGAAATTGAATTAGAAGGACCAAAAACTAAAGATTTGATTAATAAACTAGGTTTACAGAATTCAGACGGAAGAACTTTAGTTATATCGTCTAAACCGAACCAAAATCTAAAACTATCATTGCGAAATTTAAAGAATTTCAATTATATTTTAGCGAATCATCTGAATGTAACGGATCTAACAAAAGCCACACAAATTATTATGGATGAATCGGCACTTAAGATTATCGAGGAGACATACTGTGACTAAAACTGATACTCTTACAAATGAAAGTCTACGCACTATGTTAAATATGGTGAAATATCCATTAATTAGTGATAAAGCTACACGTCTACTTGATAAAAATAAATATACATTTATGGTAGATAAGCGAGCTAATAAATTTACAATCAAAAAAGTTATTGAATATATCTTTGATGTAACTGTAATTAATGTTAATACCTTAACTGTACCTCGAAAAAAACGTACAGTTGGTCGTTATTCTGGATATAAATCTCAATATAAAAAAGCAATCATCACATTAAAAGAAGGCAATAGCATTACGCTATTCCCTGATGTTTAATCAATTAGTTCAAAAGAATATAAAAATTTATATGGCTATTCGCATATTTAAACCCAATACACCCGGAACCAGAAATAGGGGAGTATCTGCATTTAATGAAATTACAAAACATAAGCCGGAAAAAGCTTTAACAGTTGCAAACCATCGTGTACGTGGTCGTAATAATCAAGGCCGTATTACTATACGCCATAGAGGTGGTGGACATAAGAAACTTTATCGTTTAATCGATTTTAAACGTAATAAGTACGAAACATTAGGTCGAGTGGCAAGTATTGAATACGATCCAAACCGAAATGCACGTATTGCTCTAATCAATTATGAAGATGGTGAGAAAAGATATATACTTTATCCCCAGAACTTAAAAGTTAATGATTCAGTATCTTCGGGCCCAAATTCCGAAATTAAAATCGGTAATAGTTTAGCTTTAGAAGATATTCCATTAGGTTTAGATGTTCATAATATTGAATTAACTCCTAAACGTGGTGGACAGATTGTTCGAGCAGCAGGTACAAGTGCCAAAATTCTTGCTAAAGAAGGAAAATATGTAACACTTCGATTGCCTTCAAAAGAAATTCGTCTAGTTCGAAAAGAATGTTATGCAACAATTGGTGTGCTTGGAAATGCAGATTCAAGTAACATGGTTATTGGAAAAGCAGGACGAACAAGATGGATGGGAATTCGCCCAACAGTTCGTGGTGTTGTTATGAATCCATGTGATCATGCTCATGGAGGAGGTGAAGGTCGTTCTCCAATTGGACGTAAACGCCCAATAACTCCTTGGGGTAAACCTGCTCTGGGAGTAAAAACTCGCAAGCCTAATAACCCGAACGATATTTATATTGTAAGACGAAGAAAATAAGAAAATATGAGTAGATCAATCCGCAAAGGACCCTTTGTCGCATATCATCTATTAAAAAAAGTTAATGCGATGAATTCCGAGGGAAAGAAATTAACAATTAAAACATGGTCCCGTGCCTCAACAGTCCTACCTTCAATGGTAGGTCACACAATTGCTGTATATAATGGAAAACAACATGTTCCAATTTTTATCTCGGAACAAATTGTTGGACATAAATTAGGGGAATTCGCCCCGACACGAACTTTTCGTTCGCATATCAAAAGCGATAAAAAGGCACGCCGTTAAAAAACGTTTCACTAAAATTTATGACTGAAAGCAATAATAATCTACAAGCAAAAGCAATCGGACGATACATTCGGATGTCACCTAGAAAAGTCCGACGTGTTTTAAATCAAGTCCGTGGTAAAACCTATAAAGAAGCCCTAATGTTACTTGAATTTATGCCATATAAAGCATGTGGCCCAGTTTGGCAAGTAATATATTCAGCTGCAGCAAATGCTGAACACAATTTAAATTTAAATAAAGAAAATTTAATTATTAGTGAAGCATTTGCAGATCAAGGACCTGTTTTTAGAAGATTCCGACCACGTGCCCAAGGCCAAGGATTTGGAATTCGAAAACCAACATGTCATATCGTTATTAGTGTAAAAGCTAACAATTAAAAACTGATTATAAAGTAGAAAAAGGATTTAAATTTTGGGACAGAAAGTACATCCACTAGGCTTCCGTCTAGTGACAACACAAAAGCATAGATCAATTTGGTATGCGAATTTTGAAGATTATTCTAAATTAATCGAAGAAGATACAAAAATTCGTAGTCTAATTGAACCAAAAACAAAAGAAGCAGCTATTTCGAAAATCGAAATAAAACGTAATGGAAATGGAAATAAAATCGAAATTAATATTCATAGTGGAAGACCCGGGCTATTAGTTGGATCTTCGGGAACGGAATTAACGAAAATTTATCAAGGTCTAAAAAAACAGATTGATTCAAATCGAACAATTTTAATTAATGTTGTTGAAATTCAAAATCCAGATGCAGAAGCAACACTAATTGGTGATTATATTGTTGAGCAACTAGAAAAAAGAATTGCATTTAGACGTGCTGTGAAAAAAGCAATTGCTCGAACTCAAGCAGCAAATGTACCTGGTGTAAAAGTTCAAGTTTCAGGTCGACTAAATGGTGCAGAAATGGCTCGAACTGAATGGTTACGAGAAGGAAGAGTACCATTACAAACTTTACGAGCAGATATCGATTATGCAGAAAAACGCGCCAATACTATTTATGGAGTACTTGGAATCAAAGTCTGGTTGTTCAAAGGTGAAATAATATAATATATAAGTAAATTAACTCGAAGTATTTATGCTACTACCAAAAAGAACAAAATTTAGAAAACATCACCGTGGACGTATGAAAGGTAAAGCCTATAGAAATAACAAAATTTCATTTGGTGATTACGCTTTACAAACGCAAGAACCGGGTTGGATTACGTCTCGCCAAATTGAGGCAACACGACGAACAATTACACGTTCAATTAAACGTGGTGGGAAATTATGGATCACAATCTTTCCTGACAAACCAGTAACGGCTCGTGCAGCTGAATCACGCATGGGATCTGGTAAAGGTGCCGTAGACTATTGGGTAGCTGTTGTTCGACCAGGAAATATCCTATTTGAATTAGGAGGAGTGCCTAAAGAATTAGCTCAGCAAGCAATGAAACTAGCATCTTATAAACTGCCCGTAAAGACTAAATTTATTATAAAAGAGACTGAAAGTTAAAATGGGATTTTCAAATATTAGTGAATTTACAAAATTGAATTCTGAAGAGATAAACAAAACTATCTTAGAAAAATCACAGCAGCTTGTTGAATTAAGAATAAAAAAAGCAGCACGTCAAAATTTTAAACCTCATGAATTTAAGCATATTAAACGTGAATTAGCTCAATTATTAACGTTACAAAATTCAAAAAGCCAACAAAATTAATTACTTAGACATAGATTTATGGCAACAAAAGAGAAGGTAGGAACAGTTGTAAGTAATAAAATGGAGAAAACAATTGTAATAACGGTTGAAGATCGTTATTTACATCCAATTTATGGTAAGACATTAAAGAAAACTCAACGTTTTATGGCGCATGATGAAAATAATGAGTGTGAATTAGGCGATACAGTACTAATTTCGGAGACACGTCCATTAAGTCGAAAAAAACGTTGGGCAGTGAAACAAATTTTAAATAAACTTTAAATTTATAATTAAGGCTCATGATTCAACCCCAGACATACTTAACGATTGCGGATAACACAGGCGCCCGAAAGATAATGTGTATTCGAATTCTTGGAAACAATAAACAATATGGAAACATTGGCGATGTTATTATTGGTGTTGTAAAAGAAGCAACACCAAATATGCCAATTAAAAGATCTGATGTGGTTCGCGCAGTTGTTGTTCGTACACGTCACACATTACGTCGAAAAGATGGAATGAGTATTCGTTTCGATGATAATGCAGCAGTTATTATCAATAAAGAAAATAATCCACGTGGAACACGTGTATTTGGGCCGATTGCACGTGAGATTCGAGATAAGAATTTTACAAAAATTGTATCATTAGCGCCTGAAGTATTGTAAGGAATTAAAAATGAAAAAGATTAAAGTTGGTGACAACGTTAAAGTCATATTAGGTAAAAATAAAGGGCAAACAGGGAAAATTAAAACCCTTTTTCATAAAACAGGAAAAGTGATTATTGAAGGTATGAATACCAAAATTAAGCACGTAAAACCAGCAAAAAAAGATGAAATTGGGAAAATTATTCAATTTGATGCACCTTTACATATCTCAAATGTAATGTTATGCGACGAGAATGGAGTAGCTAGCCGTATTGGTATTACTATGGATAATGGTAAAAAAGTTCGCATTTTGAAAAAAACAAAAACACTACTTAGTTAAGTAATAAGTATAATAAAATGGTACAAAAATTTAAAAATTTATATGAGACCGATGTTATTCCTTATTTAAAAGAAACTTTTAACTATACGAATATTCATCAACTACCTAAAATTGAAAAAATTCAGATCAATCGTGGATTAGGTGGTGCAGCACAAAATAGTAAAACACTTAAAAAAACAGTTGACGAATTTCGAGCAATTACTGGTCAGCAGCCTATCATTACTAAGGCAAAAAAATCTATTGCAGGTTTTAAAGTCCGTGAAGAAATGGAACTAGGAGTAACTGTAACATTACGTCGAAATCGTATGTATTCATTCTTAGACCGTTTAATCAATCTAGTTCTACCACGAATTCGAGATTTTCAAGGTTTAGATCCTAAAAAGTTTGACAAAAATGGAAATTATACATTTGGTATTACAGATCAATTGATTTTTCCTGAGATTTCATACGAAAGTGTAGATCAAATGATGGGATTCAACGTGACAATTGTAACGTCGGCAAAAACAGCTAAAGAAAGTTTAGAATTACTTAAAAAAATGGGTGTCCCATTCCGTAAATAAAAATTTTAAAGGAAAAATTTAATGGTTAATGACACGATTTCTGATATGTTAACTCGCATAAGAAATGCGAATAATGCAAAACATCATTTAGTAGAAGTTCCTACAACAAAGCTAACAAAAAATATTACTCAAATTTTGAAAGAAGAAGGATTCATCGAAAACTTTGAACTTTTAGAAGATTCGAAAAGACCAACGATGCTGATTTCTTTAAAATATGTAGGTAAAACGAAAAAATCAGTAATAACACGTTTAGAGCGTGTTAGTAAACCGGGTCTACGTAAATATTCAAATGCTAAAGATATGCCAAGTGTTTTAGGAAATCTAGGTATTGCAATTGTTTCGACCTCGCAAGGAATAATGACTGATTCACAAGCAAAGAAATTAAATATCGGTGGGGAATTACTGTGTAAAGTCTACTAAGATTTTCGCATGATTCCTACTAAATTTTATTAAATTATAGGTAAAGTATTTATGTCACGTATTGGAAAATTGCCAATAAAAGTACCAAAAAATGTGAGTGTTACGTTAGAAAAGAATCACATTGAAATCAAAGGACCAAATGGTTCATTAAACAAACCTATTCCAAAAGAAATTGGAATAGATTTAGTAGAAGATACAATTAACGTTTATAAAAATGTAGATACACGAATTGCTAGACAAAAACACGGTTTAATGCGTTCGTTAGTAAATAACATGGTTAAGGGAACATCAACAAAATTTGAGAAGAAACTTCAAATGATTGGTGTAGGTTATCGAGCACAAGTACAAGGTAAACAATTAACGCTAAGTGTTGGATTCAGTCATCCTGTTGTATTTGATATACCTGAGGGTATAGAAATTGTCGTAGAAGCAAATACGAACTTAATAATAAAAGGAATTGATAAAGAACAAGTAGGTTTACTTTCTTCAAAAATTCGTGCTGTACGACCACCAGAACCTTATAAAGGAAAAGGAATTAAGTATAGTAATGAAGTTATTCTACGTAAAGCTGGAAAATCTGGTAAATAACCATTCACTTTTTATCAATTAATTTTTAAACTATGGTAAATTCTCAAGAACAAAAAGAAAAAGTGGCGCGAACGCCAAGATCAAGACAAAATTCACCCCGAGAAAAATGGAATGAACGTGTCGTTCAAATCAGTCGAGTAACAAAAGTTTGTAAAGGTGGAAAAAAACTTAGTTTTCGAGCAATTGTAATTATCGGAAATGAAGCAGGTAAAGTCGGTGTAGGCGTAGGTAAAGCTGAAGATGTTGTAACAGCCATCACTAAAGGTATTAGTGATGCTCGAAACAATGTTATTAGTATTCCGCTTACACGAAATAAAACAATTCCACATTTAACAGTGGGAGATTATGGTGCATGTCGAGCGCTTTTAAAACCTGCTTCGCAAGGTACAGGTGTAATTGCCGGAAGTTCTATTAGAACAGTACTAGAATTGGCAGGAATTCAAAATATCTTAGCAAAACAATTAGGTGGAAATAACATTCTAAATAATGCAAGAGCAACAGTTGTTGCGCTACAAAATTTAAAAACGCCAAACCAAGTAGCGGCGGAACGTAATTTACCTTTAGAAAATTTTGTTAAGTAACTTTTATTATGGAAGCACAACGAATCCCCACATTATCTAAAAAGATACTTTTTACAATATTTGCAATTATTGTAATAAGAATTGGAAACTTTGTACCAGTTCCAAATGTTGATCAACGTTATTTAATTGATATTTTAAATTCAAATCCTTCGTTAAAAGCTTTTTTTAATAGCGAACATTTAATATTAAGTGTTTTTAGTTTAGGTATTATACCTTCAATTAACGCATCGATTATTATTCAATTATTAACAAGTAGTGTTCCTTACTTAGAAAAATTACAAAAAGAAGAAGGAGAAACGGGACGACGCCAAATAAAACAATATACAAGAATATTAACGCTTGGTTTTGCAATTCTGGAAAGTTTTTCAATAGCCTTAGCATTACGTCCAATTTTATTTAATTGGAATATCTTAATCTGTGGACAAATTGTTTTAACGTTAACAACAGGTTGTATGATTGTTCTTTGGTTAAGTGATATAATTACCGAAGAAGGAATTGGTAACGGTTCCTCACTGGTAATTACTTTAAATATTCTATCTGCCTTACCAACAACTATCAAAACTTTAGTTAGTTCTGGAAACAACGTATCTATTATTGTAAGTTTTTTAGGCTTAACAAGTTTAATTGTTGGAATTATATATGTTCAAGAAGCGGTAAGAGTAATACCTTTAGTTTCGGCTAAACAATTATTTGCCCAACAAAGTCAAGTCTCGAACAATACGATACGCGCATCTTACCTTCCACTGAAAATTAATCAAGGTGGTGTGATGCCAATTATTTTTTCTTCAACGTTTTTAACATTTTTAACGATTATCGTGAATTATGTTTTAAGTTTAGGAATCGTACAATTTGAGTTTAATGACCCTAGATTAATCAGTTTAATTTATGGAGCTATCAATTTTTTCCTTATTTTAATTTTTAGCGTATTCTATTCGAACTTAATCTTAAATCCAAAAGAAATTGCAAAAGATTTAAATAAGATGGCCGTGACAATACCTAATATACGGCCAGGTCAACAAACAGCGTCATTTCTGAAAAAGACACTTAACCGATTATCGCTATTAGGAGCACTATTTTTAGCTATTTTAGTAGCTATTCCAAATATTAGAAGCTCATATGGATTTGGCGTGACTTCGCTTTTAATTTTAGTCGGCGTTACTGTTGACACAACACGCCAAATACAAACTCTATTAATATCAGAAATTTATTAAATTTCGAACAAATATAAGAATAAAAAATATGAAAGTTCGTCCATCAGTGAAAAAAATGTGTAAAGATTGCCGAGTTATTAAAAGAAATGGAGTCTTAAGGGTTATTTGTAAAAATCCTAAGCATAAACAAAGACAAGGTTAAATTTTTAAAATAAAGGAGTCTTATAGTGGTACGTATAGCAGGGATCGATTTACCAGCAACGAAACGCATTGAATACGCTTTAACTAAAATTTATGGAATTGGATTAATTAGTTCAAATGAAATTTTAGAACGAGCTGCCATCGATACAAATACACGAACAAAAGATTTAACGGATGAGCAAGTTGCAAGCATACGTGAAGTTTTAGAAGCAAGTTATTTAGTTGAGAGTGATTTAAAAAGAAAAGTTAGTCTAAATATCAAACGATTATCCGAGATTAATTGTACACGTGGACGACGTCACCGTACACAACTGCCAGTAAGGGGACAACGTACACGAACAAATGCTCGTGCAAGACGTGGTTCAAAGAAAACAGTAGCAGGTAAGAAAAAATAATATATAGTTATTACTTATTTTAAAAAAATCTAATGTTAGCAAAAGTAAAAGCAAAAACCACAGGTAAAAAAGCTAAATTAAAAATCGTTTCAGGCGTGGCACACATCAGTTCAACGTTCAATAATACAATTGTTACGATAACTGATGTGAATGGAAATACCATTACGTGGTCATCGGCGGGTAGCACAGGCTTTAAAGGTGCACGTAAAGGTACACCTTTTGCAGCTCAAACTGCATCAGAAGCAGCTACTTTAGAAGCAGTAAATTTAGGTTTAAAAACGGTGGATGTAGTTGTAAAAGGGCAAGGTTCCGGTCGTGAAACAGCGATTCGAGCTATCCAAAATGGTGGGTTAGAAATAACTTCAATTAAAGATATCACATCTGTGCCACATAATGGATGCCGCCCACCTAAAAAACGTCGAGTTTAAAAAAAAATTGTGGAATTAAAATTTAAATATGTTAAATCAAGTATTGGGGAATCAGGCCATCTAGTTGGACATTTTATTATGTCAAATTTAGTGCCAGGACAAGGTTTAACTATAGGTAATGCGTTACGACGTGTGCTATTATCAAACCTAGAAGGTACAGCTATCACCGCCATTAAAATTCCCGGTGCTTGTCATGAATTTTCAACATTTCCTGGAATACGAGAAGATATATTAGAAATTTTACTCAATTTGAAACAAATTGTTTTAGCCAGTGATGAAAAAAATCCCATCTATGGTAAAATTATTGCGCAAGGTCCGGGTGTAATTACAGCTAGTTGTATTAACTTTAATTCACCGGTTAGGATTATAAATCCAAATAGTTATATTGCTACAATTTCCGATAACAGTCGAATTGAATTCGATATAATTGCTGAAAAAAATATTGGTTACCGTTTTGGTAATCAAACAGATTTAGCCTATGAAGATTATTTAAATATTGATTCAATTTTTATGCCAATCATAAAAGTGAATTACAACATTAATAACACATATGTGGGATATAACAAAACAGTTGAATCCTTGTCGCTAGAAATCACAACCAATGGGAGTATCACACCAGAAAAAGCATTGAGTGATGCAGCAAAAATATTAATGTCCTGGTTTGGTGATTTAACAAATGAAGAAAGCTTAAAACCAGAACAAATAATAACTGAACAACCTATTCCTCAACCTGAAGTAATATTAATCGAAGAACTTCAACTTCCGGTACGTGCATATAATTGCTTGAAACGTTCTGGTATAAATTCTGTAGATGAATTAGTCAAATATTCACAAGAAGAAATTAAAGAAATTAAAAATTTTGGAAAAAAATCTGCTGAAGAAGTTTTTCAAGCTTTAAAAAATAAATTTGATATTACTTTACCTTCTTCAAAATCTTAAAAGAAAACATAGCATTTAAAAAATTATGAAAGATACTTTTATTCCTTCGAAAAATTTTATCGCCAAAAAGTGGTATATTATCGATGCGAAAGATCAAACCTTAGGGCGATTAGCAAGTAATATAAGTAAAATATTAGTAGGAAAAGATAAATCAACTTACACTCCATTTCTTGATAACAGTGATTATATAATTGTTATTAATGCGGAAAAAATTAATATTAGCGGTAAAAAAGAAAAACAAAATTGTACCGTAATCATTCTGGACGACCAGGTGGAATGAGAATTGAAACATTATCACAATTAAGACAACGTAGACCCGAAAAAATTATTGAGCATGCTGTTAAAGGAATGCTACCTAAAGGTAGTTTAGGCCGTAAAATTTATACAAATTTAAAAGTCTATAAAGGAGATCAACATCCTCACGGGGCACAAACACCTGAATTATTAAATTTATAATAGAGGTAGAGAAAAATGAATACTAACGAACACATTTCTTACGGAATTGGAAGACGTAAACAAGCTATTGCTCAAGTAATTTTAAAACAAGGTAATGGTACGCTTACAATTAATCAAAAGCAAGGGGACCAATATTTACAAAATAATTCTGTTTATTTAAGAAAAATTCATAGTCCATTCGTTGCGTTAGGTCTTGAAAATATTTATGACATAAAAATCAAGACTAGTGGCGGAGGTTTAACAGGGCAAACAGATGCAATAACATTGGGAATTGCTCGAGCCTTAATAAAATTAAATGATGATAATCGTGGAGTTTTGAAAGCTGCAGGATTATTAACGCGTGATGCTAGAATTAAAGAAAGAAAAAAATACGGTTTGAAAAAAGCTCGAAAAGCTTCTCAATTCTCAAAACGTTAATAACATTTTCCGAATACGAATTAAAATTATGCCAAAGAAAGAAATACATCCAGAGTGGTTTGAAGAAACTCAAGTTTATTGTGATGGTCAGTTAATTATGACTACAAGTTCAACAAAACCAAATTTATATGTCGATGTGTGGTCAGGTAACCATCCATTTTATACTGGATCACTAAAAATTCTTGATACTGAAGGTCGTGTAGATCGATTTATGAAGAAATATGGTTCAGATACTTAAAAAGTAAAAGATTGAAAGAAAAAAATGCCAACAATACAACAATTAGTTCGTTCACCACGAAAAGCAATAATAACAAAGACAAAATCACCAGCTTTAAAAAATTGTCCACAAAGACGCGGAGTTTGTACTCGTGTATATACGACGACACCTAAAAAACCCAATTCAGCTATTCGAAAAGTAGCTCGAGTACGTTTAACAACTGGGTTTGAAGTAACTGCTTATATACCAGGTGTAGGCCACAATTTACAAGAGCACTCAGTTGTATTATTACGAGGGGGTCGTGTAAAAGATTTACCTGGTGTTCGATATCATATAATTCGAGGTGCATTGGATAGTGGAGGAGTAAAAAACCGTACACAAGGTCGTTCGAAATATGGTGCGAAAAAACCTAAAGCAGATAAAAAATAAATTTTAAAATAACTTGATAAAAATCTTATGTCACGACGTAGTATAGTAAAAAAACGCTATCCATTACCAGATTCAGAATATAACAGTTTTTTAGTAAGTTTACTAATTGCTCGAATTCTAAAAAAAGGTAAAAAACGATTAGCAAATCGAATTGTTTTTGAAGCTTTTTCATTAGTAAAAGAAAAAACACAAGAAGAACCATTAAAAATCTTTGAAACTGCTGTAAAAAATACAACTCCCCTAGTTGAAGTAAAAGCACGCCGAATTGGAGGTTCAACTTACCAAGTTCCACTAGAAGTTAATCGATACCGTGGAACAACTTTAGCTTTACGCTGGCTTATTAAAGCAGCGAACGATAAAGCGGGTAGAACAACATCTTTAAAATTAGCGAATGAAATAATTGACGCTTCTAATGGAATTGGAAATGCAGTTCGCAAACGTGAGGAGACTCACAAAATGGCAGAAGCTAATAAAGCCTTTGCTCAATTTAGATACTAAAATTCTAAATGCCAAAAGTAAATAAAAAAATCAATAACTTAATAAAATAACAAAATGGCTCGCGAAAAATTCGAACGTAGTAAACCGCATGTAAATATTGGTACAATTGGACACGTTGATCATGGAAAAACAACCTTGACAGCAGCGATTACTGCAACTTTATCTACAATTGGAAACTCAACTTTAAAAAATTACGCAGATATTGATGCAGCTCCAGAAGAGAAAGCACGTGGTATTACAATTAATACGGCACACGTAGAATATGAAACAGAAGGCCGTCATTATGCCCATGTTGATTGTCCAGGTCACGCAGATTACGTTAAAAACATGATTACAGGTGCAGCACAAATGGATGGAGCAATTTTAGTTGTATCTGCTGCCGATGGTCCAATGCCACAAACGAGAGAACATATTTTATTAGCTAAACAAGTTGGTGTTCCAAACATCGTAGTTTTCTTAAATAAAGAAGATCAAGTAGATGATGAGGAATTAATTGAATTAGTTGAAATGGAAGTGCGCGAACTATTAGATAGTTACGAATTCCCAGGTGATTCAATTCCAATTGTAGCTGGTTCGGCATTACAAGCATTAGAAGCAGTAATTGCAACTCCTAACCTTAGCCGTGGAGACAACAAGTGGGTAGACAAGATTTTCAGCTTAATGGATGAAGTTGATAACTATATTCCAACTCCAGAACGTGATACTGAGAAAACATTCTTAATGGCAGTTGAGGACGTATTCTCAATTACTGGACGTGGTACAGTAGCAACTGGTCGAATCGAGCGTGGAGTTATTAATGTTGGTGATACAATTGAAATTGTAGGATTAGGTGATACACAAACGACAACTGTAACAGGTGTTGAAATGTTCCAAAAAACATTAGACTCAGGTATGGCTGGTGATAATGTCGGAATTTTACTTCGTGGTGTTCAAAAAGCAGATATTGAACGTGGTATGGTTTTATCAAAACCAGGAACAATTACTCCACATACAGTTTTTGAAGGTGAGGTATATATTTTAACAAAAGAAGAAGGTGGTCGTCATACACCATTCTTTACAGGTTACCGTCCTCAATTCTACGTACGAACAACTGATGTAACTGGAAACATTAAAGCTTTTACAGCAGATGATGGTACAGATGTAGAAATGGTAATGCCTGGTGACCGTATTAAAATGACAGCTGAATTAATTTCAGCAATCGCAATTGAAGCGGGAATGCGATTTGCAATTCGTGAAGGTGGCCGAACAATCGGAGCTGGAGTTGTTTCAAAAATTTTAACATAAATATAAAAAATGGATTCAAACACAAAAGATACAATTGCTGTAAAAATTAAACTTGCATCTTTTGATCATAAATTATTAGATATTGCATCGAAACAAATTTCTGAAGCTTTCGACTCAAGTAATGTAAAACTAATAGGTCCGATTCCATTACCGGTTAAAAAAAGAATTTACTGTGTATTACGTTCACCCCATGTGAATAAAGATGCGCGTGAACATTTTGAAATGAAAAGTTATAGACGTATCTTTATAATGGTTTCCAAAACATTAGAAGAAGCAAATTCATTAGTAAAAATTAATTTACCTGCTGGTGTAACTGCAAGTCTAAAATAAGAAATTTTAAAGATTTTTTTAAAAACCTTAGTTTTAACGAAGTATATTAATTGGGATAAAAAAACTTTATCGTTTATTATACGAAGTATTCTGAAATGGATAATTTTTTAAAACATTAATAAAAGACTGAAC
>Ga0115100_11237497_pt1 | contig 14670 bp, 2 predicted proteins | sample MBTome_3_FD_89642 | JGI IMG/M metagenome (GOLD analysis project Ga0115100, IMG submission 89642) | Marine eukaryotic communities from Pacific Ocean to study complex ecological interactions - MBTS_2Apr14_M1_3um Metatranscriptome... | ecosystem: Environmental > Aquatic > Marine > Oceanic | place... | reverse complement strand
TTTCAGAAAATTAAAGATAATACATAGACCTTTCTATTGATGTATGGGTTGGTGGGTGTTGTATGAAGTCTTGCTACAGCAGTGCTGCAAAACTTAAAAGAGGTGAATGAGGTGTATCCATCACAAAGGGTTAAAGACACACCGACTACTTCATACACGATGCAACGCCATTACTTAATGTCGCAGAGCAAGGCGACGCCCCGCAGGGTCCAGTGGTCTGGGTTGGTCTTCGTCTTAAGATCAACCATGCAGATGTACTCTTGGTCGGTTCGTCGCGGCTTTCGGTAAATAGGGCATTCGTACTGACGTGTATCTCGACCGCTGGTAGAGTTGACGGCAAAGATCCAGATGATCGGGAGCGGCACGTACAGTACCTTCGGATGCTGCTCCGTCAGCTCGGCATGGCCACGGTTCCAGCCTGCACCGTCAAGGAACAGGCCGTAAACGTAGACGCCTTCCTTTGGCGCCTCCTTCACTTCTTCGCGAGTCGCAATCTTGGTGACTTCGTTGGAGCATACCACGGCGTCGAGCGCCCAACCTTTGTGGTTCCGGGTAATTTCCTGCCGCATAGCTGTGATGAAGCCGTTTGGATTAAAAAAGCCAGTCATCCAGAAGGTGCTTGGACGACCATCAAAGATCCAGGAATAGAATTGCTGCTGTCGAAGCAAGAGCTCAGTGTACCAAAAGCCAAGACTGGACGACATCCACGAGACGGCTTGCCAAGCGGATGGGACACGGGCGTCGAACATGTTGTCGAGGGCGTCCCGAAGCGAGTCAGACATGATGATGGTGCCGTCAATCGCCAAGATCAGGTTGCTGAGCGTCATTCGCACGAGCGACACAACAATCTGCATTCGGTTCTTCTCTTGCTCGAGGAAGATAACCATGGACGTCACGCGTCCCATCTTTTGGAGTCGGGCTTCGACTTCGTGATCGACGAAATCATCTGGAAGTGTTTCAAGGAACTGATTGCACATTCGGGTCACAGCTTCCTCACGAGTCTCCCCGCCACCGCCGCCGCCATCTTTCGGCTGAATATCCAAGATAGTTGTGAGCGCTTCCGTCGCGACGAGCGTGTTGTAACTGATGTCAGCGTTTGCGTGGAGGCCAAAGACACCCGGCTTGTCCGCAAGTGGCATCGTCTCAATAAACTCAAAGTACTGCGGGAGCTTTGCAAAGTTTGCCATGTCGTATCCTTTGAAAAATGCCATGTTTGGCTTGAAAAGGTCTTCATTGAACCAGTTGGTCGCAAATGTGTTCAGAAGCCGCTTGTCACGGTCGTCAGTGACACGTCCGCCGTACTGGACTTCTCCAAGATGGTAGCACACACCTTCCCAAATCACACCCTTTTTCGGGTCCATGTCGTCGACGTGGTTCTGCACCATTTGAATGGACGCCGCGAGATCGCCGCTGTTGAACTCGTAAGGGATGTTCCAGCCAAGCGGGCCGTACTTTCGCCGCTCTTGGACGACCGAATGCATGAACGCAACGCCAAAGAGCATCGGCTTCCACTGCGGCATGTTGGATATGTCTAGCTGCTCCTGAGTGATGCCGAGGAACGTTTTCTTGATGCCAGCCTTCAACCCTTGCGGCGGCTCGTTGGTGAACTTGATCGACGCTTGCAGCATGTTAATCGGGAACTCTGGGTGCTCTTCAGTTGTGATCCACAGACGGAAGCTTTCGTGCGCATTGTCGCAATCTTGGACGGAGGCTTGGAGCTCAGCCAAAAAGTCAAGCGCAAGATGGCAGTTCTGCAAAAGGACCCAACCGCCGACCTCTTGGAACGAGGTGATAAGCTTCCGTGCGTGGATTTCCTGCCCCTGCCCCATACTGATGTCACGGCATTCGACCTTGTTGGCCTTGCCGAGCTGCTTGATGGCTTCAGTGGGGTCAGACCCAGGGCTGAGCAAGCAAATCATTGGCGTTGTCGTGTTAGACTCTTCCCACACGGCCTGCAAGCTGATGATGACGGACTCAGCATACCGCTGACCAATACTCTTGGAAATGTACTTGTTCGCTTGCGCGAGGGTACGGTCTGGGCACCACGACCGGACCAGCAAGAGCTTTCGGAAGGCATCCAGCACGCTATCGTAGCCGTCTGGAAGGGGCGCTTCCTCCGGCTCGGCGTCATCAAACCACGACTTCCACGCGCTGGCGTTTCGGGTCACTTGGTTCGGGAGCTCTGCAAACTGCGGCAGCGAGCTCACCTGAATAATGTTCAGCCAAGTCATATCAAGGATCCACGACTTGGGCTTTGGCTCAACAGAGTTCATGTCAAGGGCAGCGCCACCTTTGATAAACGTGAGGAATTCGGCTGGCTTCACTTCGCCCTTCCGGATGTCAATCTTTAGTGCAAGCATGATCGTGAGCAAGAATTTGTCACGCGTGTACAAGCCAAGAATGGTGTAGCAGAATGCTTCGTAAGTCAGGAACTCAATGATATTGTGGATTCGCTTCGCCGGGACTGGCGATTGAGCCGAATTTTCCATCGATTTGTTGAAGACCTGCAAGAACTGGTCGAGGGCAGTCTGGTACATGGGGTTCACCATGGACAACTCGACAATCAAAAAATAGATGATACTGCCTCGAATCGCCACCGGACGGTATTCTTCACGAGCACCGTTAATTTTGACGTTGGTTTCGTCGGCAATCTGAAGCTTCTCCGTCACTTCTTCGGCGGTTGTCTTTGTCGTCTGGAGCACGGTAATGAGCGACTCGTCATCCACAAGGGAACCTTTGGTGTTAACGAGCTTGTAAAGCAAGTTCTCTTCGAGCTCCTTCATCTTCTTGTTGTTGGCCTGCACTTCAGCGGCAAGGGCGACACGTTCTTCTTCAAGTTCTGCCTTTTCGAACAGAATGACTCGAGCAAGGAGCTGGTCTTCAAGCCCCTTCATGGTGACTGTAAAATCAATGATGGAAGTAGCAGCAAAGACTTCTGGAGTGTACGCCGGGTTGGCCAACTTTGTCGTGATGTAAAGCATGAAGCCGTCCGAGACGTCGTTCTCGGCATCGCCGACCTTTACCTTCAACGAGCTGCCTTGCTTGATGAAATTCTTGGCCAAAACGTTGTCCAAGCACGTATCGAGCTTTTCGCCAACGTCTTCAATCAGAAGGGGACGGCCGTTGCCGAGAGCGTCTTCAAGGTGCGACCGGAAGTACTTGTGCTCAAGCGAAGTGACAATCAACTTATTTGCCCTTTCTCGCTCCTTGATCCAGTTCTTACCTTGGCATTGTGGGTCAATCATCAATGGGTAACGCGAGGCCTTTGTGGTAATGATGCCGTTTTCGAGGGACAGGTCATCGACAGGAAGACCTTGCAACGCCCACTCACCGGCAGTGACCATGTCGACCAACTCAGTAATGACGTTCATTCCTTTAGTTTTCGGGATGTTGGCCGTTTCCAGGCCATCGCCCCAGGATTTCATCAACTTTGATCGAAATGCTGCATTGAAAGGGCCAGAGTAGCTCATGAAGGCGCACATGACGAGCACGTCTCCAACGAGACATCGGGTTTGTTCCGCAAACAGCTTGCTTTGCGCCGTCCAACGAATCTTTTCGCCGCCCAGACCACCAATGAGGGCACCTGCCATTGACATTTTCCGGTTGCAAGAATCGGCATCATCCTGGAGCTCTTTCTTCTTCTTCATCGTTGCATCAAACAAAGCTTGCACCTTGTCCAATTCGGCTTGCTTCTCGTCCAAGATGGCTTGCGCAGCATTCAACTCTGCCATGGCACCAGCAAGCTTGCCTTCAGCAATCGCAAGGCCTGCTTTCAGCGGGAGAACCTCCTTGTTGATGAAGAAGAACGTGTGCATCGCTTCCGTCCATGATGCAAGCCCGGCAACATCACCGCAAGACCGTTTGGCTTGCTCAAAGTTGTAGTCTTCCATATTAAGATACACGTACAGATGCTCGCACATCTCTTCGTTAATGGTGTCCTTGTTGAAACCAACAAGTTCAGCCAACAACGGTCCGTTCATGCACTTAAGGGCGTCCTTCCACGACGGCTCTGGACATTCTTTATCGTCAGAATCCATCATGACCGGGATAAGTGGTCGTCCGAACAAGATAAAGACAACATCCATAATCCTTTTGACCAAGTGCGGCGGTTTGCCGAGCTTTTTCACAGTGGAAATGTCCTTCGCAGTGATGGTTGCAAGCGCTGCTTCGGCGGCAGCGAGTGCAGGTACGGCGGCAGCAAGCTTTGCTTCTGCAACTGTCTTATCACGATCGATCGCGTCGACAATAGCTTGGGCTCTGTCCTTCACAACCTGCACCTCAGCCTTGACCTTTTCAGCGGCCGCGGAACTAGCAGTGACTGTTATAAGCACCGCTTCAGTTTCCTTGTTTGCCACGGCAAGGTCAACTTCCTTGACTGCAAGCACAGCAGAGAGTTCCGTGACAGATTCGCCGGCTTCAACAAGTTTGTCCAAGCCCGTTTTCATCTGGTTCGCGAGGATGTCAATCCCCCCCTTCTTCTCTGCGTACACTGCTCGGTAGCTATTCAAGAAAGACAAGTATGAGGATGGAGTCACGTAGGTCTGACGACGGTATTGGTCAAAGTACTGCGTGCATGCGACGCCGACGCCATCTTGGACGGTGCCCATAGTGTCGACAACAGCGGTTTTCACTTCGGGGGTGCAGCTCATTTCAAACTGCCCGAGGTAGTAGTCAGCGACTTCAACAAGCGCATCTTTTGGCCATGACATGAACCAGTCCATAGTGCAGCCAGAAAAGACGGCGGGGAACTTCAACGAACGATCTCTGAACTTTTCACCGACTGGCGAGAAGCAAAGGGCAACGTGAAGGTTTTGACGCACTCGAGCAATGAAGTAATCGTACAAATTTTCTCCGGTTGGTGGTCGTTTTGGGTATTCGCGTTTCATCGGAGCAATCAACTCCATGCCGATTTCATCGATTTCGTCACGAGCAAAGAGTCCGCCAATTTCACCGGTCGCCAACAGATTGTTGATAGACTCGAGAAAGCTCTCGAACTTGACTTCGTTGTCTGTAAGGATGAAAGTAACCCCTTGGCCTTTTGCACCGGCAATTTGGTAAAGCTGCTTGATGTCTTCGAGGAGATCGACGTCTTTGTACGACCGAGACAAGGTGATCTGGAAAACAGAGTAACGTGCAACGGCAGACGCAAGTCGGGTGACGCTCTGCTTACCAGAGCCGCCAACGCCAACCAGCAAGGCGTTGCCTTGGTTCATCCGGATGATTCGCGACACACGCACAATGTGCACCATGCAATCCTTGAAGAACACAAGGTCCATGCCGGTACCTTTTACCGTTTCGTTGTAGAGGGTCTGGTATTCGTTGAGCTTTGCCTTGAGCGTGTCCATGTTAGGAACCTTTTCGTAGACTTTTGGCGCATCAAGGTCTGCTTCTTCGTCATCGTCACCAGAAGGCTCTGGTGCATCCCGAAGAAAGTCAACAAAGAAAGGTTCTTTGTCCATCTGGTCTGCAATGTCTGGGTGTTCCTCCAGCAAGTTGGCTTCAATCCGTGAATGAAACCACTTGACATCTTTAAGTTCTGTAAAACGATCGGCAATGACACGCGTGCATTCGTGCCGCCAGAGCGACAGGATGTCGCCGACAGTTTTGCATTCGTCTGATTTGACAACCAGCATGCCTTGCCAGATCCGACTGATGTCACGCAAGTTAAACACGTAGTGGAACTTTGCCGGGGTCGGCAACATTTTCACTTTGGTGTCTTGCCAGAGCTTCCTGGTCGTCGCAACCAGGAGTTTCACCGTGTTGCACACATCGTCAGTAAAGCCTCGCTCTGGAACGAAGTAACCGCATCCAAGAGTCGAGAAAATCAGGTCAATCGATTGGTCTGACGGCAGGGTGCAGTTGAAGATGGTGAAGCGACGTTTAAGCCGCTGCGGAATGTCATTTCGGCCGCCACCAGGATGTGGCATGGCCGCAATGTACTGCATGTCAGCCAACGTGGTAAAGTCGCCAGGTTTGTCGAGGCTGTAAAAGCCGCTCTCTGCCATGGTCTGCCGAACAATCTCGTTTGCAACTTGGTCCTTCCATTCGTTAATCAAAGGCATGTTAATGTCATCAACGAAGACGGTCATCTTACGACCGGCAGGTGGGCCGTAGGTTGTACCCATGCTTGTCCACATAACTTTCAATCGTGCGCTGGAAACCGTTTGGGGTCGAGGTCGATGAAAAATTGAAAGATTTGAACAGGTGTTCTTCAGGGTTGTAGTGCGCGGCGTAACCCTTCACAATCACTGTCTTGGCAGTACCAGCTTCTCCAATCAACAGCACACCTTTGTTCTGCTTTGCAAGAGTGTCGATCAAGAAGTTAGTTCGGACGTTGTCGACGTTTGGCACAAGAATGCCAGTGTAGACTGGGATAGAATCTCCCGGGTAGTGGTACGTCTCAACTCGGCTGTTCCAATGGACCCATTTCCCAGTGGCATCGTCCACAAGGTAATCAAAGATAGAATCCTTTGGACCAGACATCTTTGGGAGGGGCGGCTTCTTGGCGTGGCCTTGCAAAAACTCTTGTAACAGCGCACGGTCGCCAAGCTCCAAGACGGCCCCGAGAGACCACATCAGTGCAAACATGTACAAGTTTTTCAGCGATTCCGGCGTGACGTTGGCGCCATCGCCAGACGGGATGAGCCCGGCCAGCAGGTTGCAGGCTTGGGCAACGTAATTGCACTCAAGTAGCGGAATCTTGCCGTTGAGGCTGTTGATGCAGTAGTTCAACGAGTCTTGCCACGTGTCGGTAAAGCTGTCACGGATTGCGTCTTGCTCGCTGAGAGGCCGCGACTTCAACCAACTCTCGAGAATTGGTTCCCATTCAAGGGCAGACGAGCTCATAAAGACCATGCCATTCCGCGACACCGTTGCTGGCGAAGCGTTGTCGACGTTGTGCGGTTCAAACACCAACTTTGCATCTGGCGACATTGGAATACGGTCGCCGTTGGCGAGCGTAAGCATCTTGTTGTCGTCCAGCACAGAGTTCAGATTTTCAATCCAGACAGCATCAATCGGACCGTCGAGGACAATCCAGATCTTTTCTCCTTTCTTGCCCTTCTTGGTTCGACGCCACAAAGTGGAGAAGATGCCGTCGGTCCAGTCGTTAGTAGCAACATCAAGACGCCCAAACATTTGCGGTGCAGTAATGGCTTTTGGGTTCATTCGCATCTCCCGGTGTGGCACGCCTTGGTCGGACATCGCTTTCATCAAAACACGAATGTTGGACGTCTTGCCTGCCCCAGATGGCCCAAGGACCATGTATCCGTGACGCACACGCTGCGTCTCAAACAGCTGGATGAGCTTGAGCATCCACGGCGGGTGGTTGATCAAGCCAATTCTGTCGAGCTCGGCATCAATCAAAGCTTCGAGTTCAGGATAACCTTCAGTTCCGAGGACAATGCCAGGGAAAAGATCGCTGATGAGGGACAAAAACAACGGTTCGTCTTTGTCAACCATCTTCGACAGGTTCATGTCACGGAGGACACGCATGACCACGGTCATTTCTGAGTCTTCTGGGTTTTGCCGTTTTGCTGCGCCGAGCGTACGAACCACCGACAAAATGTTTCGGAGACCGAAATCGTAGTGCACCTGCTTGGTGAGCTGTTCTTCGCAGAGTTTGTACAAAGTGAAGAATTTCCGGGCAAGAACGACATTGTTCTGGAAACCGCAAGCTGCAAGCTTGACACGAATAATAATCTGACGATCTGGAACCATCATTGCCACAGAACGGAACTGGATCTTTAAGTTCTCTGGGAGTTCTTGACGGCCAGCGTAGCCAGGGTTCATGGTCAAGAAAAGGCCAAACTCTTGATCAAGCCTGACGTCGTCACCGTCCATGAAAATGAAACGTTTCTTTCGTGCCAACTTCGCTTGGAGCACAATGTAAATCTGCTGAGCAGCAACCGACAGCACTGGAAGCTCAATACGATTAAATTCATCAAAGCAACCCCATGATCCAGACTGGGCCAACCCCTTGTAGATACGACCAAGGCCTCTGTAGTCCATCTGGTCAGAACAGTTGAACACAACGACGTACTTTCCGAGAGCTCGTCCCATATCTTTGGTTGTCTCGGTCTTACCGGTTCCGGCTGGCCCTGCTGGCGCAGCACCCATACTCATCAACAATGCCTGAGCAATAGTAATGTAGCATCTGTCCGTCAACGGCGTTACGCAAAGACGTTCGACGCAGCCGATGAATTCCAAGCAGTACTTGCAGACCCAGTCAGTAACAACAATGGTCAACGCACTTTGATCGAAGTCGAAGTAGAAGCGCGCCTGTTTGCTCCATTCGAAATCAGTTGGACTCTTGCACTTCTTCCCAATGATGTCGTCGTGAAAAATGTCTCGTTGGTGAACGTGCAGCGTGACTAAAGTTTCGAACTTACGACGAGCCAGCTTGTCCATTGTGACGTCAAGCGTCTTGTCAATCAAGCCAGTCAAGATCTCAAGGAAGTAATCGTCTGCAGTAGCCATGGCCTTTTTATCAGTCCTGCAGTTGGTCAACGCTACTTCAGCATCCCGCGTCCACAAGAGCTGGACGCCAAGAATGCCAACCTGCGACGGGTAGCCGGCCATGTACGGAATGAGATCCATTTTGTTGTTGAGGCACCCGATGGCCGCATCCTTGATGACTTCGTTCAACGATGCACGCTGTTCGTCAAGCAAGACGTTGAGCCATTCTTCGACGTTGCCTTGCGCCATAACTGGTCGGACCATTGTAATGTACTCGCCTTCTCGCGAATTGTACATGATGATTTGGTCGTACGTTTTTTCGTGGAAGGTGACGCCGTTGATGTTATCAAACAGATTTGCCAAATGATCTTGGATTGTGTGAGAATCGCTGGCCTGGCCAAGGATCTCAAGAAGCACAGGATCAGAGACAAAAAAGAACCGTGGGAAAACCAAACGCTTCTTTTCCAGGTATCCTGTAAGGGACTTTTGGCACACTTCTAGCTGCTCAAGTAAGTGTGGCAAGACATTTGCCATGGTTTCGTCTCCAGTACAGCATGTCACCAAGTTCAAGTTTTCGTGCGCTCGGCCCATGAGCTTGACCCACGATTTGTCAATGTTGGCAAACCGCTTGGCTTCTTTAGGGAGCTGTTTGGCAATGTCACCACCAACAAACACAGCTTCAAGGTATTCCCAAAGGTTTTGCACAATGAGCCATCTCTCAACAATTTCAGTCGTGTCAGACAAATTACGCACCCACTTCTGGATTTCTGCCTTGAAAGGCGGGTTGTACCGGTTTGACATCAAACCGCTCAGAACCATGAGGGAGTCTTCCATCAGCACAACAAGGTCGCCAACGTCAGCGTTGTTGACCTTGATCTCGCCACGAGCTTTAAAAGCTTTAAACGTAACTTCGTGCGCACTCCACTCTTTTACGACGGCTTTCAATTTGGCTTCGATGTCTTCTTCCTTAATAGAGGCAATGCAGATATCTTCAATGTCGTCCTTATTTTGGAGCAACGGGGCTTCCATAATACCCTTCAGTTCAAATGCCTCGTTGGTGACATCAAAAGAGTATCCACCACACACTTCCGAAATTCGGTTCCAGTGACGTGGTAGCATTGTCTTGCTTGCCATGGCTTCAAGCAGAGGCAACGACTCGGCAAAGTCGTCGATTTTCTTCTGAAGCTCGAGATAAGCATCCCACTCTTTCAACGCTTTAGGAAGCTTTTTGCACCTGTTCGAAAAGTTTGCCAACTCTGCGTTGATCGACTCGGTATCCACGTCAAGCCACTTAATGTCGTAGAAGCCGCTCACACCCTTAATGACGTCGTTGAAGAGCATGTAAAGCTTCTGCAGCAGGTTCAACTCTTTCTTGATGTTTTGGAGCTCGACATACTCCGTTTGCGCCAGGCCAAACAGTTCTTCGCCGCCGCTGTACGTCACGTACCGTTTCCAGAGCTCGTCAAATCGCGTCTTAAAGACCGCCAAACGATCGCTAGCCTCGCTTGGCGCAATGCCTTCAACCATAGGACCTTTAATGTTGTAGTCCGAGATGAACGCCTTTTGGTCCCCTTGAAACGTGGCGACAGACTCAATCAAATTTTGCTTAAATTCTGGCTGGATCGTGACGAGGTGTGTGCTGAGCTCGTTCGATGCTTGACGCATCTTGTCCCATTCAAACCGCATCGAATCAAGCTGGTCTTGCTCTGCGGACGAAATCTTGACGTTGTTTTTGATCAACATGGCGTAGCCAGCCTCTAACGGTGCCATCATGGCATCAAGACGAAGTTCTTCTTCGCGAAGGTCCTTCAATGCGTTCATGGCAAGCCTTACGTCCTCAAGATCGTTTACACCACGCGTAAGCCGCTTGGTGAGGTCGTCGGTGAACGACAGAATTTCGTTCATATTGGTATGGGAAAGCTTGTTCAAGAGCTTTGCGAAGTCCGACTTCCAGGCGTTTGTCTCGTTGATAAGAGCCATCTTAAACTCTTCCGTGTCGAGCATGATGGCGCCAACTGGAATGCTGGAATCGACAGCTCTGATTGCAATCTCCATTTCTTCGTATCCTGCAATAGCTTCTGTGAACGCAGACAAATCTGGCTTTGTCTCAGCAAATTCTTTCATCGCCTCGGCCCGCTCCTTTGTCCACAGCTCTTTAAACTGATCAAACACGCCGAGAACGTCGTCGATCGATCCTTTTGTTGCGTTGACCACGGTAGATATCGATTCCAGGCTTCGGACGACTTCTTTGTTTCCGGCAATGAAATCGTGGTGGTTGGCCAGTTGGCTTGGGTCGAGCGATCGATCTTGGTCCCAAGTCAACACGTATCGTGACACTTCCACAATCATCTCGCTAGCCCTGATGACCGCTTCCTGAATGCTGTTGAGCGGCGGCGTCATGGCGGCCCCGTCTGGGAGGGAAAGTTTGATTCCTGCCCGCATGACAGGCTCGTCAGCTGCAGCAGTCGCTCCATACTTCAGTTTCTGGGACGCCTTTCGCTTTAATATGTCGAGCGAATTTCTGATGCACTTTGTCAAGCAGTTTGCCTTTTCAGTCTCAAAGACCTTTATGAGGTCGCCCCTCTGGTCAATGTACGCTTCTTGCTTGAGCAATTCAGCATGCGTGACCCACGGGCCCTCCAAGAACGGCTGTTCAATAGCTTCGATGAGGTGACCAACAGACCTCTCGATTTGAGCGCTCAAGGCTTCGACGCGCGGAGCAATTACGGTCAGACGAGTTTCTGCATGCGTTTCAAATTCTTTTACAGACCAAACTTCATCGTGTGGTGGCATTGCTACCAACTCAGTATTTCGCAATTCATTGTAAGCATTGTTGATTCGTACATCGAGCAAGCTGAGTACACTGGAAAGGTAAGTATCCATGCGCTTGAGGTCTGCAAACAAAGTCTCGATGAATTCAGGCAATCCAACGGACAGCCAATTGATTGCCCGAAGGCCAGTATCAAAAGTACTCAAAACCCGAACCTTCATCGGCGCCATGATTGGGTAAAGCTTTTCAGGAATGCGGTTGGTGAGGGCGTAGTAGTTCTGAACGGCAGAATCAAGCTGAGTTGATTGATCTTTAAGCTTTTCAGAGATCTTGATAAGCAAACCTGCATTTTGAGTGATTTCCAAAGAAAACTTGGCCATCCACATGCTCTCTGAAACCAGCTGAAACACTTGAGGATCAGCGTTGACTGCGATACGCGAGTCTGGATCGGCAACTTCGACCAGGCAAGAGCTGTTCAGGCCATCGTATGTGGTATCAACAGCGCGAACCCAAGCTCGGTAGCAAACCATTTCGTAGTCAGCCAGCACTTGGCCAACTTTGTTGTATGACTTGACCAACTTTTTGGATGCTGGGTCTTTCAAGAGTTCTGGCCGAAGAGAGTCGAGGACAGAGACAGGCTTCTCAATTCGAGCAAAGAGGTTTCGCGACCAAGCAATTCGCCCAGCAATTGGCGGCATGTTCCGTGGGATCGGTGGCGCCTCTCGGTCCGCCATGTAAGCCTTTTTGACGTTTTCGACTTCCTTGCCAATCCAGGTCAACGTTTGCGCGTAGTGTGCGGTAAGGTCGATTCCCAAGAATGAAATTTGGCTGAACTGCTCCAAAAGAGTGAGACGTCGGGCTACATCCTCAGTACTCAGGCTTGAATCGCAGAATTTTTGCAGCTGCCGCAAGTTCTCCGTCATGGATGAGAAGAAAGCGTCGCTGTCCGTTTCGAACACGAGTTGTCGAATGTCAAGCGGGTCATACGGCTTCACCGGCGTTCGGATTGCTTTGATGGTTCCTTTTGCCATGGTCCAGATTGTATCCAGGCCATCAACTTGGCTATTTTGCAACAGCTTCCACTTTTCGATGATGGCAAACATTTGAACAACCCGCTTGACCCGGCTCATGAATTGGTCGCTCTTGCCAAACACGCCCATAGCTGGAAAGTTGAATTGGTTTCGTTCCGGAGTTTGCTGCAGTCGGGCCTTCTCGCTCGCAAAGCATTCTTGGTACGTCGTGTGGACTGCAGTCACCTTTTCTAATTTGGCCACCAATTCAGCTTGGTCTTGCTCCCAGATGCGTGGCTCGTGGCTGTACACGTAGTCACGGCTGGCTTTAATAAGCTGGTTTGTCACCTTGATGAAAAGAGCAGTCATGTGCTCGCTCGTGTTATAGTACGAGCTCACGCTGTGAATGTTGCCAACAGAGTGCATGATGGCTGGAAGCGCTTCTTGAATAGCATCAAGGTCCAACCCATACAGAGGCTGCATGATCTCATCAAGGGTGTACAGGTATTTCACGTTGTCTTTGCTTTCGTTTGCCCTGTCAGTCAAGGCAACTTCAAGAGTCTTCCACCGCTTCAGAAGTTTCGACTTTGCCAGCTGAAGCACATTCAACGCCACGATGCACGACGGACGCTTGATCTCGACCGTAAGTGAGTTGAAAACGGCTGTTCGGTGCTTCCAGTGAGCGAGTTCGACACTCGGGCCAGCATCGTCGGGTTCGGACCGAATTTGCTCGTTGACGGTCAGCACGCGGGAAATTTGTTCGTACCATCGACCAACGAGGGTTTCAACTTTGGCAACGGTTTCGGGGGTTTCAGCAGCGGCTTTGATGGCAGCGGGTCCACGCAACGCATCTAAAGAGAACCCTTCCGCCTCCTCTTCAGAAAGCTGGCTCAAGTGGACCGTGTCATCCACCGCACTCTTACCTTGTTCCATGCTTGTTATTAGGTTGCCAAGGTACGAGTAAAGCTGATCCTTGCTGGAATCATTTGTGTGCATCTTTCCCCAATCACCGCAGTTTTTCAAACCTGGAAGAATCACGGTTTTAATCGTCGAAATCAAGGCACCGAGGAGCTGGCTTGGAGACGCGCCTTCGCCCAAGTCGATTGAGCCGTAAAAGGTCTCGTTAGCAATATTGCTGGTGGTGATCTTCTTCTCGGTCGTCTTGTAGACGTACACGCACGCACCGGTGAGGCCGTCAGAGCTTGGATCCGCCAAAAAGACTCGCTTCTCGTCAGGCTTCTTCACCGAAGAGCCAAACTTGTCCGTCTGTTGGTAGTAGAAGAGCAGAGTCTTGCAGTCGCTTCCTTCAAGAATCTTTGCAACGTTTGTCACGTCGTGATTTTCGACAAGCATGGCCACAACTTCCTCTTCGTTGAGCCCGAGTTGGTTGGCCACACAGGCACCAATAAACTTGACGGTGCTTGGCGCATCTTCAACCGAGCCAGCTGCCTCCTTTTTCACAGCTTCCTTCTTAGTCTTGACTTCAATTTTGTTGAAATTTCCTCTTGGCCTTGACATTCGCTTCAGCGGGCTCGCAGCAGGAACACGCGTTTTGACAACGTCTTCAGGAAGCGGACGGGTGTCAATTTCATAGTCTGGCACAATCTCTGGCGGAAGCTCATTGCCTGGCATCCAGGTAGCAGTCGCTGGATCTTCTGGTTCTGGCTCTGGCTCTGGCTCTGTTGCTGCGGGTGCCTCTGCATCAGCACCGTCTTCCCCTTCAGCAGCTGGAGCAGCGGTGTCACCACCCGCAGCCTCGCCTTCGGCAACTGGAGCAGCCGCGGCATCTTCTTCTGCCGCAGCTTCTTTGGCAGCTGGAGCTGCGGCCTCTCCTTCGGCAGCTGGAGCAGCTTCTTCGGCAACTGGAGCGGCGGCCTCTCCTTCGGCAGCTGGAGCGGCGGCGGCATCTCCTTCAGCAACAAGTTCTTCCGCAGCGGGAGCGGCGGCATCTCCTTCAGCAACAGGTTCTTCCGCAGCGGGAGCGGCGGCATCTCCTTCAGCCGCAGGTTCTTCCGCAGCGGGAGCGACGGCATCTCCTTCAGCCGCAGGTTCTTCCGCAGCGGGAGCGGCGGCATCTCCTTCAGCCGCAGGTTCTTCCGCAGCGGGAGCGGCGGCATCTCCTTCAGCAGCAGGTTCTTCCGCAGCGGGAGCGGCGGTCTCGCCTTCCGCAGCAGGTTCTTCCGCAGCGGGAGTTGCAGCCTCGCCTTCCGCAGCAGGTGCGGGGGCATCAGCCGCAGGAACCTCGGCAGCTTGTTCTGCCTCGGACATGTTTTGGTCCTGAGTGCTGTTGTCTGGTCAAGACGTTACTTTCTTCTGTTGGTTCTTTGCAGCAGTGCTGGCAGCGTTTCGTGCAACTTCCAATTGGGTGTGTGTAGTTTGTAGGCTCGGTTTAAAGCCGGTGTAACAATACCCTAGTGTACAAGGAAGCGGCAC
>Ga0115100_10169874_pt1 | contig 14755 bp, 27 predicted proteins | sample MBTome_3_FD_89642 | JGI IMG/M metagenome (GOLD analysis project Ga0115100, IMG submission 89642) | Marine eukaryotic communities from Pacific Ocean to study complex ecological interactions - MBTS_2Apr14_M1_3um Metatranscriptome... | ecosystem: Environmental > Aquatic > Marine > Oceanic | place... | reverse complement strand
ATTTTGCCCAAAGAGATCATATTATAGAACCTTTTAAGGTGAAAATAACTAAAGACGAAGTTGTATCAAGACGGAAAAAATAATTAATGGGTTAATCTCAGAAATAAAATATCGTTATCCTTAATAAGTAAAAAATAAAAAATAACTTTATATTTATGAGGAACTAGTATATCTAGCTGGATGTATTCAAGGTCTGGATCTTGAGGCAATACAGGTTTGGTTGACTCGATTTTTGTTTGTATTTGGGTATTGGTCAGCAAAACCCATTTAAAAAACTAGGTAAGGGTAGTAAACGATAACTAAACCACACTAAATCAAAGGCGTAATTTAGTTTAAATAGTGCTTAAGTATTTCATGTGTAAACTCTGTTTACTTTATCGAGACTGACGGGACTCGAACCCGCAACTTCCGCCGTGACAGGGCGGTGCTCTAACCAATTGAACTACAGTCCCCTTTATTTCTTATATAAAGATAATTATATAAACTTATCTAATAAACGTCAAGTTTATATATAGTTACTAAGTTTAAATAAAATCTTTCTAAAAGTAACCTTTATAATTAAAGAAAAGAAATCTCATCAGACTTTTTTGACTGTTGATAGTTTGTCTCTCTAAGTTTTTTTAAAATTTTCCCAAAATATTCTTGTAAATAATTTTCTAAACCAAGCCTATTTACGGGCCATGAAATTTCGTTCTTTGGTTTAACTGATAAGCTGGAATCGTTTGAAATTTCACCAAATTGTAGACGGTCTGCGATATTCCATGTAAATTCAAAAAAGCGGAAAAATCTTCTTAATAAACTAAAGGCAAAAACTGGTATATACGAGATTTTAGCTGTTTTACCAGATAATCTTTCACAAAGTTGAATAATCTCCTTTGGGGTCCAAAATTTTTCTCCAATAAGAGAAACCTTTTGTTTATCGTAAGTAGAATTAGTTAAGGTTTGTATTACTGCGCGAGCTGCATCTTGTGTGTCTAAATACGCTACTGGAGCGGTATCTCCAGGTAACCAAATTGTTTCACTTTCTAAAACTGGAAGTGCGTATTGGCTAATAAGACCTTGAAAAAAACCTGAACATTGAAAAATTGTATAATTAAGCCCAGAATTTTCTAATTCTTTTTCCATTCGAATTTTTAAATCCATTAAAGGTATTGATGGATTTTTTGACGCATTTAAGATTGAAAAAGAAATAAATTTTTTGATACCAATCAATTTAGCTGCTTCTAAAAGAGCTAACTTACCACGCCAGTCAATAGTTTCAGACGTATAACTACTTGTCGAACGGATAGTCGCCGAATCTATCACAATTTTAACTCCTTTTAAAGCTAAAGGTAGAGTTGAGGGTATAGAAAGGTCACCATAAATTAATTCCGCTCCCCAATCCTTTAAAAAGGCACTTCGACGAAAATCTCTTACTAAACACTTAACTTGGTAACCTTCATCTAAAGCTTGCTTTACAATTTGACGGCCTAGTGTCCCTGTACCACCAATAATTAATATGCTCATGAAATGATTTTTATATAAAAATATGTCTTTATTGTAATAGATCAAGTTTAATCTCTAGCTAAATAAAAACTAGAAACTAAAAATTTTTAACCTCCACGTCTACCCCAGCTGAAATATCTAAATTTTTTAGATTTTCAAAGGTAACATCCGTAGGCTTATAAACATCAATAATTCGTTTGTGTGTTCTTATTTCAAAGTGATCTCTTGCTTTTTTATTTACATGAGGTGATGTTAAAACACAATACCTTCTAAGTTTCGTAGGTAATGGGATTGGGCCAATGGCCTGAATCCCACTTGCTTTTACAGCATCTACAATCTTGACACATGCATTATCTAAACTATTTGATTCGTATGCTTTAATACTTATACGAAGTTTTTGGAGCTTTGTTGAACTCATTTTATGTATAGTTTTACTCAATAATTTTTGATACTACCCCAGCACCTACTGTTCTTCCACCTTCGCGAATTGCAAATCGCATACCTTGCTCAATTGCAATTGGATTAATAAGTTCAGCTGTCATCTTAATTCTATCCCCAGGCATTACCATTTCTGCCACACTTCCATCGTCACCCGTAAATTGAACAATAGTACCCGTAACGTCAGTAGTTCGAACGTAGAACTGTGGACGGTAACCTGTAAAGAATGGAGTATGGCGACCACCCTCATCTTTGTTTAAAATATAAACTTCCGCCTCAAATTTTTTTGTGTGGTGTAATACTGCCAGGTAGAGCAAGTACCATTCCTCTTTCGATTTCCGTTTTTTGAATACCACGAATAAGGATACCTACGTTATCCCCGGCCATACCCGAGTCTAAAGTTTTCTGGAACATCTCAATTCCAGTAACAGTCGTTGCCTTAGTATCTTTTAAACCAACTAATTCTACAGCATCTCCCACAGATACCATTCCTCTTTCAATTCTACCCGTAGCTACAGTACCACGACCTGTAATAGAGAATACATCCTCAATAGCCATTAAGAAAGTCTTTTCAGTATCACGCTCGGGCGTTGGTATATAGGTATCAATAGCATCCATTAGATCATAAATTAGATCTACCCACTTATCTGCACCCCTTTCTTTTGGACCACCTTCAACAGCTTGTAATGCTAATAAGGCAGAACCTGAAACGAAAGGAATCTCATCTCCAGGGAAGTCATAACTTTCTAGAAGTTCTTGAACTTCTAATTGAACTAATTCTAAAAGCTCTTCATCATCAACTTGATCTGCTTTATTCATAAACACTACAAGATAAGGTACACCAACTTGCTTTGCTAGTAGAATATGTTCTCTTGTTTGAGGCATTGGACCATCAGCTGCGGACACCGCTAAGATTCCACCATCCATTTGCGCTGCTCCTGTAATCATGTTTTTTACATAATCGGCGTGACCAGGACAATCAACGTGAGCGTAGTGACGATCAGCTGTTTCGTACTCTACGTGAGCTGTGTTAATAGTAATACCACGAGCTTTCTCTTCTGGTGCTGAATCAATTTCATCGAATTTTTTGTAGCAGATTCATTGTGAATTGCTAATGTTGCTGAGATAGCTGCAGTTAAAGTAGTTTTACCGTGATCAACGTGACCAAAGTACCAATGTTGATGTGCGGCTTCGATCTCTCAAACTTTTCGCGTGCCATAGGAAATTTAAAAGTTAAGTTTTATTTTGTGATTATATTTAAATACTTTTGGCGAAGAATATTTTTATTTGAATCTTTTGATTGCGGAAGAAATCATCCTAATATCTAAAATGAGCAAAGGCTTTGTTAGCATCCGCCATTTTATGGGTTTGTTCTTTTCTTTTTACACTATTACCAGTTTCTTTTGCAGCGTCGATTATTTCATTTGAAAGTTTTATTGACATACTTTTACCGGAACGGCCGCGAGCAAACTCCGTTATCCATTTTAATGAAACATTCGTCCCTCGATAAGCTCGAATCTCAATTGGTACTTGATAAGTTGATCCACCAACTCTTCGAGCTTTAACCTCTACTTGAGGGGTAACATTTTTAACTGCCTTTTCTAATACAAGTACTGGATTCTCTTCCGTTTTGTTAGAAATAATTTCTAATGCGTTATAAACAATCTTTTGAGCAATTGATTTTTCGCCTGATTGTAATATTCTACTTACTAATAAGGTAACTAACCTGCTGTTATAAATCGGATCTGGTTCTGCTAATGTTCTTTGAGCTCTGCTTCTACGTGACATTATTAAGATTTTTGTAATATTAATTTGCTACTAACTAACTAGCTTTAGGTTTTTTACCTCCATACTTTGATCTACTTTGCTTTCGATCTTTTACCCCAGCGGCATCTAAGGTTCCCCTAACTACGTGATAACGGCAACCAGGTAAATCCTTTACACGACCACCTCGAATTAGAACAACTGAGTGTTCCTGAATATTATGTCCTATACCGGGTATGTATGCTGTTACTTCAAACCCAGAGGTTAATCTTACACGTGCTACTTTACGTAAGGCTGAATTTGGTTTTTTTGGTGTTGTAGTATAAACACGGGTACAAACTCCTCGTCTTTGAGGACAAGACTTAAGCGCCGGTGATTTTGTCTTTTTTTTGTTAGCTACCCTCTCGAATCTAACTAATTGTTGTATTGTTGGCATAAAAATTAATTTTCACTTTGGTTTTCAATCCCATATTTACGCATAAAACGCTCTACTCTTCCTTCTGTATCAAGAATTTTTTTGAGAACCGGTATAAAATGGGTGATTCCCAGACCAAATATCTACATTTAACCTTGGTTTAGTTGAACCGACCTTCAAAACTAATTGCCCGTCACAATAAACTTTTGCGTTTGGATACCAATCAGGGTGTATCGATGTTTTTGGCATTTTATGTAATGTTATTTTAACGTTTAGAGAATTGAGGAGCCTTTCTAGCTTTCTTCAATCCATATTTTTTCTTTCTTTACGACGCGCGTCTCGAGTTAAAAACCCTTCTGATTTAAGAGAAGCCCGGTTTTCGGGAGACATGTAACATAAAGCTCTTGCAACACCAAGCTTAATTGCGTCAGCTTGGCCTTTTAACCCTCCACCGTGTGTATTTACATACATATCGTACGTATTTTCTAAACCCAGTGTAGTTAGAGGAACTTTAGCCCCATTAATGTATTGCGAATTAAATTGCAGATACTTTTCTCCTTGTTTATGGTTTACTACCATTACACCTGTTCCTGGAACTAATATAACTTTAGCTATGGACGTTTTTCTACGTCCTATACCAAAATAAGCCGACTTCGTTTCTGAAGCTGATAAAGACATAATGTAATTAAAATTTGTTGGAGTCGTTTTTTTAGATAAATTTTTAGATTTTTTAAAGATTCTATTTACTAATGGACAATAGTTAATCTCTATATAAAATTTTGCCTTTTAACAGTCGTTTATTTTATTTTCTATTTTCGAAGATCAAGATCAAATCTTACCTTTAAACTATCACAAACCTCATCAGCTGATTTTTGTCCGAAATTTTTAAATTCTAAAAGATCATCCGCCGAATATTGTAATAAGTCAGAAAGCGTGTGCACATTTGCCCGTTTTAAGCAGTTATATGCTCTTACGGATAATTCTAACTCTTCAATAAAAATTGTTTCCAGATGTTCCGTTTTTTCTTCCCCGATTGGTGTTTCAATATTTAGAGATGATGTTGAAAGAGTATTCGTTATCTTTAGAAGGCCAAAGGTATTTTCTAATATTTCTGCGGATGAACTTAATGCTTCATCTGGCATAATACTACCATTAGTCCAAATTTCTAAAATTAAACTTTCCAATTCAAAAGAAGAACTGCTTCTTGATGTCTCAACAAAAAAATTAACTTTTGTTACAGGCATAAAAACAGAGTCAACAGCTAAAAAACGTTCGGGTATCGTATAATCTAGTTTTGCACTTGTAAAATAGTTTTGCCCTCTGGTAATTAAAAATTCCATTTCTAAATTACCTTTGCTAGTTAAATTAGCTATATACTGTCTAGGGTCAACTAAAGAAATAGAATTTGGTATTTCTATGTTACTAGCAACTACGATTCCTTCTTCTTTTACGTTAAGTCTTCCCAACGTAGGTTCTGTAATGTCACCCTTTAAGATAATTTGCTTTAGATTAAGTAAAATATCTACAACATCTTCTTTAACATTAGGGATAGTTGAAAATTCGTGATCAATTCCAGTAATACGGACCCCAGTAATTGCTATACCCTGTAAGTTTGACAATAATACCCGTCGAAGAGCATTACCAACTGTTGTACTTTGCCCTTTTAAAAAAGGGCCGATTGAATACTTAGAGTAAAATTCCGTAGCCTTATTAGATGTAGATTTTAAAGACTGAACTTGAAACATGACTTAATAAAGTTCTTAGAAATTTCGTATAATTAAAAATTTCCGATAATAACCAATTTTAGAATTAAACGCGTCTTTTCTTTGGAGGACGGCACCCGTTATGCGGAACCGGCGTAATATCCTTAATAACTAAGACCTGTAACCCACACCCCTGTAATGCTCGAATAGCGGTTTCCCTACCACTGCCAGGACCACTGACAACAACTTCAGCTTGTCTCATTCCTTGTTCGTAAGCTATTGTAGCCACTTTTTCCGCAGCAGATTGTGCAGCAAAAGGTGTACCTTTTTTTGCTCCTTTAAAGCCACTCCCACCTGCAGATGCCCAGAATAAGGTATTTCCTTGCTGATCTGTTATGTTCACAATCGTGTTATTAAAAGTTGATTTAATGTGAACAACGCCAGTAGTTATAGTTTTTTTAGATTTCTTACCCGAAAATCGCTTTGTTTGTTTTACCATATTAAACTAATATGTATAATTTTTTTTATTTTTTCTTTGCAACTGGAATTTTTACTTTCCCTTTTCTTGTTCTAGCATTTGTACGCGTTCGTTGACCTCTTACGGGAAGTCCTACCCTATGACGTCTACCTGTTGCTGATCCAATCTCTGTTAATCTCTTTATATTTTGAGATACAGCACGTCTTAAATCACCTTCTGTTTGATAATCCTCATCAATTATTGCTCTTATACGAGTAATTTCTTCATCGGTTAAATCATTACATCGTGTACTTGGAGAAACATTAGCAGCTTGTACAATTTGACTTGCACTGGTATTACCAATTCCAAAAACATATGTTAATCCAATGTCAACTCGTTTATTACGTGGAAGATCTACTCCTGAAATACGTGCCATTGATCTTTGTTATTACTAACTAATTTTATTTACGTTTCATTTTTGCTCGACCTTGTCGAACTTTAAGTCTGGGATCTGATTTACAAATTAAATAAATACGCCCGCGACGCTTTACAACTTGACAATCTTTTGATCGATTTTTCAGATTACCTATTGAACTTACTACTTTCATAAGTCTTTAATTTAAATTTAATAAATTCAGAGATTCGAATTCTTTCGACTCTAAAAAAATCGTATAACTATACTTCTACCAGTTTATGCTAACTTTGTTAAAAGAGAAAGCCTACTTTTTTCTTTATTTATGCTTTTTTAAAACTCTCATAATTTTTAGACACTAAATAACCCTTTATCTGCGAAGTTACGTCTGTAATTACCCCAATCAAGATTATTAGTGACGTTAAATTTTTAAAAATGTTAAATTGAAGTAGATTTCCTAATAAGAGTGGGAAAAAGGCTAAAAAGGCTAAAAATAAGCCTCCCATAAAAGCTAGACGACTTATTACTTGTTCAAGATATTGCGTAGTTTCTTTCCCTTGTTTTATTCCGGGAATATTATACGCCATCTTGGTTAAATTATCAGATAAATCTTTTGGCTTCAAAACAAGAAGTGTATAAAATGTACTGAAGAAAACAACAAGGAACAAATTTAAACCAAATGACAAGAAGGTTAATATGTTCGTCAACAATCCAACATCACCAGTAAAAGTATTAGATAATACTAATTGCAAAGGGTAAAGTAAGAATGTTGAAATTGTTGTGCTGAAAACTAAAGGCATAATACCACCTTGGTTAAGCTTAAGTGGGACGTAACTGTCTTTAACTTTAGAACCACCTGAGGAACTCTCTAGATAATTAAAGTTTAACTGCCTAGCAGAAACTATATTAACTCTTTTATACGAACCTTGAACTAAAACAATTATCGCAACAATAACAAGATATATTAAACAATTTGATATTAAAGCTAAAATATTGCCCGCAGAAGTTGAATTTTCTAAATTAGATTGAAATTCTGTAATATTCGCTGGGAGCCCACCAATAATATTAATAAAAATTATCATTGAAGACCCATTTCCCAAATTTTTTAGTTATGAGCTCTGCAAACCACATAGAAAGCATTGAACCTGTAGTTAAAGAAAAAATAATTTTTAATGCTAAAATCGCATTCCAATTAAAAATTACGGGCTTCACTAAAATAAAAGCAACTCCCGTACTTAAAATTAAAGCCCAACCTAGAGTTAAATATCGAGTGTATCGAGTAATTTGTTGACGGCCTAGTTCTCCCTCTTCTTTTTGTAAACGTTCTAAAGATGGGATAATAGGTGTCAAAAGTTGAATTACAATTGATGAGTTAATATAAGGTAAAATTCCCAATGAACCAATACCAAGAAAAGAGCTTCCTGTTAAACTTTTTGCCAAACCAAAAAGAGAATTTGTTGCTTGGTTTTGTGAAAAGATATCTAAATCTACATTAGGTACTGGAATATAGAGGCCTAATCTTATGAGAATTAGAAAACCTAATATTTTAAGAATTTTTTTTTGTAATAGGTTTATTGTTTCAGATGCTTCCATTAGTTATAGAATTTACTTTAACCTGTGTAAGATCTTAGTGTACTTAGACCATTAACTGTTGCTCTTGCATTATTTAATAAATTGTTTGAACCTAACTGCTTTGATAAAATATTTTTAATACCTGCAAGTTCTAATACTGTACGTATTGAACTACCTGCAATTACCCCAGAACCTGGCGCAGAGGGACGTAATAAAAGTTTTGCGGCACCAAATCTACCACTTGTAGGGTGTGGAATAGAATTTGAACTTGTTAATGGGACAGTTATTATATGCTTTTTACCATCTGTTACACCTTTTCGTACTGCAGTGATAACATCTCCTGCTTTACCAACACCAACGCCTACTTTACCTTGCTCATTCCCAACTACAATAATAGCTCGGAAACTCATTTTTTTCCCGCCTTTTACAACTTTTGTTACACGTTCAATAGCAACCACGCGTTCTAGCCATTCAGATTTGGACTTAATTGTTTTTTTCGGACCCATAAAAAAATAAATATTTTAGTGAAATAATTATTTACCTGTTTTACCAGCTTTACGCCTGATAATTTCACCCTCGTAGGCAATACCTTTACCCTTATATGGTTCTGGCGGCCGTACAGAGCGGATTTTGGCTGCAAATTCACCAACCATATCCTTTTGCATTCCAGAAACTACAACACTAGTAGGATTCTCTACCTTTACAGACAATTCACTTGGTGTAATCATTTTTACAGGATGACTATACCCCATATTTAATACGAGGTCTTTCCCATCAAGCTGAGCTCGATAACCTACACCAGTAATCTGCAATTTCTTTTCAAAACCAACAGAAACTCCTGTAACCATATTAGCTACAAGTGTTCTTGAAAGGCCATAAAGTGCTTGAGATAATTTTGTATCTTGAGTTTTTTCCATAACTAGTTTTTGGTCACCTTCAGCAAAGGTACAACAAACTAAAGATGGTAAAATTCTAGAGAGACTCCCTTTAGGACCATCAATAGAAATCTTCTGACCATCTAATTTAACTTTAACTTTTTCTGGTATATCTATGAATTGTTTACCGATACGAGACATTTTTTATTTGAAATTTACCAAATATAACATAGAAGTTCTCCACCAACCCCATCTTTACGAGCTTGTTGGTCTGTCATTAAACCACGAGAAGTTGAAACAATTGCTGTTCCAAAACCACCTAAAATGCGGGGCATTTTTTTAGCCCCACTGTAAACTCTAAGTCCAGGCTTACTTATACGTTGAATTTTTACAATACTAGGTTTACGTTCTTTGCCACTATACTTTAGAGATAAAAGAAGCGAACTATTTAAACCATTTTTTAATTCTTCGAAAGAATCAATCAAACCTTTAGCAAATAAAACTTCAGCAATATTTCTTGTTATTTTTGTTGAAGGTATTTGTACAATCTGATGTTTTGCTAAATTCGCATTGCGAATTCTAGTTAACATATCAGCTATAGTATCAGTGGTCATTTAAATTTTTTAGATAATTAAAAACTAAGCTGTTGTGAATGGCATTCCAAATGATTTTAATAAAGCACGGGCTTCTTCATCTGTTTTTGCTGTTGTCACGATAGAAATATCTAAACCCCGAATTTGGGTTACATCGTCATACGAGACTTCTGGAAAAATTAATTGTTCTTTTAACCCTAAATTATAATTCCCTCGCCCATCGAATCCATCAGCGTTAATACCTCTAAAATCTCTAATTCGAGGTAAGACAATATGAATTAATTTTGTAAGGAATGTATACATTTGCTCTTTACGTAAAGTGACAGAAGTCCCTATGGCCATCCCATCACGAATCTTAAATCCAGCAACTGATTTACTTGCCTTATTTATAGTTGGTTTTTGGCCAACAATTAAGGTAAGTTCGTCCATAATAGAATCTAATTCTTTAGAATTCTTAGCAGCTTCTCCTACACCTCGGTTAACAGAAATTTTAACAAGTTTAGGTACTTGTTCAATGTTTTTATAACCAAATTCCTCTATTAAAGAAGGAACAATTTTTTGTTTATATAAGTTTTTTTAAGTCTAGTTTCATAGCTAATAAAATTTACTTCTATAATACTCCTATAAAATTTTTTTGCTTTTATTAAAGTACTTCGGGAGCTAATGAAACAATTTTAGTAAACCCCTTTTCTTTTAATTCTCGAGCAATTGGACCAAACACTCGAGTACCTCGAGGGTTATTCTCTTTGTTTATTATTACAGATGCATTATCATCAAAACGTAATCGAGAACCATCTTTACGACGAATAGATTGTTTTGTTCGAACAATAACAGCACGAACGACATCTGAACGTTTTACTGTAAGATTTGGTGTTGAATCTTTAACAACGCCTATTATAACGTCTCCTACATAACCATATCTACGATTACTACCAAGAACTCGAATACACATCAAATTCTTAGCCCCACTATTATCGGCTACTTTTAGACAAGTTTGCGGTTGTATCATTTTTTATGTTGCTGACTTTCTTAAAATACTAATTAGGACCCAATTCTTAGTCTTACTAATAGGTTTAGTTTCTCTTATACGAACTTGATCACCTATTGATGCATTAAATGTAGAATCCTGAACAGCGTACCGTTTAGTTCTTGTAACAACTTTTTTGTAGCGTTTATGAATAATACGATCATTAACTGCAATGATGCGGGTATCTTTCATTTTGTCACTAACAACAATTCCTATTTTTTTCTTTAATGGCCATATTTTCAAATATAGAAAAATAACATAGTTAAATTTTTGAAATAGATTCGCTTATAGCCGTCATATTAAGGCTTTTCTAAAATTTTCGTTTTAATAGGAAGCTTATAAGAAGCTAACCTTAAAACTTTATAAGCCATTTCTTTGCTTAGCCCATTTATTTCAAAAAGTACGGCGCCAGGTTTTACTACGGCAACCCAATATGCCACTGTACCTTTTCCTGAACCCATTCTAGATTCAGCAGCTCTTTCGGTAATAGGTTTATCTGGAAAAATTCTAATCCATATTTTTCCTGTACGACGAACATATCTAGTAATACTTCGTCTTGTCGCTTCTATTTGTCGGGAAGTTATCCAAACAGGCTCTAAAGCTTGAATACCGTAGTCACCAAAGACGATAGTATTTGCTTTTGAAACTCCTTTAAATCTTCCTCGATGCTGTCTACGAAACTTTGTTCTTTTAGGAAGTAACATAAACTTTTATTTATAAAGTTGCTTAATTAAATTACAAGTTAAATAATTTCTTTATTAAAGATCCAAACTTTAATCCCTAATACTCCATAGATAGTGTTTGCCCGATGTGTAGCATAACTAATATCAGCTCTAAGCGTCTGAAGTGGTACTCGCCCTTCACGAGCCCATTCTGCGCGAGCAATTTCAGCAACGTTTAATCGACCAGCTACTTGAATTTTAAAACCTTTAACTCCACTTTTCTGTAACATTTGTGTAGTCTGTCGAATTGCTTTTCTAAATGCAACACGTTTTTCAAGTTGGTCTGAGATGGATCTTGCAACAAGTGAACTTTCATTTTCACTTCTTGCAATTTGTAGAACTTTTATACGGATTTGTTTAGAATCATTTACTAATGTTTTTAAACTATCTTTTAATTCAACAATTAAATTTGTTTGATCTGCTTCAGCTGCAATTGCTTTTGGTCTTGCTGCGTGAATAATTAATTCAAGTTGATTTACTTTTCGCTGAATCTCTAACTTAGCAATTCCTGCTTTACTATAAACAGACTCAAATTTTTTATCGAAAAATTTTCTTATTTTGTAATCTTCTTTAAGAACTTCGCTATAAGCACCATAATTGGCAAACCAAATAGCATTATGCGATTTATTAACACCAGTTCGAAAACCGGTTGGATGAGTTTTTTTGTCCCACGAACTAGATAATTGTAAATTTTTTAAGTTTTAGAATTATTCCATAACAATAGTTATGTGTGATGTCGCTTTTAAAATTCGATAAGCCCTACCTTGAGCTCTTGGACGAAACCTTTTCATTGTTGGTCCTTGATCTGCGAAGGCGGACTTAACTATCAAATTTTTTTCGTCTAAACCAAAATTATTTCTTGCGTTTGCAGTAGCAGAACGTAGAACCTTTATAATTGGAGCACACGAAGCATACGGCATAAATTCTAAAATTAATAGAGCTTCTGAATAAGTTTTCCCTTGAATCTGTCGAAGGACTCGACGAATTTTACTAGGTGACATTCTTACATATTTAGAAACAGCTCGAATTTCGTTTTTTTTGCATAGCATTTAATACTAACGTTTTCCTTTCTTATCTTTTTTTACGTGTGAGCGAAATGTTCTAGAAGGAGCAAATTCACCTAACTTATGGCCAATCATCTGATCGCTTACAAATACCGGTAAATGCTGCTGTCCATTGTAAACAGCGAATGTATGCCCAATCATATTCGGTAAGATCGTTGTTGAACGAGACCAAGTTTTAATTATATCTTTCTTCCCACTTGAGTTCATTTGTTCAACTTTCTCAATAACGTAAGAAGCGACAAAAGGTCCCTTTTTTAAAGAACGTGGCATTTTTAAATAATTTAAATTTTATAAATTGCTTTTTAATAAGCCTTAACGTCGTGAACGTAAGATATACTTACCACTTGCTTTAGTTGGATTGCGCGTTTTAATACCTAACGCAGGCTTACCCCAAGGCGTTACCGGTTTAGGTCTACCAATTGGAGATCGACCTTCTCCACCACCATGCGGGTGATCAATTGGGTTCTTTACAACACCCCTTACTTTAGGCTTTTTACCAAGCCATCGACTTCGACCAGCCTTTCCTAAAGTAATATTAATACTGTCAACATTACCAACTTGACCTAAAGTTGCGAAACATTTTTTGTTTACTAATCGAACTTCATTCGAAGGTAACTTTAAGGTAACAAAATCGCCTTCTTTTGCAATTAACTGAGCGTAAGTACCAGCAGCACGAGCAATTTGACCACCTTTACCAAGAGTTAATTCTACATTGTGAATAATACTTCCTAAAGGTATTAGTTCTAACGGCATAGCATTACCAACTTCAATTGGTACACCATTTCCAGAATAAATATCCATACCCACTTTTAAAGAACGAGGACAGATAATATACTTTTTCGAACCATCCTTATAATGTAATAACGCAATTCTTGCGTTTCGGTTTGGATCGTATTCTATAGTTGCTACTTTCGCAACTATTGTAGATTTTCTTTGAAAATCTATCATACGGTACTTTCTCTTATGCCCGCCACCTCGGCCTTTAACGGTAATAACGCCACGGTTGTTTCGACCACCGCATGCCTTTTTACCAAAAGTTAAAGCTTTTTCGGGTTTTATGTTCGATAAATCATCAAAGTAAGAAACAGATTTAGAACGTGTGCCTGGACTGTAAGCCCTATACAGACGAATTGCCATATAATATTTAACTTATTAAGAACGTCTAATTTTTTATAACAGCAAATTATTCTTCTTCGAATAAACTAATAGAATTTTCTGCTGCCAGTTTAACTATTGCTCTTTTATAACGAGCTTTTTTTCCTATAAATTTTCCTACACGACGCTTCTTTAAAGGTAATAAAGAAGTATTTACGGAAATGACTTTAACATCAAAAAGTTTTTCGATAGCCGATTTAACTGCAGATTTATCTGCTTTAGAATCAACAGCAAAACTGTATTGATTTTGTTCAATTAACCGTATAGTCTTCTCAGTAAGAATAGGGTATTTTACTATATCCAGTAAATCTTTTTGAACAGATTGGATGTAAGACATAAAAAATGATATACAGTTTGTAAAACTAATATTTTTGCGGCTGAAGCTTCAAAACGGTATTCTTTTTACCAGGTACGGAACCTTTTAAAACGATGATATTATCTTCTAGATTAACGTATAAAACTTCCGTATTCTTAAGAGTTACCATTTCACCACCCATTTGACCAGCCATTTTTTTACCAGGATATACTCGCCCTGGAGTACTTCCGGCACCAATACTTCCTGGTAACCTGTGATTCTTCGAACCGTGAGTCATAGGGCCTCGACTAAAGTTATTTCGTTTTTGGTTACCAGCAAAACCTTTACCAATACTTTTCCCTGTTACTCGAACTTTTTGTCCTATAGAAAAAGCATCCACTTTTATAACTTGGCCTAATTTAAATTCTTCTGGTTCCGATACACGAAATTCACCAAAAGACTTAAATCCTTTATCGGTCCCCTTCTTAAGATGACCTCTTGTAGGTTTATTTAATTTTTCTAACTTTTCTTCCCCATAAGCAACTTGAACTGCGTTGTAACCATCTGTAGTAACAGTTTTAATTTGACTTACCTGACATAATCCAGTTTTTAGGATTGTTACTGGAAGAATTTTACCCGATTCATCAAATATCTGGGTCATACCAACCTTTTTTGCAAATATTCCTGCTTGCATAAAAATAATTGTTAGATATCAAAAAATTTTAAATATGATAATGCAATTTTAAAAAAATTTTGTTTATATGTCCTTTCAGAAAAT
>Ga0115100_10303456_pt1 | contig 14806 bp, 1 predicted proteins | sample MBTome_3_FD_89642 | JGI IMG/M metagenome (GOLD analysis project Ga0115100, IMG submission 89642) | Marine eukaryotic communities from Pacific Ocean to study complex ecological interactions - MBTS_2Apr14_M1_3um Metatranscriptome... | ecosystem: Environmental > Aquatic > Marine > Oceanic | place... | reverse complement strand
GGAATTGGGCACAGATGGCACCCATTTGCGGAAATCGTTAATGTTCTTGAAGTTGATGTAAGGCACAACGGCATCGCCAACCACCTGCATCGTAGCAGGATCGGGCATGTTATCCTGACGGCTGTTGGCCATGAACATACGCATCTGCCATTCCGACTTGTAGGGCTGCGGGGGGCCGGTCGCCTCTGCGCTGCCGATGAGCACGCGCTTGCCGTTGGTGTCGGGCCCGTAGTAGGATGCTCGCATGTTCCATCCGCCTCGGCCGTTGAACCAGTCCACCTTCATGGGGTAGGTGCCAGCCTTGACATTATGCTTCCACCGGCAGATAGTCCGCGCGCCATGAGAGCCGCCGTTGTTGACCAACATTCGACCGAAGATCCAAAGATGCGAACCGTCGTCTGATCGGGTGCAGAAATAGTAGTGCCCTGGCTTCCTGATTTTGAGCTGTCCGTACCACTGCGCAGCTGTATTGTCCATGGTCGTGAGACTCGGGCCGTAGTAACGCTGCACATCGTCAAGGCTGTCGAAGTCGATGGCGGGGACCACGCGCGTTCCGATGAATGGAATCTCGCCGATCTGGCGCGGCATGCGGTAGATGGTTCCGCGCCAGCTCTTGGGCTTCTGGAACAGCCTCATCTCCCACTTGGACTGTTGCGGGCGCTTCGGCATCTTTGCTCCTTCACTGCGCAAGTCCACATCAATATCGTCTGTGTCGGGACCCCTGTACGTGACCTGCAGGTGCATGCCTCCGCGCCCCTGGAAATAGTCGCCGTGCACCTTGTGCTTGCCCTTGGACATCTTCTTCCACCGGCAGTAGCGGCGCTTGCCGTGGTTGCCGCCGTTGTCGATGAGCGGTCGCGAGTCCTTACCATCGTCGTCCACCCACAAACGAGATCCGTCATCGGATATGGTGCAGAAGTAGTAGTTGCCCGGCATGTCGATCTCCACGGTGCCATAGAAGTCCATGGCAAAGTACTCGTTCGGCGCGTCGGGTACGTACTTCTTGAATTCGGCCAGGTTGTGGAAGTTGACATCGGGGATTGATACTTTAGTGCCCACCTGAGTCATGCTCGAAAGGTCGGGCTTCTTGAGGATGTCGTCCTTGGACGAGTACACCGCCATCTTGAAGTCATTTGCTGGCAGCGGAATTTTTTCGTCGGCGGTGTCGGGCCCAGAGTAGGTCGCCTCTAGGTCAACTTTGCCACTATTCTGGAAGTAGCTCATCTTTAGCTTGTGGGGCCCCTCCTTGAGCTTGATCTTTTTGCACTTCTCGCTGACTCCATGCACACCCTCGTTCACTACCAAATCCTTACCGTCCACCTTAATGGTATCGCCATCTGATGATTGCCCGCAGATCTTGTACTCGCCTGCTTTGCGGATCTGGAGCGTGCCCTCAACCACTGCCGCGAAGTTCTTCTCTGGGATGCCCTTGACGTATTTACGGATGTCATCGGCGTTGTTGAAATCGATGAACTTCGGCTTACCCTTGCCCACGTAGGTCAGCGTCCTCACGTCAGGCATGTCCCACATGTAATTGACGCCCTTGTAAACGCGAACATCCCACTGAGACGCCTTCCTCTGTGTGTAAGAGGCATCGCAGAGCAGCAGTCCAGCACGCATGCTTGGGTGACCGCGCCAGCCATCGATGTAGATGCGGATGTAGCGGGCCGAGATGGGCTTCGTGAAGCGTCCTGTCACGCGAGTGTCTCGGTTTGTGTTGCCAGCAAAGGTGCGGCCGCAGTCGACCTCGTCCCAGTCTTTGCCGTCCTCGCTCGATTTGATCTTGTACTGCGTCACCCATTGATGGTGATATCTACGACCCTGAGTGATAACACCAGCGATGGATTTGACGGAACCAGCATCGAGCTGCATCCAGTTGTTGCCCTTGTAGCCCCTGCATTTGTGCCAGTGATAGCATCTGGAACTCCATGCTTGACGAGAGTCCAGACGCCCCCGTCCGTGACTGTAGCCAATCTTATTGTTCGACCACGTGGTCGAGTAGCGGTGTCCAGAGTAGCGAACGTTATATTCGCCAGGAGTCTTGCAGTCTTTCTTGGAATACGAGCCCAGCTTACAGCCAGAGACCTTAGCCATCTCCGACTCCTTGAGCGCCTTGTTCCAGGTGCGGACGCGCTTGATATACGAGGGCGACGAGTAGCTGCGCGACCAGGCGTGCATGAAGGTCAGCTCCGACGGGTCGATCTTGTATCCGTCCTTGTTCTTGGGTTTCCCTGAAGCGCACTTCATGCCGTTGAGGTAGAGCGACACTACGCCCTTGTCGTCACGAGTGATGCCAAAGTTGTAGTAGCGATCATTGAAGATTTTCCAAGGGCACTCGACTTCGGCAGAGCTAGGAAGGAGCTGGAAGTTAGCGCCATCCGCCACAGCCACGCCGCCGTCGTTGCCCCAAGACTTGGAGCCGAAGATGAGGCGGCTGCCGGTGTTCCACGAAAGGCGCGCGTTCATCAGGATCGTGTAGGTCGATTTCTTGGAAATGCAATGACTCTCATCGAGTTTCAGACCCTCGCCGTTGTCGAAGTAGAAGCCTTTGTCGGCGTAGTACCTGCCCGCACCCCACGCGGCCGCCAACATCGGGCCGTCTGTCGATGACCCATAGTCTCCTTGAAGCTTGTAGTCGAGCTTGTGATTTTTGCAATTCTTCTCGCACAAGAGCAGGCCTGCGCGCCATGAAGGCCAGTTGTTCCACGTGTCAACGTAGATGCGGATGTAGCGGCCCATGAGCGGCTTGGTGAAGAAGCGGTTCTCCTTCCTGTGCCAGTTGGTGTTGGCGAGGAAGGCTCTGCCGCATTCCACGTCGTACCACTTCTTGCCATCCTTGGATACCCTAGCGAGGAAGGTGCGGAGGAACTGGTTGCCCGCGTGGCGGCCCTGCATGACGACACCCGCGATCACCTCGACCTTGCCTGCGTCCAGCTGCATCCAGTTGCCCGAGGCATAACCGCGATTGGCATTCGGAGGGATGAAGGCATCATGAGAGTCGAGACGGCCACGGCCGTAGCGGTAGCCGATCCTGTCGTTGGCCCACACCTTGGAATACCGGTGATTGGAGTAGGGAGCGTTGTATACGATGGTAGCCTTGCATGCATCATCTGCTTCGGTGGGAAGGTTGCAACCAGACAGCTCCGCCATCTGTGTGGTGCTCTTAGCCGTATTCCACATGCGGATGCGCCTGAGGTATCCTGATGTAGACGTATGCGTTGTTCCTCGGAGGAAGTTGACATCATGCGGGTCGAGCACATAGCCATCCTTGTTCTTCGACTTGCCGTGCGCGCACCTGTAGCCGTTGTGGTAGATCGAGAGTGTGCCGTCGCTGGCACGGGTGAGCCCGAACTTGTGCCACTTCCAGTGCTGGATGCGACCCTCGCACCTGAGTCCGTCCACATCAGGGTTCCAGCGCAGCTCTCTCTTGTTCACATAAAGGCCGTCGGTCGACCAGGCGTCAGAGCCGATGATCTGGCGAAGAGTATTCACGCGGTCGATCTTGACCTCTATGAGGATACTCCACTTCTTGGGTCCGATGCATGAAGACTCGTCAAGTTTCAGGCCTTGCCCCTGGTTGAAGCGGTAATAGTGATTGCGTGAATCGAACCTGCCCTCTCCCCACGGCGTGTCGAGCATGGGCCCGTCGGTTGACGAGGTGAAGGCCTCGTTGAATTCATAATCCACAAGACCTCCCTTACACTTTTTCTCACAGACAAGCACGCCAGCGCGCATACTCGGGTGTCCGTGGTAGACCATCGGGTAGATACGGACGTAGCGAGCTTTGACCGGATCGGGGAAAAGGTTCTTGACCTTGGTATGCATGTCGGTGTTGGCATCGAACACGCGCCCACATGCCACCTCCTTCCAGCTGCTCTGATCATCACTGACGCGAACTGCGTAACCCTTGACCCACCAGCCTCCGTCGCCGCGCCCCTGTGTAACAAGGCCGGCCACGTCTTGAACTTTGCCGAGGTCGAGCTGCATCCATTCGCCGTTATCGAAGCCGGTTCGCGAAGAGGCCGCCAGCCAAGCGCGGTTCGAGTTGAGCATGCCCTTGCCGTAAACGGTGCCGACGCGGTAGTTGCCCCACACGGACGAGTAGCGGTGGTTCTTGTAGCTTGGGTTCATTGCAATGTAGCCCTTGCACTCTTTGCCTACCTCCGGTAGGGTGCAGCGCGAGGCCTTGGCCATGTCGCCCTGCCCGAGGGCCTTGTTCCACATGCGGATGTGCTGAATGGCACCGTCTGGCTGCTTGCCTGAATCGCCTGACCGGAAGAAGCGTACGGTATCGCCAAGCGCGAAGCCTTTCCTCTCTTTCGTGGTTCCTGTGGCACAAAGGTAGCCGTTGAGGTACAGGCTGAGCTTGCCCTTGTTGTCGCGTGTCAGTCCGAAGTCGTACCAACGCCTCTGGATGATTTTCTCATTGCACTTCATCTTGAGAGTTGCCGGCTGCATGCGGAAGATTTTGTTGACGTAGAGGCCGTCTTCGTCCCATGATGACGAGCCGAACACTTGCCGCCATCCGGACACCGAATTTAGGCGGCCCCTGATGATGACGGAAAAGACCTTGGGGTTCTTGATACAACGCGACTCCTCGAGCTGAAGGCCCTTGCCGCTCCTCACTTGGTACCGCTGGTCGTGGTACTCCGAGTTAACCCGGTGGCCATTGCCCTTGGATTGCGTGATCTTGCCGTCGTAGAACCTGCCCTGCCCCCAGGGAGCTGTGAGCATGGGCCCGCCAGTGGACGAGGTCATCTCCTGCGCCAGTTTGTAGTTGAGGTAGCCATTTTCGCAATCCCGTTCGCACACAAGGATGCCTGCGCGCACGGCCGGGTGTCCGTGGTAGTTGATCGGATAGATGCGGACGTAGCGCGCCTTGACTGGCTCGGGGAACTTGTTGGTCACCTTGGAGCGGTAGTCCCTGTTGGCCTGGAACACCATGCCGCAGGCCACGGTAGCCCAGGTGTCGCCATCGACACTGACCTTGACCGAGTAGTCTTTGGTCCACCATCCGGCGTCATTGCGCCCCTGCGTCACGAGGCCGGCCACGCTCTGCGCGCTCCCGAGGTCCATCTGCATCCACTCGCCGTTGTCAAGTCCAGTTTTGGAAGTGCGGGGGAGCCAGCCGTAGCGAGCGTCCAACCTGCCCTGGCCCCAGTACTTGCCCGGCGGGTAGTTGCTCCAGGTCGACGAGTAGCGGTGCTTCGAGTAGGGCACGTTCATGACGATGAGCCCCTTGCACTTGCCGGACGGCTTTTCTGCCAGGGTGCACCTGCAGGCCCGTGCCATCTTGCCCTCGTCCAGCGCCGTGTTCCACATGCGGATCGATTTGATAGACGCACCTGTGTTCTTGCTGTTGTCTTTGTTGTGGAAGAAGTCGACGTCATGAGCATCAAGCAGGTACTTCTTCTTATACTCAGGCTTGCCCTCGGCACACTTGTACCCGTTGAGGTAGATGGCCACAGTGCCATCGGAGGAGCGCGTCAAGCCGAATTGATAATAGACGTTGGTATAGATGCGCTCTTTACAGGAGAGCTTGGTATCCTGCGGCATGAAGCGGTAGTTCTTCTTCACGTAGAGCCCGTCGTCGCCCCATGCCTGGGAGCCCATGATCATCCTCAATGAATCCGTGTGGTGCAACTTGGCCCAGATGACGACACTCCACTTGGCGGGGGTGACGCACTCGGCCTCGTTGAGCCGCAACCCCTGCCCACGACCGATGTCGATCCGCCATCCGGTCGGCCTGTTGCCCCCGCCATCCTTCGTGCCATAATGAGGTCCGTTGCGGAATGTGCCGACTCCCCAGGGGGTCGAGAGCTGAGGCCCGTCGGATGATGAGGTGAATTCCTGCTGGAACTGATAGTTAAGGTAGCCCTCTTTGCACTTCTTTTCGCACACGAGCACGCCGGCGCGAATAGCGGGCCATCCGTACCAGCCCTGCGGGTAGATGCGCACGTAGCGCCCTTTGACAGGCTCCGGGAAAACAATTTCGACAGTAGAGCGGTAATCGGTGTTTGCCTTGAAGACGTTGCCGCACGCAACATGCTTCCAGGTAGAGCCGTCCTCGCTCACCTTGACCGTCACGTAGGTAACCCACTGGTTCACCCCTGGGCGGCCCTGCGTTGCGACGCCCGCAATGGCCTGCACATCCCCCGTGTCCAGCTGCATCCAGAGCTTTTGCTCGTATGGGGGATCCATACTTGCACTTGGAGCCTGAGAAGGGTACCAGCAGTAGCGCGAGTTGAGGCGTCCCCGCGACCACACCACTCCCGGCTTATAGTTGGCGTATAGGTGGCTGTAGATGTGCTTCGAGTAGTCTGGGTTCAGCATGATGAGACCCTTGCATTTTGCGGTGGAGGGCACGGCAGGGGCGCAGCTGGCTTCGCTCGCCATGTCGTCATTGCTCGCCTGCTTCTTCAGCACACGGATGTTGCGCAGGTAGCCTGCCGTGTTTTGTTTCTTCTTGCTGTTGAAGAAAGTCACATCGTGATCTGCGAGCTTGAAGCCATCTCGCTGCTTTGGCTTCTCTTGGGCGCAGAGGAAGCCGTTGAGATAGAGCGACAAGGTGCCGTCGCTCTTGCGCGTCAAGCCTATCCAATACCATCGGAAGGGGAAAATCTCCTGGTACTTGCAAACCATGTTTGCTCCCGCAGGCGCCATGCGTAGATTAGTGTCGACGAAAAGTCCGTCATTGCCCCATTTTGAGGAGCCGATGATCTGGCGTTTGGGGGTGACCTGCGACATCTTGGCAAAGAGCGAGATAGACCACTCGGACGCCCCGACGCACTTGCCCTCGTCGAGGGTGAGCCCCTCGTTCTTGCCGAACTTGTACATGGTTTCGCCGCTTTTGCGGTGCTCGAGGAACTCGCCCATGATGTCGTACTCGAGCATGGGCCCGAAGGTGCTCGACGTCAGCGTGCCGTCCAGCGGGTAGTTGAGCTCACCGTTCTTGCACTTCTGCTCGCAGACAAGGACGGCCGCGCGCATCGAGATGTGGCTGTACCACGAGTGCACCACGAAGCGCACGTAGCGGGCCTTGACGGGGACACGGAAGACATTCTTGACTCGCGTGCTCTGGTCTTTATTTGCCTGCCACACACGACCGCAGTCGATCTGCTTCCAGGAGCCGCCGTCGTCGCTCACCTCGAGCTGGTAGGATGTGACCCACTGGTTGACGCGGTAGCGGCCCTGCGTCTCGACGCCTTGGATGTCTTGCACGGCTCCCGTGTCAATCTGCAGGTACTCGCCCCGGCGGTTGCGACCCGCAGACCAGGCCTGCCTTGAGTTGATGCGCCCGCGCCCGTGCCTGTAGCCATTCTTGTCGCGAGCCCACGTGCTTGAGTACTTGTACTTCTTGTCTGGTGGAGAGAGCACGACGTGCGAGTCGCACTTTTTGCCGGCGGTGGTGAGCATGCAGCCGCACTCGCTGGCTGCCTCCTTGTCGCTGAGCTGCTTGTTCCAAATCTTGATCTTGCGGAGCCAACCCGAGGCGTCTTCCTTGCCATCATCTTGCATGAACGACAGCTGGTGCTTGTCCAGAGTATATCCCTTCTTGTAGGGCAGCTTGGCCTCACCACACAGATATCCGTTGAGGTAGAGTTTGTTCGTGCCGTCGCTGCCGCGTGAAAACACGTATTGATAAAAGCGCCCCGCGTGGATGCGCTGGTCGCAGACCAACTGGCCTCCTTTGGGATACGTCTGCACATTCGTGTTGACGTAAATGCCATTGTCCCCCCAGCCCTTGGAGTTGATGAGGCGACGGTAGCCCGAGGTCTGGTCAAGGCGAACATTCATGTAGATGGTGTATGCTGTCTTGTTGACGCAGGACCACTCGTCCACCTCGAGGCCCTGCCCCTTGCGGAAGCGGTACCCACGCGAGGAATCGAACCAGCCCTCGCCGCGCGGCGCCTCGAGGCTCGGCCCCCGCGTCGACGAAGCGAAGCTCTCGGCAAAGTTGTACTCAAGTTCCGCCTGCAAGCATGGCCGTTCGCACAGCAGCAAGCCTGCGCGCATACTAGGCCAGCCCCGGTACGACTGCGGGTTGATCCTCATGAAGCGCGCCCTAACTGGGTGCGTGAAAAGGATCCTCCTTTTGGTGTTGCGGTCTGTCACGCCGGAGTCGAACTCGCGACCGCACTCGACGGGCAGCCACTCCTTACCGTCGTCGCTCACTTCGACCTTGAAGGAGGTCACCCACTGGTGGTGACGGCGGCGGCCCTGCATGATGACGCCCGACATGCTCACAACCTCGCCGGCATCCATCTGCATGTACTCTGACTTGCTGCTGTGAGAGCGCTGGCACCAGCCGTCTTTCGAGTTGAGTCGGCCCTCGTTGCAGTAGTGGCTCGGGTGCGCACTCGAATACTTGATCTTGTTCTTGAAGGGCGTCATGACGATGTGCCTTTCGCAATCCTTGCCCTTGGTAGGCAGGATGCAGCCACACATCGACATCACCTTCTTTTGAGGCAACGCCTTACCCCACAGGTGGATGCGCTTCACCCAGCCAGCTGATTCCTCATTGCCGTCATCCTTGAAGAAGGTTGTGCCCTCCTCCGAAAGCTTGTAGTTCTCGTCGTAGGAAATCGCCTTGGAGCCACAAGGGTAGCCGTTGACGTAGAGCGAGACCTTGCCCTTCCCATCTCTCGTGATGACATACTGGTACTGCCGGCCTGGGCGGATTTTCTCCGGGCAAACGATGCCGCCGGCCTTGGGGAAGGACATGAAGTACTTGTTGACATAGAAGCCGTGGTCTACCCAGCCCTCGGAGCCCATGATGCGCCGGAAGCCGGTCGTCTTGTCGAGCGACGCCTTGATGTAGATGGTGTAGGGCGCCTTCTTGAGGCACCGGCTCTGCACGACAGCCAGGCCCTGCCCCTTGCCAAAGCGGTATCCCTTGACGGCGTCGAAGTCGCCCTCGCCCCAGCGCGGCTCGAGCGGCGGGCCCTTGGTCTTGGATGTAAAGGAGCCGCGGAAACGGAAGTCGAGCTCCTTGCCGATGCAGGGGCGCTCGCAGACCAGAGGGGCCGCGCGCATCGACATCCAACCCGACCACGTCTGGGGCAGGATGCGCACGTATCGCGCCTTCAACGGAATAGTGAAGAGGATACGGTTCTTGGAGTTGCGGTCGCTGTTGCCGTCGAAGGTCCTCCCGCACTCGACCATCTTGAAGTTGCGCCCGTTGACGCTCACCTGCACCTTGAACGAGGTGACCCACTGGTTGGCATCTCGGCGGCCCTGCGTGACGACGCCTGCGATGCTCTGAAGCTCACCCGTGTCGATCGTCATGAAATCACCGACCTGGGGCCGAGCAGAACTCCAGGCCTGCCGCGAGTTGAGCCGACCGCGCCCGTGCCCGATGCCCGGCTGCTGGTTGGCGTACACACTCGAGTATTTGTGGTTCATGTAGGGAGCGTTGATGGTCACCTGATACTTGCACTCGGCCCCCGGCTTGGGCAGCTCGCAAGCACACGTCTCGCGCACCTCTCCTTCAGTGAGCTCCCTGTTCCACATCATGATCTTCTGCACGAAGCCGCCCGTGTTCTCGCTGCCGTCGTCGCGGAAGAACCAGGTTCCTTCAGGCGCCAGAGAGTACTTGCCGCCATAGGGAGGCTTGCCCTTGCCGCAAAGCCAACCGTTGATGAACAGCTTCACGTCGCCGCCGACTGAACGTGAGATAACATACTGATACTCCACGCCGGGCCGGATTTTCTCCTCGCACTTGATGCCCGAGGCGACAGGAAATGTCTGGAAGACCTTATTGACGTAGAAACCAGCGTCGCCCCAGCCTTAGGATTGAACAAGACGCCGCCAGCCCGTGACTTGGTCGATGGCAGCCTTGATGTATATGGTGTAGGCTGGGCTCTTGAGGCACCGGTTTTGCTCAACTGCCAGGCCCTCGCCCTTCTCAAAGTGGTAGCCCTTGGTGGGATCAAAAAAGCCTTCCCCCCAGAGAGCCTCCAGGCTCGGACCTTTCGTCTTAGAAATGAGCATGTCACCCTTGAAAGTGTAGTCGAGCATTCCCTTCTTGCAGGGCCGCTCACATACCAGCACAGCAGCGCGCATCGACATGTGTGCTTGCCACTTCTGCGGCAGGATCCTCACGTACTGGGCACGAACTGGCTTCTTGAACTTGCGCTTGAGCTTGGTGTTTGAATCCGTGTTGCCTTTGAAGGTACGGCCGCACTCGACCTCAATCCAGGTCTCGCCATCTTCGCTGACTTCGACCTTGTAGGCAGTGACGCGCTGGTTAGAGTTGCGACGTCCTTGCGTCACCACGCCGGCGATGCTCTGGATTTCACCGGTGTTGATCTGCATGTATTCCCCGACCCTGTTACGAGCCGCACTCCAAGCCTGCCGCGACCTCAGGCGTCCGCGCGCGTGGCCCTTGCCCAGCGGGTCGCTGTTCCATACCGAAGAGTACTCGAGCTTGTAGTCGGGCGGAGAGATCATGATGTTGCGCTTGCAAGGCTTGCCGTCCTTCGTCAGAGTGCAGCCGCACAGAGTAGCCATCTTCACGTTGGACAGCGCCTGGTTCCACATGCGGATACGTTTGACAGTACCGCCTGTGTTCTCGCTGCCGTCGTCCCGGAAAAACGAGACCCACTTGTCGCTGAGCTTGTAATGATCGGAGAAAAGTGGGTTGCCGTGCGCGCATTCGCCGCCGTGCAGGAAGAGCGACACCTGGCCCGAGGACGTGCGCCTCATGCCGATCTTGTACATTTTCTTGGTCTCGAGCTCCTCGTCGCAGCGCACAGCGGCCGACTTGGGGAAGAGCTGTAGCTGCTTGTTGACATAGAGCCCGTTGTCGTCCCAGTCATAAGAAGACATGAGCCTGCGCCATCCCTTCACGGAGTCGAGCGCCACCTCCATAATCATACTGTAAGCAGGACCTTTGAGGCACCGGATGTGCTCGGCCACGAGACCCTGCCCCGGCTGGAACTGGTACGGGCCCGTCGGAGTGAGGAAGTCGCCCTCGCCCCACTCGGGCTCGAGGGGAGGCCCCTTGGAAATGGACAGGAACGACATCTCAAACTTGTAGTTGAGGTAACCGTTGATGCAAGGCCGCTCGCAAATGAGGACCCCCGAGCGCATCGAGATGTGCCCGCGCCAAGACTGAGGCTCGATCTTGACGTAGCGAGCGCGCGCTGGGTAGTCGAACATGGTCTTGACTTTGGTGCTCTGGTCCTTGTTGCCGTCGAAGACCCTGCCGCAGTGGATCATGCGCCAGGACTGGCCGTCGTCAGAGACCTGCACCTTGAAGGCGGTAACCCACTGGTTGTAGCCCCTGCGGCCCTGCGTGACAACGCCGGCGATGCTCTGCACTTCGCCCGTGTCCATGATCACGAACTGCTCCTTGTTGTTGTACTTGGCCGACCAGGCCTGGCGGGAGCTGAGGCGACCGCGGCCGTGGCCGCGTCCCTTCTTGTCGTCGGCCCAGATGCTCGAGTAGATGGTGCGCTGGTAAGGCGGGCTGTACTTGATGAGGTTCTTACACTTCTTGCCTTTCGTTGCCAGTCGGCAGTCGCAATGCATGGCTACCTCCTTGTTGCTCAGAGCACTGTTCCACAGGCGGATGCGCTTCACTTTGCCGCCGGAGTTCTCATGGCCGTCGTCGTGGAAGAACTCGACTTCTTTGGCGTCGAGTGCGAACTTGTTGCTGATGTCGGGCGAGCCCTTGGCGCACACCTCACCGTTGAGATACAGCGATATAAGGCCTGACCCTGTCCTCGAAATGCCAAATTGGTAGTAGGTGTTGGGACGGATCTTCTCCCTGCACGCAATGAAGGCAGCAGAAGGGAACATCTGGTACTTCTGATTGACATACAGGCCGGTGTCGCCCCATCCCTTGGAGTTGAGAATCCGCCTCCAGCCCTTGGTCTGGTCGAGCATAGCATGGATGACGATGGTCCACGCAGCGCCTGAGATGCAGCGGATGCGGTCGAGGAGGAGGCCCTGCTGTGCCTTGAAGACATAGGGGCCGCGAATACTGTCGAAGTCGCCCTCTCCCCAGGACGGGTCCAGCGCAGGTCCGTAGGTGGAGGACAAGAAGTCCATGCGGAAGTTGTAGTCAAGCACTCCCTTGATGCAAGGCCGCTCGCAGATGATGACGCCAGCACGCATGCACAAGCCGCCATACCACGACCAGGGCAGCACACGCACGTGGCGGGCATATAGCGGGTACGGGAAAATGGTCTTGACTTTGCCGTTCTTGTTCTTGTTGGCCTTGAAGTAACGCCCGCAGAAAGCGTCGGTCCAGGCCATGCCGTCGACGCTTGTCTGCACTTTGAAACCCGTGACCCAATTTGAGGCGTCGCGCCTGCCCTGCGTCGTGATTCCGATGATGCTCTGCAAGGATCCGGTGTCCATCTGCATCCACTCGCCCACCCTCGAGTTGGCAGCGCACCAGGCCGCTTTCGAGTTGAGCCTGCCGCGCCCATAGCCCTCGCCGGGTTTATCGCCGCCGAAGGTAGAAGAGTAGCTGGTACGAGGTGCACTCGTGGAGAACGTGATGGTGTGCTCGCATCCCTTGGCCCGCTTGTTTTCGTGGCACTTGGTTGCCTCCCTCACATCTTTGTCCGTCAGACTGTGATTGAAGATCTTGAGCATCTTAACATCGCCTGAAGCCTGCTTCTTGGTATGGTCTCCGTGGAAGAAGAAAACGGAGTGCGGGTTTAAGGTATATCCGTTGGACTCCTCTGGCTTGCCCGCCGCGCACAAGTAGCCGTTGAGATACAGCTTGACGACGCCCTTGAGGTCGCGGGAGAGGACGATGCGGTACCACCTCTTGGCATAGATGGGCTCGATGCATTCAATGTCGCAGTCTGGCGAGATTTGCAGGAACGAATTGACGTACAGACCGTTGTATCCCCAGCCGCGAGAAGAAATGAGCTTTCGCCACCCGTCGACGCGATTGAAGCGAACGTGCATGTAGATGGTGTAGGTGTAGGGGTTGACATTTTTGCCTTGATCCAGGGCCAGCCCTTTGCCGTGATCGAAATGATAGCCGTTAAGAGGGTGGAACCTCCCCATGCCCCACGGAGTATACAGCGGCGGCCCGCCAGAAGAAGGCGCTTGCAGGCCCTTGGCGCTCTGAAGAGACCACTTGACACGTCCGCTCTTGTTAATCTTGAACGACGGCAGCTTGCCCTGGCGCCCTTCGCAGCACACGCCGATGTCCTCGTTGTGGAAGCACGGCGCGCTGCCCCACGGCAGGTGCTGGCATCCATCAAGATCACGCTCGAAGCCGAAGCAACTGAGGTGCGACAGCCAGATCGGGCCATCGCCGTTCTTGTTCTCTTCGCAGTTGCCGTACTTGGTCTGGAAGGCACACCCGGTCTTGCCGACGCCTCCTTGTGCGAACCCCAGCGACTTGCAGATGGCGACAGCGGAACCTTCCGTGAAGCCCTTTTCGCACACGGTCCCCCATTTATCATCATGTTTGATCTCCAGACGGCATGCAAACCTCGAGCAATCCACAAGTCGCATCTCATTCTTTGCGGGCTTGGGGGGTTTGAGCTTAGCCTCACCCTCGCCCTTCTCATCATCCATGGCATCCTCCTCTTCCTCCTCCTCATCCTCTTCAGACTCGGGGGTCTCAGCTGCGGGGCAGCGCTTAAAGAAGCTGGGCCCGGTACGGATACCCTTGGCGGCAGTGTCCTTGCCCCAGCAGCACAGACCAACATCCTCTCCATGCGTGCAGTCGTTGGCGCCCCAGGGAGCATGCTGGCAGTCGCCGATGTCACCTTCCTTCCCAGAACACTTGACATTGAAAAGCCACACCATATTGCTACCGCCGCCCTTATTGAGCATAACTTTGCCGCCCCGGTGAAATCCGAGCATTCCGCACACCTGCTCGCCAGTGATGTCCTTAAACCCCCTGCTGCAGACCGAGCCCCATTCATCCTCGAACTTGACCTCGAGTCTGCACCCTCCCTTGTTCTCCGGAGAACAGTCGGTAAGCTGCATTGTTTCGGTCGCCGCACCAGGACACATATACTTGCTGTGGCCCCATGGCGTGGGAAATCCCTCGAAGCCGGGAGGGCCGCGCGGCCCATCCGTACCCACCGGTCCGCGGGGACCCGAGAAGCCGCCCGGGCCCTCGTGACCCTCTGGGCCTTGCTTGCCCATGACGCCTGTCGAACCCATTTCGCCAGCACCTCCCCGGGGACCGGGCCGCCCCTGCATGCCGGTTGGACCAGTGAGACCGACCTTGCCATTATCACCATTGGTACCATGATAACCCGGAGGGCCAGGTGCGCCAACGGTTGGCTCGACGTTGCTGATTTCATCCGTATATTTGATGTTCATCTTGTGCACGTCGTTCGAGAGAGCTTCTACGTCACCAGTGATTGAGTCCTGAAGCTGCTTCTCGGCCAAATCGATTTTTGCCTCGTGATCGGCACTTGTCTCCAGCGTCTTGTCCATGTTTGCAAGGCGGTGCTTGAGTTTCCTCTCCTCGATGAGGTAAGGCCCCGGGATTGTGGGCGACTGATCAGCGTCTGTGATTCCCGCCCATAAGAGCGATCGTGACGACCCGCTCGCATGCTGCAACTCTACTATCCCAACAGACTGACCATTCCCCCCGTCAAGCGACGCATTCTCCTGGGCAGCAGTCAGCCCTTGCAGAGATACAGCGAGCAGCGTCACGGACACCGCAGCAACTAAACTGCATGCTGCCACTCCCCGTCTGCCGCGGAGCACACCTCTCCGCGGCTCAGCCTGCATCCCGACAGACCGCCAAAGCCGAAACCTCGACGATCTGTGACGGCTGCTGCCGCACGCTTCGATGGCGCCTGCTCCGCGC
>Ga0115100_10237985_pt1 | contig 14921 bp, 29 predicted proteins | sample MBTome_3_FD_89642 | JGI IMG/M metagenome (GOLD analysis project Ga0115100, IMG submission 89642) | Marine eukaryotic communities from Pacific Ocean to study complex ecological interactions - MBTS_2Apr14_M1_3um Metatranscriptome... | ecosystem: Environmental > Aquatic > Marine > Oceanic | place... | reverse complement strand
ATCACTTTTATTGTTGTTCAACAAAAATAGAGCATATTACGTAATTAAACTTACTAACACTATTTTACTGTAACTAGACAAAAACTAAGAGTTTCAGTAATATAGACTTTATATAAATAAAAATTTACTCGAAGTCAGCTGATTAAAAATATAAGCTTAAATTGCTAAGTTAAAGGAGAATTTTTGTGTCTTTAGGTATGTTGGGAAATAAAGTCGGAATGACTCAAATTTTCACAGAAGACGGAAATGCAAATCCCGTTACAATTATTAAAGTTGGACCATGTGTAATCACACAAATTAAAACAACATCTACAGATGGTTATAACGCAATTCAAATTGGTTATAAACAGGTCCCACGACAAAAACTTACAAAACCCGAATTAGGGCATTTAGATAAAACAAATGTTGTACCTCTAAAATATCTAAAAGAATATCCAATCGATAACGTTGAGGATTTCACATTAGGACAAATAATTAATGTCCAAGATTTTGAAGAAGGACAACTTGTCGATATTACAGGTAAATCTATTGGTAAAGGTTTTGCCGGTACAATTAAACGACACCATTATACTCGTGGTCCAATGACTCATGGATCAAAAAAATCATCGCGCTCCTGGTTCAATCGGTCAAGGTACATCACCTGGTCGTGTATTTCCTGGTAAAAAAATGGCTGGACAGCTTGGCGCAAAACAAACAACAGTTGCTAAATTGAAAATATTAAAAGTCGATTCGAAAGAAAATCTTTTAATTGTAAAAGGTGCCGTACCTGGTAAGCCTGGCAATTTGTTAAGTATTAAACCAACAATAAAGGTTTAAAAAATTATGGTTAATAAAACACTTGAATATAATATTATTAATGTTTCAGACGGACAGATAAGCAAATCTGAGTCTTTACCATTAGATATATCAAACGAGAATGCAAATTATATTATACATCGTGCTCTTGAACACCAAAACGTACTAAGTCACCAATATACAGCTTCGACAAAAACTCGAAGTGAAGTTCGTGGTGGTGGACGTAAACCTTGGAAACAAAAAGGTACTGGACGTGCAAGAGCAGGTTCAAATAGATCTCCTCTTTGGAAAGGTGGTGGTGTAATCTTTGGTCCAAAACCAAAAACGATGAATCACAAGTTAAATAAAAAAGAATTTCAACTTGCTTTACGAACTCTCTTATTTAACAAAAAAGAACAAATCGTTGTTTTCAACAATTTAGAACTTGAAAATTGTAAAACAAAAGAATTTTTAAACCTCATTAGTAAAGCAGATAAAAACTTAGATTCAAAAACATTAATTGTATTATCAAACGCTAACGATCCAATACAACTAGCAGTTCGAAATATAGCCACTGTAGAAACAGTGTTAGCTACGAGTCTAAATATAAAAGCATTACTACGAGCTCAACAAATATTTTTAGATGAAACAACTCTAAATATAATTAAGGAGATATATTGTAATGGTTAATGAAGTAGATAAAAATTTACACAATGTTATTTCCATTCTGAAATATCCAGTCATAAGTGATAAAACAACTCGTTTATTAGAAACGAATAAATATACTTTTATGGTTGATAGAAGAGCAAATAAAGTTACTATTAAAAAAGTAATTGAGTATGTCTTTGATGTTAACGTAACAAATGTGAACACATTAATGAGTCCAAAGAAAAAGCGTACCGTTGGTCGTTTTTCAGGATACTTATCTCAATATAAAAAAGCGATAGTAACTTTAAAAGAAGGGGATAAAATAAATCTTTTCCCTGATATGTAAAAGTTATTTTTAAAATACTTAAAAAATTTTATGGTTATTCGCATTTATAAACCAAATACACCAGGCACGCGAAATCGCGGAGTAGCCTCTTTTAATGAGATCACAAAAAACAAACCCGAAAAATCTTTAATCACTGCCAATCATCGTGCACGTGGAAGAAATAACCAAGGTTTAATTACTATACGTCATCGTGGTGGTGGTCATAAAAGAAGATACCGCATTATTGATTTTAAACGAAATAAGCACAATATTGCTGCACGAGTTGCAAGTATTGAATATGACCCAAACCGAAATGCACGTATTTCCCTACTGCATTATCAAGACGGTGAAAAACGTTACATACTAACAGCACAAAATGTTAAAGTTGGAACAACTTTAATGTCAGGTCCTGAAGCAGATATTCAAATTGGTAACAGCTTACCTCTTGAAAATATTCCACTTGGTCTTGAAGTACACAATGTTGAGCTTATTCCTAATAACGGTGGTCAAATCGTCCGCGCAGCTGGTACAAGTGCTAAAATTCTTGCAAAAGAAGGTAAATATGTAACTTTACGTTTACCATCGAAAGAAATTCGATTAATTCGTAAAGAATGTTATGCAACAATCGGTGTTGTAAGCAATGGTGAACATAGCAATATTACAATTGGTAAGGCCGGTAAAAAGCGTTGGTTAGGTATTAGACCTACTGTTCGTGGTGTAGTAATGAATCCTTGTGATCACCCACATGGTGGTGGTGAAGGTCGTTCTCCAATCGGTCGAAAAAGACCAATTACTCCATGGGGTAAAGCTGCTCTTGGTGTAAAGACACGAAAGAAGAGAAAAGCAAGCGATATTTATATTGTAAGAAGAAGAAAATAAAAAACATGGGAAGATCGTTACGTAAAGGTCCATTCGTGGCTTATCATCTTTTAAAGAAAGTTAACGAGATGAACAAAAATGACAAAAAACTAGTAATCCAAACGTGGTCAAGAGCATCCACTATTATTCCTTCAATGGTTGGACATACTATTGCAGTTTATAATGGTCGACAACATGTTCCTGTTTTTATATCAGAAACAATCGTTGGTCATAAATTAGGAGAATTTGCACCGACACGAACATTTCGTTCACACGTTAAAAGCGATAAAAAGGCTAAACGCTAATTTAAAATCTTATGAATGAAAATCAAACAGAAGCAAAAGCATTTGGTCGTTATATTCGTATGTCACCTAACAAGGTACGTCGGGTATTAAACCAAATCCGAGGAAAGAATTACAAAGATGCATTAATGCTTCTTGAATTTATGCCTTATAGAGCATGCGGTCCCGTATGGCAAGTTATTTACTCAGCAGCAGCAAATGCACAGAACAACTTAAATATCGACAAAGAAAATCTTTATATAAGTGAAGCTTTCGCTGATCAAGGACCTGTTTTACGCCGTTTTAGACCACGTGCTCAAGGTACTGGTTACGGTATCCGTAAACCAACCTGTCACATCAGTATTACATTAGCAGCTAGATAAAAATAAAAAGCGACATAACTTAAAGGATTCTAATTTTGGGACAAAAAGTACATCCACTCGGATTTCGCTTAGTTACTACACAGAAACACCGTTCAGTATGGTTTTCTGAATTCGCAAACTACCCGAATTTTCTAGAAGAAGATTCGTTAATCCGAGAATATATCGAGACAAAAGCAAAACAAGCCGGAATTTCACGAGTTGAAATTAAACGTAATAGTAGTGGAAATAAAATTGAAGTTGAAATTTATAGTGCTCGACCAGGTGTTCTTGTAGGACTTTCAGGTACGGGTCTTTCAGAAATCTATAAAAATCTACGTAAAATTATCTTACAAGATAAATTTAATCTTCAAAATCCAAACTTAAAGAAAACAGTAATCGTAAATATAATTGAACTTACAACACCTGATGCCGAAGCGGCATTAATTGGTGATTTCATTGTAGAGCAATTAGAAAAACGTGTGGCTTTTAGACGTGCAATTCGACAAGCAATTAAACGTTCACAAGTTGCAAAAGTTGCTGGTATTAAAGTACAAATATCAGGACGACTAAATGGTGCCGAAATGGCTCGTAGTGAATGGATTCGTGAAGGTCGAGTACCATTACATACCTTACGTGCAAACATTGATTATGCCGACAAACGCGCTAATACAATTTATGGTGTATTAGGTGTTAAAGTTTGGCTATTTAAAGGCGAAACTCTGTAATTTTAAAAAATTTCAATAAATTATGCTGAGCCCAAAACGAACAAAATTTCGTAAACATCACCGTGGAAGAATGCGCGGAAAAGCTTACCGAAACAATAAAATTTCATTCGGTGAATACGCTTTACAATCACAAGAACCAGGTTGGTTAACATCACGACAAATCGAAGCCACTAGACGAACAATTACTCGTTCGATTAAACGTGGTGGTAAACTCTGGATCACTGTATTCCCAGACAAAACAGTTACTGCACGTGCAGCTGAATCTAGAATGGGTTCAGGTAAGGGTGCTGTTGACTATTGGGTTGCGGTAATTAAACCAGGAACAATTTTATTTGAACTTGCTGGTGTTCCAATAGAAGCAGCACAAACTGCAATGCGCTTAGCAGCTTATAAATTACCTGTTAAAACTAAATTTATTACAAAAGAACAATAATAAGATGAGTTTTTCAAGTATGAGTGAAATTAATGCCCTTGATACAGAAAGTCTTGAAAAAGAAATTATTCGTGTATCACAAGAATTAGTTAACTTACGTGTAAAAAAAGCAACTAGACAAGAATTCAAACCTCATGACTTCAAACGTAATAAAGTACGTTTGGCACAACTATTAACGGTAAAAAGTAAAAACGAAATAAAGCAACTAGCAAGTTAATTTAAGCGTTCGTAACTTTTTATTTAAAATTCGATTAAGTTCAACACTCTTATGGCAACAAAAGAAAAGACTGGGATTGTAGTTAGTAACAGAATGGACAAAACTATCGTAGTTTTAGTCGAAAACCGTTATGCACATCCTATATATGGAAAAACATTGAAGACTAGTAAACGATTTATGGCTCATGATGAATTTCAAGAATGTAACTTAGGCGACCAAGTTACAATTTCTGAGACTCGTCCAATTAGTCGTAATAAACGTTGGAAAGTTAAACAAATTTTTAAGAAAGCTATTTTATCAAACTAATTAAATAAAGCAGTTTATGATCCAACCTCAAACATATTTAACCGTCGCAGACAATACGGGTGCACGAAAAATAATGTGTATTCGAATTCTTGGTGGTAATAAAAAATATGGACGTATTGGTGATGTAATTATTGGTGTCGTAAAAGATGCCTCACCAAACATGCCCGTAAAAAGATCAGATATCGTTCGAGCTGTTGTTGTACGTACACGACACACAGTTAGACGTAAAGATGGAATGAGTATTCGCTTCGATGATAACGCAGCGGTAATTATTAACAAAGAGAATAATCCTCGAGGTACAAGAATTTTTGGACCAATTGCACGTGAAATACGTGATAAGCGTTTTACAAAAATTGTTTCACTTGCTCCTGAAGTATTATAAAAAACAAGATGAAAAAATTAAAAATTGGCGATAATGTAAAAGTTATTCTAGGTAAAGACAAAGGTAAGGTTGGAACAATCAAAACCATTTACCATAAGAAGAACACACTAATTATCGAAGGTATTAACACAAAAATTAAACATGTTAAACCTTCCAGAAAAGAAGAAGCTGGAAAAATCATTACTTTTGATGCTCCAATTGATTGCTCCAATGTAATGATTTGTAACGAAGATGGAAAAACAACACGTGTTGGTTTTACAATTCAAGAAAACAAGAAAGTTAGAATCTCTACAAAAACAAAAAATATAATTTCATAGCGTCATATGGCTCAAAAAATAAAAGTGATATATGAGAATGAAGTTGTGCCTTACCTACAAGAAACCTTTGAATATAAGAATATTCATGAAATCCCAAAAATTGAAAAAATTCAAATAAATCGTGGATTAGGTGTTAACGCACAAAACAATAAAGTTCTTAAAAAAAGTATTGATGAAGTTCGCCAAATTACAGGTCAACAACCTATCGTAACGACTGCGAAAAAATCAATTGCCGGATTTAAAGTACGTGAAGATATGGAAATGGGTATTACAACTACATTGCGTAAAGAAAAAATGTATACATTTTTAGATCGCTTTATTAATTTAACATTACCCCGAATCCGAGATTTTCAAGGTCTAGATCCTAACAAATTTGATAAGAACGGAAACTACAATCTTGGTATTACTGATCAATTAATTTTTCCCGAAATTGATTATGAACAAGTAGACCAAATGTTAGGGCTTAATATCACAATTGTTACAACTGCGAAAAATTCAAAAGAGGGATTAGCTTTATTAAATAAAATAGGAATCCCTTTCAGTAAGTAATCTAATAATTTACAAAAGGAGAAGCTAGGTGGTAAACGATACTATTTCTGATATGTTAACAAGAATCAGAAATGCAAATAATGCAAAACATCATTTTGTTGAAATTCCCTTCACAAAAATGAGTTCAAACATTGCTACAATCCTAAAAGAAGAAGGATTTATCCAAGATTTTGAAGCCATATCTGAAGGTAAGGATAAAGCATTATTACTTTCACTAAAATATACTGGTAAAAAAAGAACACCAATTATTACTACATTAAAACGAGTAAGTAAACCAGGTGTTCGTGTCTACATGGGCGCAAAAAATTTACCCCGTATTCTGGGTAATTTAGGAATTGCTATCATCTCAACATCACAAGGTTTAATGACAGACGCACAAGCCCGAAAGATGAAAGTTGGTGGTGAAGTCTTATGTTATATTTGGTAAAAATTGAAAATATAAAATCATGTCTCGTATTGGTAAATTACCGGTCAAAGTACCGAAAAATGTTAACGTAGAATTAACAGGTCAAGAAATTAAAGTAAAGGGACCACACGGCGAATTACTACATACAATACCAAATGAAATCGAAGTTTCCTTAAACGAAGATACTATCGTCGTTAATAAAAAACTAGAAACTCGAATTGCTCGACAAAAATACGGTTTAACGCGAGCATTAATCAATAATATGGTAGTTGGTGTATCAGAAAAATTTGAACGCCGCTTGCAAATGATTGGAGTTGGATATAGATCACAAGTTTCAGGAAAAAACCTAACACTTAATGTTGGTTTTAGTCATCCGGTTGTATTCGAAACACCGAAAGATATTGAAATTAAAGTCGAAGCTAACACAAATATCATTATTAGTGGGCCTGATAAAGAAAAAGTAGGTTTACTAGCATCACAAATTCGTGCTGTACGACCACCTGAACCATATAAAGGCAAAGGTATTCGTTACTTAGATGAATATGTTTTACGAAAAGCTGGTAAATCAGGTAAATAAAAATAATTAACTAAATCTGAAAAAGCCTCAATTATGGTTAATAGTAAAGAAAATGAGGCGAAACCTAGAAATCGTCGTCAAAATGCACCAAGAGAAAAATGGAGTGAACGTGTTATTCAAATTAGCCGTGTAACAAAAGTTTGTAAGGGTGGTAAAAAATTAAGTTTTCGTGCCGTTGTAGTTATTGGTAATGAAAATGGACAAGTTGGTGTTGGTGTTGGAAAAGCTGACGATGTAGTTAACGCAATTACAAAGGGTATTACAGATGCTAGACGTTCTATAATTAAAGTTTTCTTAACAAAAACAAAAACATTACCACATGTAATTACAGGTCGATTTGGGGCTTGTGAAGTTTTTATTAAACCTGCCTCTCAAGGTACAGGTGTAATTGCTGGTAGTTCAATCCGAACTGTTCTTGAATTAGCCGGTGTTAAAAATATCTCAGCCAAACAATTAGGCTCAGATAATTTGTTAAATAATGCGCATGCAACTATCACAGCATTAAGTAATTTAAAAAATCCAGCAATTTCTGCAGCAGAAAGAAATTTGCCAATTGAAAGATTTTACTCTTAAAAAATATGCAAGCAAATGAACAGAATTCTGTTGTTAATAAGATTCGAACAACCATTCTTGTAATTTTTATAACTCGAGTAGGAAATTACATACCTGTCCCAAATGTAGATCAAGAATATTTAATCAATATTTTAAATTCAACACCTATTTTACGAAATTTTTATACTAATGAAAATCTTGTTTTAGGTATATTTACATTAGGAATTTTACCTTACATAAACGCATCAATTATGATGCAATTATTAACAAGCGTTGTTCCTAGTCTTGAAAAATTACAAAAAGAAGAAGGTGAAGCTGGCCGAAGACAAATCACAAAATATACACGTTACTTAACCTTATTTTGGGCTATAGTAGAAAGTATATCGATTACCTTAGCATTAAGACCAATTCTTTTCATTTGGAATTTCGATATCTGTAGTCAAATTGCATTGGCTTTAATAACAGGTTCAATGATTATTCTATGGTTAAGTGAAATAATTACTGAAAAAGGTATTGGTAATGGATCATCTATCATAATTACAGCCAATATTCTAGCAGGATTACCAAACACTATTAAAACTATATTTAATTCTGGAACCGGATTCTCGATCTTGTTGAATATTCTTAGTTTTACAATATTGATAACAGGAATTATATATGTACAAGAAGCTGTACGAGTAATTCCACTTATATCAGCAAAACAATTATTTTCACAAACTGAAAATCCAACAAAAACATCATTTTTGCCACTTAAAATAAATCAAGGTGGAGTGATGCCAATTATCTTTGCATCAACCATTTTAACTTTTTTGACTATTTTTGTGGGTTACTTATCAAAATTAAGTATTTTTGCAAACCTAAATATTACATCAAATGTTCAAACTATTTTATATAGCGGAACAAATTTTGCCTTAATATTAGCGTTTAGCTTATTTTATTCTAATTTAATTTTAAACCCCAATGAATTAGCAAAAGATTTAAATAAAATGGCAGTAACGATACCAGGTTTAAGACCGGGTAATCAAACAAAAGAATTTTTAAATAAAACCCTAAAAAGGCTATCTTTATTAGGAGCATTATTTTTAGCTATTATTGTTACGATTCCAAATATTAGAAGCTCTTATGGATTTGGAGTTACTTCCTTACTAATTCTAGTTGGTGTAACTGTCGATACAAGTCGTCAAATTCAAACCTTATTAATTTCGGAAAGTTATAATAAAACAAATTAAAACATAATAATAAAAAATGAAAGTACGTCCTTCAGTAAAAAAGATGTGCAGTAACTGCCGTGTTATAAAACGAAGCGGTGTAATACGCGTAATCTGTACAAATCCAAAGCATAAACAACGTCAAGGATAAATCAAAGAAATAAAGGAGCTTTATTGTGGTACGTATATCCGGGGTAGATTTGCCTAGAGCAAAACGAGTTGAATATGCACTAACAAAAATATACGGAATTGGTGTAATTAGTTCACAAGAAATATTAGAAAAAGCAAATGTAGATCCAAACGTTCGAACTAACGAATTAACTGACGAAAACGTCAGCTCAATTCGTGAAGTTATTGAATCTCAATACAAGGTTGAGGGTGATTTAAGAAGAGAAACAAGTTTAAATATTAAACGTTTATCCGAAATAAATTGTAACCGTGGCCGTAGACATCGTCAAATGTTACCTTTACGAGGACAACGTACACGTACAAATGCACGTGCTCGCCGAGGTCCGAAGAAAACAGTCGCTGGTAAGAAGAAATAAAGTTTAAATTTTTAGACAAAAAATAATATACATGTCACCAAAAATTAAACGTAGTAATACGAAAAAAGTAAAACTTAACAATATAACGGGAGTTGTTCATATACAATCGACGTTTAACAATACAATTGTTACAATTACTGATACAATTGGAAATACTATCTCATGGGCATCAGCAGGAAGTGCAGGTTAAAGGTGCTCGTAAAGGAACACCATTTGCTGCACAAACAGCATCAGAAGCTGCAAGTTTAACTGCTTTAAATTTAGGGCTTAAAAAAGTTGATATTTTTGTTAAAGGTCAAGGATCTGGGCGAGAAACTGCCATTAGAGCAGTACAAAACATTGGTTTAGAAATAATATCAATAAAAGATATAACACCGATACCGCACAATGGTTGCCGACCGCCAAAAAAACGTCGAGTTTAATCTTAACGACTAAAAATAGGAATAATGGCAGAGTTAAAATTTCAATATTTTAAATCAAGTGTTGAAGAATCTGGTAAATTAACAGGACACTTTTTACTACAATCACTAGAAGCCGGGCAAGGATTAACAATTGGAAATGCTTTACGCCGAGTATTACTTTCAAATTTAGAAGGTACGGCAATTACAGGTATCCGAATTCCAGGTGTTGCACATGAATTTTCAACAATACCAAATGTGCGTGAAGACGTTCTTGAAATTTTTCTAAACCTGAAACAAATTGTATTAAAAAGTGAAAAGCAAGCACCAACTTTTGGTCACGTCTCAATTAAAGGTCCTGGTGTTATAACAGCAAGTTCAATTAATTTTGATGATGATACTATCAAAGTTATAAATCCAAACCAATATATTGCTACTTTAGCTGGAAATGAAACTTTAAATTTTGATCTTAAGGTTGAAAAAGGTATTGGATACCAATTTGCAGAACAAACAAATAATACGGAGGATATTGAGTTTTTAGCTATCGATGCTGTATTTATGCCGGTATTAAAAGTTAACTACAAAATTAATAATGTTTATATTGGTTATAGTAAAACAACAGAGTCGTTAATTTTAGAAATAATAACGAACGGTAGTGTATCACCAGAAAAGGCTTTAAGTGAAGCAGCGCAAAAGTTAATGACGTGGTTCAGTTTTTTAACTAGTGAACAAAATTTGACACCACAAACAGAAGTTGCTGTTGAACCTCTTGCACAAAATGATATAATCTTAATTGAAGAATTACAACTTCCCGTGCGTGCTTATAACTGTTTAAAAAGGGCAGGAATTAATTCAGTTGACGATTTAGTAAACTATTCACAAGAAGAAATTCGCGAAATCAAAAATTTTGGTAAAAAATCAGCACAAGAGGTTTTTCAAGCACTAAAAGATAAATTTGATATTGTATTACCTTCATTAAATTCTTAAAACTAGATACGTTAATTCGTAAAATAAAATAATCACTATATGAAAGAAACTTTTGTTAACTCACAAAAACTCATAACAAAAAAATGGTACGTAATTGATGCCGAAGATCAAATTCTTGGTCGTTTAGCATCAAAAGCCAGTACTGTTTTAATGGGTAAAAACAAGAATAGTTATACTCCATTTTTAGAAAATGGGGATTACGTAATTATAATAAACGCAGAAAAGATCAAAACAACTGGTAAAAAAAGAAAAACAAAAACTTTATCGAAATCATTCAGGTTTCCCTGGTGGAATGAGAGTCGAGAAATATTCTAGCTTAATTGAAAGACGACCTGAAAAAATTATCGAACAAGCAATTAAAGGTATGCTTCCAAAAGGGCCTCTTGGCCGTCAAATTTATAAAAATTTAAAAGTTTATAAAGGAGCAGAACATCCACACATTGCACAAAGTCCAGAATTAATTATGAATTAAACATTTATGAATTCGGAAACAACAAAATTTTATGGAATTGGGCGACGTAAAGAATCCGTTGCACAAGCTTTACTTACAGTAGGTACAGGAAATGTATCAATAAATGATACAAATGCAAAAGAGTACTTACAAAACAATGAATCAAGATTCTTGAGAATTAATCAACCTTTTGTAACACTGAATTTAACAAATACTTTTGACGTTAAAATCAAAACCAAAGGAGGTGGATTAGCCGGACAAACAGATGCGATTTGTTTAGCAATTTCGAGAGCATTAGTTGAGTGTGATTCAAATAACCGTTTAACACTAAAACAAAATGGTTTACTTACACGAGATGCTCGAATCAAAGAACGTAAAAAGTATGGTTTGAAAAAAGCACGAAAAGCTTCTCAATTTTCAAAACGTTAATTATTACCATATTGTATACGATAGAAAAAACTTACATATTATGCCAAAAAAAGACATTCATCCAAACTGGTTTGAAGAAACCCAAGTTTTTTGCGATGGTCAATTAGTAATGACTACAAGTTCGACAAAACCAAGACTCAATATTGATGTTTGGTCTGGAAATCATCCTTTTTATACCGGTTCACTAAAAATCTTAGATACTGAAGGTAGAGTTGAACGTTTTATGAAAAAGTATGGCTCAGAGAGCGAATAATTCAAATAAATAAAGATAAAATAAAATGCCAACTGTACAACAATTAATTCGTAAACCACGCAAAAAAATTGTTAAAAAAACAAAATCACCAGCATTAAAAAATTGTCCTCAAAGACGAGGAGTTTGTACACGTGTTTATACAACAACACCAAAAAAACCAAACTCAGCGATTCGTAAAGTCGCTCGTGTTCGATTAACATCAGGATTTGAAGTTACTGCTTACATTCCGGGAATTGGATATAATTTACAAGAACATTCAGTTGTTTTATTACGTGGCGGACGTGTAAAAGATTTACCAGGTGTTCGTTACCATATTGTTCGCGGAACATTAGATGCGGGTGGAGTAAAAAATCGAACTCAAGGTCGTTCAAAATATGGCGTTAAAAAACCAAAGAGTTCGTCAGATTAATATATTTAAATCTAATAAAAAAAGTATATGTCACGTCGAAGTGTAATTAAAAAACGTTATCCACAGCCAGATTCAAATTACAATAGTTGCTTAGTAAGTTTATTAACAGCTCGTATTCTAAAAAATGGTAAAAAAAGCTTAGCAGATTCTATCATTTTAGAAACATTTGCATTAATTCAAGAAAAAACAAATCTTGATCCTTTGCAAGTTTTTGAAAAGGCAATTCAGAATATAACACCTCTAGTAGAAGTTAAAGCAAGACGTATTGGTGGATCAACATATCAAGTCCCTTTAGAAGTAAGCCGATATAGAGGAACAAATTTAGCTTTACGCTGGCTTATTGCAGCAGCAAAAGCTAGAGCAGGGCGTACAATTTCAATAAAACTAGCAAGTGAAATTATCGATGCTTCTAATAATGTAGGAAATGCTATGCGTAAGCGTGAAGAAACGCATCGTATGGCTGAAGCAAATAAAGCTTTTGCCCATTTCCGTTACTAATTTATAGTGTAATAAGATTGACTTATTACACTAATAAAATTTAAATAAATAAAAAAACAGTCCTTTAAACGCCAAAAGTATTAAAGTCTCAAAATAAAAAAAGGAATCTTATAATGGCACGCGAAAAATTCGAACGAAGCAAACCACATGTTAATATCGGTACAATTGGTCACGTAGATCATGGTAAAACTACACTAACAGCAGCAATTACTGCCACTTTATCAACGATCGGTAACGCGGAACTACAAAATTACCAAGATATTGACGCTTCACCTGAAGAAAAAGCACGTGGTATTACAATTAATACAGCACACGTAGAATACGAAACCGAAACACGTCATTACGCTCATGTTGATTGTCCTGGACACGCGGATTATGTAAAAAACATGATTACAGGTGCCGCACAAATGGATGGTGCAATTTTAGTTGTATCTGCAGCTGATGGCCCAATGCCACAAACTCGTGAGCATATCTTACTTGCTAAACAAGTAGGTGTACCAAACCTAGTTGTTTTCTTAAATAAGGAAGACCAAGTTGACGATGAGGAATTAATCGAATTAGTTGAATTAGAGACTCGTGAGCTTTTATCAAACTATGATTTCCCAGGCGATGATATTCCAATCACACCAGGTTCAGCATTACAAGCTTTAGAAAAAGTTGTAAGTACACCTACAATCGCTCGTGGCGATGACAAATGGGTAGATAAAATCTTCGCTTTAATGGAAAGTGTTGACGAATATATCCCAACACCTACTCGTGATACAGAAAAAACATTCTTAATGGCTGTTGAAGACGTATTCTCGATTACAGGTCGTGGTACTGTAGCTACTGGACGTATTGAACGTGGTGTAGTTAATGTAGGTGATACAATTGAAATTGTTGGTTTAGCTGATACACAAACAACAACTGTAACTGGTGTTGAAATGTTCCAAAAGACATTAGATTCAGGTATGGCAGGTGATAATGTTGGTATTTTACTTCGTGGTGTTCAAAAAGAACAAATTGAGCGTGGTATGGTATTATCAGAGCCTGGAACAATTACTCCACATACACAATTTGAAGGTGAAGTTTATATCTTAACTAAAGAAGAAGGTGGACGACACACACCATTCTTCACAGGTTACCGTCCACAATTTTACGTACGAACAACAGATGTAACAGGTAACATTAAAGCCTTTACAGCTGATGATGGTACAGATGTTGAAATGGTAATGCCAGGTGACCGTATCAAGATGACTGCCGAACTAATTTCAGCTATTGCAATTGAAGCAGGTATGCGTTTTGCGATTCGTGAAGGTGGTCGAACAATTGGTGCAGGTGTTGTATCAAAAAATCTTATCATAAAAAAACTAAATGAATTTAGCATTAAACGAAAAAATTAGATTAAAACTAGAATCGTTCGATCATAAATTATTAGATTTATCTTGTAAACAAATTAGTGAAAGTATTAATCCAACACAGGCAAAAGTTGTAGGTCCAATACCATTACCTACAAAGCAACGAATTTACTGTGTGTTACGTTCACCACACGTTAACAAAGATTCACGTGAACACTTTGAAATACGTGTTCATAAACGAATCATGGATATTTATCCACAAGATATAAATCAAGCACACTCAATTATCAACATTAATTTGCCATCCGGCGTAAGCACAGAAATTAAGTAAGTTTTAAAAACAATAAAACATTACTTGAAATTTAAGCTAAAATGTATGTTATACAACAAAAGTAAGAAAGTCAAAAACATTCGTTTTTAAGTTAATTTTAGGAGACCTTTAATGGGACTACCTTGGTATCGGGTTCATACAGTAGTATTAAATGACCCAGGTAGATTAATCGCAGTACATCTAATGCACACATCACTTGTAGCTGGTTGGGCTGGCTCAATGGCATGTTACGAACTTGCCATTTTTGACCCATCTGATCCAGTACTTAATCCAATGTGGAGACAAGGTATGTACGTTATGCCATTTATGGCACGACTAGGTGTAACAGATTCTTGGGGTGGCTGGAGTATCACAGGTGAAAGT
>Ga0115100_10261853_pt1 | contig 14951 bp, 24 predicted proteins | sample MBTome_3_FD_89642 | JGI IMG/M metagenome (GOLD analysis project Ga0115100, IMG submission 89642) | Marine eukaryotic communities from Pacific Ocean to study complex ecological interactions - MBTS_2Apr14_M1_3um Metatranscriptome... | ecosystem: Environmental > Aquatic > Marine > Oceanic | place... | reverse complement strand
CTAAGTACTAAAAAGATTAAAAAACAATGGTTTTTTCGTTTTGTAGAAAAATATTTAGATATTAAAAATAGCTTATACATATGTCTGTTGGTTTGTTCGGAAAAAAACTTGGTATGACGCAAATATTTGATGAGTCTGGAACAATATTTCCTGTAACACTTCTAAAAACTGAAGAGTGTCAAGTTAGTCAAATTAAAACTACAAACACTGATGGTTATAACTCTATTCAAGTGGCTTATGGCAAAGATAATATAAATAAAATTACAAAACCTCAGTTAGGGCACTTGAAAAAAAGCGGTGCAAAAGGATTTTCGTCGTTTGGGGAATTTCGAGTAAGTGATCCACAAAATTTTAAGCTTGGACAAAATATAACATTAGATTCTTTTGCTGTTGGTCAAAAAGTAAGAGTAACAGGCAAAAGTATTGGTAAAGGTTTTGCAGGGAACCAAAAGCGACATAATTTTAGTCGTGGACCAATGACACATGGGTCAAAAAACCATAGACTACCTGGTTCTGTCGGTGCTGGAAGTACTCCTGGACGTGTTTATCCAGAAAAAAAAATGGCTGGGCAACTTGGTGGTAAGACTGTTACTATAAAAAATAGTGAAGTTCTTTTTATAAATGTTGAAGAAAATATTTTAGTTTTAAAAGGATCATTACCTGGTAAAAAGAATGCAATGTTGAAAATCCAACCTAAAAAATAAAAATTATTATTAGCCATAAGCAATAAGAATTGTTTTAGGCATTACTTAAAAATTTAGCATATGGATTTTAATCAAAAAGCATTAATCGATATAATAAAATATCCACTTTTAACAGAAAAGACTATCAAGCTTATTGAACAAAACCAATATAGTTTTGCTGTAGATGCGAAAGCAACGAAACCTTCATTAAAAATGGCTATCGAGCAACTGTTTGATGTTAAGGTAATTTCTGTTAATACTTCGTTACAGGCGTTAAAAAAACGTCGTGTTGGAAGATTTATTGGGCGTAAATCTCAATATAAAAGAGCAATTGTCACACTTGCTCCAGAAGATTCTATCACTCTTTTTGAAGATGTTTAAAGTAGAAAATGTTCTGCTTAAAAATTAAATGGTATCAAGATAATTAGAACCGTATGGCAATTCGTTTGTATAGGGCTTACAGCCCAGGAACACGATCTCGCTCTAGTTTATTTTTTGATGATTTATCAAAAAATAAACCAGAGAAATCTTTAACTTTTGGAAAAAAGCGTTGTAGTGGCCGAAATAATAGGGGCATTATAACTCTTAATGGTCGTGGTGGTGGCCATAAAAGAAAATATCGAGTTATTGATTTTCAGAGAAAGAAAACAGATTATAGCGCAAAAGTCGTAAGTATCGAATACGACCCAAATAGAAATGCCAGAATTGCTAAATTACATTATGCTGATGGATCAAAAAAATATATTATTTCTCCGCGCTCATTAAAAATTGGCACAACAATTTATTCTGGTATTGCAAGCCCAATCGAAATTGGTAATGCTATGCCGCTTGAAAATATTCCATTAGGTAGCATTGTTCACAACATTGAATTAACCTTAGGTAAAGGGGGACAAATTGCTCGTGCTGCTGGAACATATGCTCAATTAATCGCTAAAGAAGGTGATTTTGTAACATTAAAATTACCGTCTAATGAAATCCGTCTAGTTAACAAAAAGTGTTATGCAACATTAGGGCAAGTTGGTAATGTTGAATTTGTTAATGTAACTCTTGGTAAAGCTGGTAGAAAAAGATGGTTAGGAAAAAGACCTAAAGTACGTGGAGTTGTACAAAACCCAATTGACCACCCTCATGGGGGAGGAGAAGGTAGATCGCCAATTGGTCGTTCTAAACCTGTTACACCTTGGGGTAAACCTGCTTTAGGTATTAAGACCCGAAACCCTAAAAAGGCTAGTAGCCGTTATATATTAAGATCGAGACGTTAGAAAGAAAATTAAAATAAAGTTTAACACTAAAAAATGGCACGTTCTTTAAAAAAAGGTCCATACGTAGCTTCGTATCTTTTTGAGCAAGTTGAGTCGATGAATGCGGAGGGAAAAAAAGATATTATAAAGACATGGTCTCGTTCAACTACAATTTTGCCTAATATGATTGGGCATACTTTTGCTGTTTATAATGGACGTCAACATTTACCTGTTTTTGTAAGCGATCAGATGGTTGGCCATAAGTTAGGAGAATTTTCTCCTACGCGAACATTCAGATCTCATATTAAAAAAGATAAGAAAGGAAAACGTTAATTTTTTGTACGTTATGAAAACATTATCAATACAACAAAATGAAGCTCGTGCAGTTTCAAAATACATAAGGATGTCACCAAGTAAAATTCGAAGGGTCCTAAGACAAATTCAAGGAAAAAGTTATAAGGATGCCCTTCTTATTTTAGAATTTTTACCGTATAGTTCATGTGAACCAATTATCAAAGTTTTACGCTCAGCGGCAGCTAATTCTAAGCATAATAAAGGCTTCGAAGAAGATAATTTAATTGTTAAATCGGCGTTTGCAAATCAGGGCCCAACAATGAAGCGTTTTCGACCTCGAGCTCAAGGAAGAGCTTATCGAATTCAAAAGGCTACTTCACACATAACTATAATCGTGGCTTCTTAGTTGTTTATAAAATTTATAATTTTACGAAGTATATTTATTTGTGGGACAAAAAACACATCCAACCGGTTTTCGAATTGGCGTAAATAAAACACACAGTTCAACATGGTTTGCAAACTATAGTGCATTTAGTGACGTTTTAAAAGAAGATTATAAGATTCGACAATTTTTTGAGAAAAATTTTAGTGAAATTTATATCAAAGCGGGAATTTCTAAATTAGAAATTAAAAGAAAGGTAAATCAGTTAGAGTTATTAATTTATGCCGCTCGTCCAAAATCAATAGCATCGTCTTCAGGTGAAGAAGGGACAATCTTAAACTTGAAAGCAGGTCTTAAAAAATTCTTAAATGCATCAAAACAAATACGTATTAAGGTTTTACAGGTTAATAAAAGTGAAAGTGAAAGTTCTTTAGTTGCACGATCTTTAGCAACACAATTAGAAAAACGTGTTGCTTTTAGAAAGGCAATTCGTCAAACAACTCAGATGCTTCAAAAAAGTGGTATTAAGGGATTTAAGATACAGGTATCAGGTCGACTAAATGGTGCTGAAATCGCTCGCGCTGAATGGGTTCGCGAAGGCCGTGTTCCACTTCAAACTTTAAGAGCTGACATAAGTTATGCAACATTACAAGCTCATACTATTTATGGTGTGCTCGGTATAAAAGTTTGGATTTTTAATAAAGAGATGGTCTAAATAATTTTTTCAATAGATAATAAAAAATTTTATGTTACTTCCTAAAAGGACTAAATTCCGTAAAGTGCACAGAGGAAGACTTAAAGGAACCTCTAAAGCGAGCACAGTAGTTTTTGGGGAATATGGAATACAAGCTTTAGAGCCTGTTTGGTTAACGTCACGACAAATTGAGGCGACACGACGTAGTATCACAAGATATGTTCGTAAAACAGGAAAAATTTGGATTAGAGTTTTTCCAGATAAACCAATTACAGAAAGAGCAGCAGAATCAAGAATGGGCTCTGGTAAAGGTGCTGTTGATTATTGGGTAGCTGTCATTAAACCAGGTGCTGTTCTTTTTGAAATAAACGGCTTAGATAAAGAGCGAGCTCTAAAAGTTTTAAAACTTGCATCATATAAACTTCCAATTAAAACAAAAATTATTAGCCGTTAATTGAAAAATGTTTTTTAATAAATATTGGCTTCTTTTATGTTTTATGAACTTAATTGAATAATATAAAATGGCTACAAAAGAAAAAATAGGTATTGTTGTTAGTGATAAAATGCAACAAACTCGCATAGTTGCGGTAAATGATCGTATAATGCACAAGCGTTATAATAAGGTGATTACAAGAACTAAACGTTATGCAGTTCATGATAAAGACTTTAAAACAGGGATTGGAGACAAGGTTCGTATACGTGAAACTCGTCCAATAAGCAAAACTAAAAATTGGATTCTAATAAATATTATAAGAAAATCGTCAACTTAAAAACAAAAAATGATACAACCGCAAACGTGTCTAAAAGTCGCCGATAATAGTGGTGCAAAAAAATTAATGTGCATTCGTATTCTTGGAAGTAATCGTCGTTATGGTTACGTTGGAGATATTATTATTGGTGTTGTTAAAGATGCGACACCTAATTTGACAGTTAAACGTTCCGATGTCGTAAGAGCTGTTATTGTTCGAACAAAATATTCTGTTCGAAGAAAAGATGGTTCAAGATTGCGTTTTGATGATAACGCTTCTGTTATTATCAATAAAGAAAATAATCCAAGAGGGACTAGAGTTTTTGGTCCAATAGCGCGCGAATTAAAAGATAAAGGTTTTACAAAGATAATTTCGCTTGCACCGGAGGTGCTTTAATTTTGATTTTTAATCTCTATTTAATTATAGAAATTTTAGAATTTATTTAAACAAATGTATAAAGATTTAAAAGCTCTGTATAGGGAAAAAATTGTTCCCTCAATGATCAAAGAATTTAGTTATCAAAATATTGAGCAAGTACCAAAATTAGTCAAAGTTTCAATAAACAGAGGTTTGGGTGAAGCTTCTAAAAATTCGAAAGAATTAGAAAATAGCCTTAAAGAAATTGCAACAATTACAGGACAACAACCCACATTAAACAGAGCTAGAAAATCTGTAGCTGGATTTAAAATTCGAGAAGATATGCCTGTTGGAGGATCTGTAACGTTAAGGCGCGAACAAATGTATAACTTTTTAACTAAATTAATAAATATTGTTTTACCTCGAATTCGTGATTTTCGTGGTATAAATCCGAATGGATTTGACGGTCGTGGAAATTATAATATAGGATTAACCGAACAATTAATGTTTCCTGAAATTTCTTATGATGAAGTTACACAACTTCATGGATTTGATGTGTCTATTGTAACAACGGCAAAAACTGATGAAGAAGCATTTGCTCTCTTAAAAGGTTTAGGGATGCCATTTAAAACAACTTAATTTTTTATTTAAATTAAATATGACTACAGATACTATTTCTGATATGTTAACCCGAATTCGTAATGCGAATTTAGCAAAACATCAGATTGTTCAAATTCCTTCTACAAACGTTACACGTAATATTGCTGAAGTTCTTTTAACCGAAGGGTTTATTGAATCGTTTGAAGAATTAAAAAATGGTTTAAAGAGTTCTCTTCTTCTAAAGCTTAAATATAAGGGAAAAGAACGAACTCCATTTATTAATAAAATTACTCGAGCTAGTCGACCTGGCTTAAGACTATATAGTAACGCTAAAAATATGCCCCGAATTCTTGGAGGGTTTGGTACAGCCATCATCTCAACTTCTAAAGGCTTAATGACAGATAAAAAAGCACGTGAAGAGTCTATTGGTGGAGAATTACTATGTTATATTTGGTAAATAAAATTTAAATAAAAATGTCTCGAATCGGTAAACAATGTATAGAGATTCCTCAAAAGGTTAATGTTAAAATTGATGGACAAAAAAATAGTTGTAGATGGTCAAAAAGGAAGTCTTTCCCGTATATTACCGTCACTTATTTGTTGTACGCAAGATGAAAAAGAGAGAAAACTTTTTATAGATAAAGCACAAGATACAAAACTTTCACAAGCTCTTTTTGGTCTCTCAAGAACACTTGTTGCTAATATGGTAATAGGCGTTTCAGAAGGTTTCAATAAAAGATTACAAATAACAGGTGTAGGTTATCGTGCTCAATTAGATGGAAAAGACTTAATCTTAAATATGGGTTATAGTCATCCAATTCGAATGATTACACCAAGCTCTTTGTCCGTAAAAGTTGAATCACCAACTAGCGTTGTGGTATCAGGTATGGAAAAAGATGTTGTTGGTGAGTTTGCAGCAAAAATACGTTCTGTACGTCCTCCAGAGCCTTATAAAGGGAAAGGAATTGCTTATGAGGGAGAGTTTATTCGTCGTAAAGCTGGTAAAACTGGTAAATAATAAATTTTTATTCTATTCACAAACTTTAAAAATAGATATCTATGTCAGGTTCTAAAAGAGCATTTAAAACCAAATCTGAATGGTCCGAACGAGTTGTCTCTATTCAACGCGTAACAAAGGTTGTAAAAGGCGGAAAAAAAATGAGTTTCCGTGCCGTAATTGTAGTAGGTAACGAACAAGGAAAAGTTGGCGTTGGTGTTGGTAAAGCTGGGGATGTTATTACAGCTGTAAGAAAGGGTGTAACTGATCGAAAGAAGAACATTATTTCTATTCCCTTAACAAGCTCTAATTCAATACCACATCCGACAAATGGTAGATTTGGTGCAGCAAAACTTGTTTTACGTCCTTCAGCACCAGGTTCTGGTGTTATTGCCGGTAGTTCTATACGAACTGTTTTAGAATTAGCTGGTATTAAAAATATTTTGTCAAAACAGCTTGGCTCAAATAATTTGTTAAATAATGCCAGAGCAACGATTAATGGTTTAAGCCTATTAAAATCCTACAATAATTAATCTTGCAATAAATAAGAAAATCAAATAATTACATAACCCTATTGTTATATTTTTTATTTAATGAAGATTTCAGAAACAATTTTTCTACTGCAAAAAAAAATAACAAAGATTTTGGGTCTTTTACTTTTAGTTCGCTTAGGTTTATATATTCCTGTACCAAATATTGATTTAGATATTTTCTCACAAGGGCAAAATATAAACCCAATGTTTAGTTTTGCAAGAACATTAACTGGTAGTTCTTTTTTAGGTATTGGGGCATTAGGTATTTTACCTTACATTAATTCTTCTATTATTATTCAATTATTAACTTCTGTATTACCTAATTTAGAGCGGTTACAAAAAGAAGAAGGTGAATTGGGTCGACAAAAAATTAGTCGTTATACAAGATATTTAACTTTTGCTTGGGCAATTATTCTAAGTACTGCAATTGCATTTTTCTTAGTAAAACCAGTAGTTTTCAATTGGAATTTATTACTAGCGTTAAAAATAATAATTTCGTTAACAACTGGATCATTACTTTCTATGTGGTTTGCAGAATTAATTACAGAGGAAAGTCTTGGTAACGGTTCGTCAATGATTATTTTCATTAATATTATTGGTAGTATTCCAAACAGCTTTAATGAATTTAGTCAAAAAATAACGTCAACACCATATCTGAGTACTTTTGTTTTATTTTGTCAAGGATTAGTTATTTATTTATTCATTGTTTTTATAATTATTCTATTTCAAGATGCTTATAAAAAAATTAGTATAATTTCTGCTAAACAATTAAACTTGAATTATTCAGAACAAAGTCTAAATTCAAGCGAATTAAAAAATAGTTATATCCCCATTAAATTAAATCAAGGTGGAATAATGCCATTGGTTTTTAGTTCAACAATTACATCATTCCTTTATTACCCATTACAAATATTTGTTAATTCAGAAATTGGAAAAAATATAAGTTTCATGCCAGTTTTTATGACGGCTTATTCTTTTGTTTTAAATATTGTTCTTGTAATCTTTTTTAGTGGTTTCTATTCTTTATTAGTACTAAAGCCAAATGATATTGCTGAAAATTTGTCAAAAATGGCGTATAACATCCCTGGTATCAGACAAGGGAATCAAACTACACAATATTTAAAACAAACCGTCAGTAGACTTGCCTTTATGGGTGGAATATTTTTGGCTTTTTTAGCCTTTTTCCCAATTGTTCTAGGAAATATTTTCCAGTTCAATATATTTAAAAATGTTACATCTTTACTAATATTAATAGGTGTAATAACTGATACAACATCACAAATTCGAGGTTATTTAATTTCTCGTAATTATGAAGGTTTTAAAAAAATATAGACTTTTAAGTTTAAGTAAGTTAACTTTATTCAAAGTACTTAATTATTAATTGTGTTAACAGTTAAATAAAAACATTTAACTTAAAAAAATTATGAAAGTAGTAAGTTCCATTGGAAATTTAAAAAATCGATCAAAAGATTGTCAAGTTGTAAAAAGACGTGGTCGAATTTACCTTATTTGTAAAACTGATCCGCGTTTAAAAGTTAGACAAGGCCGAGCAAAAATGAAACGTAAATAATAACAAAGAAGTAAATGGCACGTATTTCAGGAGTAGATCTTCCACGCAATAAGCGAATCGATATTGGATTAACTTACGTTTTTGGAATTGGACATACAAGTGCATAACAAATTGTTAAAGATGCCAATGTCTTAGCAAGTACTCGTTGTGGGAACTTAACAGATGAAGAGATTACTAGTATAAGAGCAATTATCGACGAAAATTATCAAACTGAAGGTGACCTTCGCCGTTTATATTCACAAAACATTAAACGATTAACGGAAATAGGTTCAGCTAAAGGTCGTCGTCATAGGGTTGGCCTACCAGTAAGAGGTCAGCGAACACGTACAAATGCGCGTACTCGTAAAGGAAAAGTTAAAGTAGTTGTTGCTAAAAAATCTCGTTAGGGTAAAAAGAATTTTTTAGTTCCAACGTATATTTATATTCTAGTTTATGGTTAAACAAATTAAACGGTTCTCGAATAAAAAATCTAAAAAAACAATTACTACTGGTGTAGTTCATATTAAATCTACATTTAATAATACTATTGTTAATATTACAGATAAGACAGGAAATACATTATTTTGGGCATCCGCTGGTGGTAGTGGATTTAAAGGGGCAAAAAAAGGAACTCCTTTTGCAGCCCAATCAGCTGCTGAAAAGGTTGCTGCTCAAGCTTATGATCAAGGAATGAGGCAAGCTGAGGTTGTGGTAAGTGGACCTGGTAGTGGTCGTGAGACTGCAATACGTGCATTGCAAGGTTGTGGTCTTGAAGTTTTAGTCATAAAAGATATTACACCAGTTCCACATAACGGTTGTAGACCACCAAAAAAACGTAGAGTATAAATAATTAATTTTTTTAAATATCTCTGCATCATTTTTTTAAAATTAACATTTTGCTAGAGACTATAATGTTACAAATTCATTGCTTAGAGTCGAAAACAAGAGAAGTTAATAGTATTTTTTCGCGGTTTGCTATAGGTCCGTTAAAAAAGGGCCAAGGTTTAACTGTTGGAAATGCTCTTAGACGAGTTTTATTGTCAAATTTAAGCGGTCTAGCAATAGTAGGAGTTCGTATTGCTGAAGTAAACCATGAGTTCTCAACTATTGCAAATGTAAAAGAGGATGTAATTGATATTCTATTAAATTTAAAACAGATAATTTTAAAAGGCAATATTAATGAACCCACTTTAGCTCGCTTAGTGTATCATGGTCCTGGTATTATAACAGCAAAAGATATCGAGTTACCTGGAACGGTTAATTTAATCGATCCAAATCAATACATTGCTAGTGTAAACAGCAGCAAAATTATTGAAATGGAATTTTTAATTCAAAGCGGGGAAGGATATCATTTAAACAATAAATTTCACTTACCAGATGGGTTTTTATCAATTGATGCTGTTTATATGCCAGTAAAAAAAGTTAATTTTTTTATTGAAACGTCTGGTAACGATATTTCTTCAAACTTAGAAACTTTAATCTTTGAAGTTTATACGAATGGAAGTATAAATCCAACCGAAGCTTTAAGCGCTGCTGCAGAACTTTTACAAAAGATATTTGGCTCATTACAAATTGCTGATTTACAAAAACAAAATAAACCATTAATTGAAGATACTGTTACTAAAAAAGAAGATAATAATTCGGAATTTGACAGTATTATGATTGAAGAACTTGAATTATCAGTTCGTGCTTATAATTGCTTAAAACGTGCTAATATTCATACATTACAAGATTTATTAAAATATTCTAAAGATGATTTGTTAGAATTTAAGAATTTTGGACAAAAATCAGCAGATGAAGTTTTTTTAAGCTTAGAAACAAAATTTTCAAAAACTCTAGAATAAGATATTTATTTTAACGACTGTAAAAAGATAAGATTAAAACTTTAAGTAATAATCTTTGAACCGATTGTATAACAAGTAAAATTCATAGTAAAAATAGAACGAATTTATGTCTTTTATGACTTCAGATCTACAAGCAGCATATTTTGGAATTGGGCGTCGTAAAACTTCCGTTGCAAAAGTTATTCTTGTTCCGGGGAGTGGTTCTATGGTGGTAAATCATAAACCAGGAGAACTTTATTTACAATTTAATTCTCAATATATCAATGAGTCAAAAGCTCCATTACTTAAATTGGGGTTAGAAAACACATACGATATCATCGTAAATACTCACGGAGGGGGTATAAAAGGACAAGCTGATGCAATTAAATTAGGTGTTGCAAGAGCTTTATGTTATATATCTACAGATAATCGGAACCTATTAAAAACAGCTGGTTATTTAACTAGAGACGCCCGCTCGAAAGAAAGAAAAAAATACTGTTTACGAAAAGCTAGAAAAGCACCTCAATTTTCTAAACGTTAATAATTTTAATTTTCCTAACAATTTAAGATGGCTAAACCGAATATTCATCCACAATGGTATCCAAATGCAAAAGTTTATTGTGATGGACAACTTATAATGAAAGTTGGTTCAACAAAACAAAGATTAAATGTAGATATTTGGTCTGGTAATCACCCATTTTATACTGGTTCTCAAAAAATTCTTGATACGGAAGGTCGTGTTGAGCGTTTTATGCGTAAATATGGGATGGAGAATCAAACATAACAGATATTATTTATATGCCTACAATACAACAATTAGTTCGATTTGAACGTACTGTTAATAAAAAGAAAACTAAATCACCTGCATTACAATCCTGTCCACAACGACGTGGAGTTTGTACTCGTGTTTACACAACAACACCTAAAAAACCAAATTCAGCTTTACGTAAAGTAGCTCGTGTTAGATTAACTTCAGGATTCGAAGTAACGGCTTACATTCCCGGAATTGGTCATAATATTCAAGAACATTCTGTTGTTTTAATACGTGGTGGTCGTGTAAAAGACTTACCTGGTTGTCGTTATCACGTTGTACGAGGTACTTTAGATGCTGCTGGTGTAAAAGATAGAAAACAAAGTAGATCGAAATATGGTGGTAAGAAGCCGAAAAATTAATTAAATATAACTTTTTATCAAGTTAATAGAACATTATGTCACGAAGAAACAGAGCACAGAGAATTTTAGCGCAACCTGATCCAATCTATAATAGTCGTTTAGTAACTTTGTTAGTAGCTCGTATACTTAAATCAGGTAAAAAATCCCTAGCACAACGTATTGTTTATCAAGCACTTGAAATTATTTCTGCAAAAACAGAAGAGAATCCTGTATTAATACTTGAAAAAGCAGTAAAAAACGTAACACCACAGGTTGAAGTAAAATCTCGACGAGTTGGAGGATCAACATATCAAGTACCAATTGAAATAAGGGCTTACCGCGGTACAAATATTTCTCTTAAATGGATTACTGAATTTGCGCGTGGTCGATCAGGCAAGAGTATGTCTTTAAAACTAGCCAATGAAGTAATGGATGCTGCAAAGGAGGCTGGAAACGCAATAAGAAAAAAAGAACAAACACACAAAATGGCTGAAGCAAATAAAGCTTTTGCTCATTTTAAATATTAAATAGAATAATTGGATGAATCTATACAAACCTGAAAAATTACGTATCAGTCTTAAAGCTTATAATTCTAACATTTTAGACGAATCGTGTACTAATATTATTGATGTAATTAACAGTAGTGGTATAAAAGTAGTCGGTCCAATACCACTACCTACAAAACGTAGAATTTATTGTGTCCTACGTTCACCTCATGTTAATAAAGATGCCCGCGAACATTTTGAGATCAGAACACATAAGCGTTTAATTGATTTATATTCACCATCAGAACAAACAATGGATAATCTTAGAAATATTGATTTATCCGCAGGTGTTGATGTAGAAATTAAAAGTTTCTAATCCATAAATTAAAAAATTGATATTTTAGTTTGTTATTTCGCCAAAAGTATTTTTAAAAAGAAAAATATACAGCTACTTAAAATCACGTATTAATTATTTATGGCACGCGAAAAATTTGAAAGATCTAAGCCACATATTAACATTGGAACAATTGGTCATGTTGATCATGGAAAAACAACGCTAACTGCTGCTATTTCAGCAACATTAGCAATTCATAACGAAAAACAAGCAAAGAAATTTGACGAAATTGATTCCGCACCTGAAGAAAAAGCACGTGGTATTACTATTAATACTGCCCACGTTGAATATGAGACGGCTACTCGTCATTATGCTCACGTAGATTGTCCAGGTCACGCAGATTATGTTAAAAATATGATTACAGGTGCTGCACAAATGGATGGTGGTATTCTAGTTGTATCAGCGGCGGATGGTCCAATGCCACAGACTCGAGAGCATATTCTACTGGCTAAACAAGTTGGTGTGCCTTATTTAGTTGTCTTTTTAAATAAAGCAGATCAGGTTGATGATGAAGAACTATTAGAATTAGTACAATTAGAGGTCCAAGAACTTCTAGAAAGCTATGATTTCCCTGGTGACGATATACCATTTGTTTCTGGTTCAGCTTTACTTGCGCTTCAAGCTGTTGAATCAGGACCAAAGGAGCGTGGTGAAGATAAGTGGGTAGATCTAATTTATGATCTAATGGAAGCGGTTGATAACTATATTCCAACTCCTGAACGTGATACTGAAAAAACATTCCTAATGGCAATTGAAGATGTTTTCTCTATTACAGGTCGTGGTACAGTAGCAACGGGTAGAATTGAACGTGGAATGGTTTCTTTAGGAGATTCAGTTGAATTAGTAGGTTTAAGAGACACGAAAACAACAACTGTTACTGGAATCGAAATGTTCCAGAAGACATTAGATCAAGGTATGGCTGGTGATAATGTTGGAATCTTAATTCGAGGTATTCAAAAAAACTGACATTGAGCGTGGTATGGTGCTTTCAAAACCAGGTTCAATTACTCCACACAAAAAATTCGAAGCTGAGGTTTATATTTTAAACAAAGAAGAAGGTGGTCGTCACACACCATTTTTCACATGTTATAGACCACAATTTTATGTTCGTACAACAGATGTAACAGGTACTATTGTTCAATTTACTGGTGATGATGGTAGTGTTGCTGAAATGGTAATGCCAGGTGACCGTATTAAAATGACTGCAGAATTAATTAATCCAATTGCTATTGAACAAGGAATGCGTTTTGCTATTCGTGAGGGTGGTCGAACAGTAGGAGCTGGTGTTGTTTCAAAAATATTAGAATAATAAATTATACCCAGTAAAAAAATCTTCTCTTTTTATAAGAAACTATAAGAAAAGAAGATTTTTTTACTTAAGATCAATCTTCGAAAAAAGAACCAAAGTCTTTAAATTGCCTATTTATTTCAAGAATAACCTCAACCACATTACCAGTTTTTAAAAAGTCACCAGAGAATATTACTCCTAATTTCTTTTATCCCTGACTAAAAGATAACTTAAAGTTATAATATAGTTTCTTGAAAGATAGAAATCCAACATAAATTCGTGTATTCTTATATAAAAGGGTAAAAATTAAATGCATATCATATGAGTTTACTTATTATTGGCGGTACTGGAACATTAGGTCGACAAATTGTAAAACAAGCATTAAATGAGGGTTACCAAGTAAGATGTTTTACAAGAAATTTACGCCGTGCAGCATTTCTAAAAGATTGGGGTGCTGAATTGGTATATGGAGACTTATCATTACCAGAAACTATACCACCAGCTTTAAAGGGGGTAACATTGGTAATTGATGCTGCAACAATTAGACCTACTGATGATTACAATTCTGAATTAATTGATTGGAAGGGTAAGGTGGCGCTTTTTGAAGCATCAAAATTAGCAAAGGTTAAAAAGTTTATTTTCTTTTCTATTTTAGGAGCACCAAATAATAATACAATACCATTAGTCGATCTAAAATTAAAAATTACAGAATTACTTAAAAACTCATCAATTTCTTGTACTATTTTTAACTGTTCTGGTTTTTTCCAAGGAATTATTAATCAATACGCAATTCCAATATTAGAAAATAAAACTGTTTGGCTTTTAGGAAAATCTAATCCAATTGCATATTTAGATACCCAAGATGCAGCAAAAGCAGTAGTTAAGAACTTAGTAGATCTTGAACCAGGAACAAAGACTGTTGCATTAATAGGTAAAAAATTTTGGACATCTGAAGAAGTTGTTAAGTTGTGCGAGCGTTTATCAGGCAAAGAAGCAAAAGTATTATACGTCCCTAATATTTTAATATCAAGTCTACGAAGTTTTTTCCGTCTTTTTGAATTTACATGGAATATTTCTGATAGATTACAATTTTCAGAACTACGTATTAATTCTGAAGATTATACGAAACACATCTCTGAAATTGAGTGGCAAACTGAACGTTTAAGTTTAGAAAATTATTTACAAGAGTATTTTGGAAAGATTATGAAAAAGTTAAAGGAAGCAAACTTTCAGCAATCAAAACAAAGTAATGAAATTTCTTTTTTATAATAAATAATTTATCCTCATTAATATTTTTATATTTGTAAAAATAAAATAGTATGCTGATAAATATTTTAAATTAGCTCGATTGATATAACCACTTTCGAGCTAACTTAATACTTTAGACGCATCATTATAATACTTAGCATTAATTTTTTCAGAAGAATATTTTAATTGACGTTATTGTATACGTAGTATATTCTAAAAGTAGAAAAAAGAAACTTGGGGTTGTAGTTCAATTGGTTAGAGCACCGCCCTGTCACGGCGGAAGTTGCGGGTTCGAGTCCCGTCAGCCCCGAGAAAAAAATTTAGTAATTGTTTAATTATTTTAACATAGGGCTTTGAATGGACATTCAAAATACTTTCTTTAAAAAATTGACGCTCTTAATTCGCTCTCAGCATCCTTATCTGCAATTAACAACTTCCCCCGAAAAATAAATTCCCGTTTATTTTTCTGTTAGATTTTAAGG
>Ga0115100_10441342_pt1 | contig 14959 bp, 1 predicted proteins | sample MBTome_3_FD_89642 | JGI IMG/M metagenome (GOLD analysis project Ga0115100, IMG submission 89642) | Marine eukaryotic communities from Pacific Ocean to study complex ecological interactions - MBTS_2Apr14_M1_3um Metatranscriptome... | ecosystem: Environmental > Aquatic > Marine > Oceanic | place... | reverse complement strand
TTTCACTTAACCATCATACACCAATTCTTATATTATATATATATATATTTTACTATATTAGTAATATCATTATTACAAACCAGTTGTCGCATATGCATACAACTTCATAATGAAGTTTGCATTACTGATATTTTACGCCGCAGGGACGCTGGCAGCACCTGTCCTTGATGACAGATACCCAAAAGCAGAGATCAAGGAACTAGATTGTTCAAATTCTCGATTCAGAGAAGGGGCAACGGTCCAATATGAGTACAGTGGAGAATCGATTAACAATGTTGAAGGATCAACGACACAGTCTACGGGATTGCAACTCACGTCGAAAGTTTTTATTACCCAGTTGGAAAACTGCAAGTTCCATATGCGATTGAGTCAATCAAAACTCAGTACGAAGGGTATGAATGAAGATGCTTTCAAAGAAGGTGCAGAATCTGAAACTCTCCGAAATACTTTGGAGACCAACGATCTGCTTTTCTCAATGAATGGCAACACAATCGTACAACTTCACCCTCGTGAAAGCGAGACTACTGAAGCTTTGAACATCAAGAGAGGTATCCTCAGTGCCTTACAACTTGATGAAACCAAGAGCGATGAAACCGATGTCAATGGTGCTTGTCAATACAGAATCACTAAGAATGAAGGATCAATAATCAAAACCAAAAGTCTATCCGACTGCAGTCAGCGAGCACTAAACGAAATTGGAATTCAAGCTGCATCCTTCAAAACTGGATCTGATTTGAAACCATTGAACTCGATGAGTACTTGTACCTATACTATGGATGGAAATACCGTCCGAAGTGTCAACTGCGTCGAAAAACATTTGTTCCGACCATTCTCAGCTGGATATAAAACCACCGCTGGTGCAATGACTGTAGTTAACCAAAAGATGGAATTTTCTGCATTGATTGGTATCAACGAGAAATATGAAACCAAATCATACAACATGGTAAAATCACTTGCATTCGAACACTCCGTAGAATCACAACAAACTGAAACTTTGACTGGACAAGTTGAACTTGTAATCCGACGATTAATCGACCAATCCAATCTTTCTGCCAAAAAGACATCTGCACAAGAATTCTCAACTTTGGTTGCTTTGTTTAGAAAAATGAGCCGAACAAAAATGACAGCAATCTGGGACAAATATTTTGATTGCGCCAAAAGCAAAGTTTGTGAAGGATCTAACCTCAATATGAAAGACCTATACAGACAATATTTGTTGGATGCTATTGCTTATTGTGGAACACCAAGTTGTATTGCTGTTGTCAAAGATGTCACCATCAGCGGAGAAGTTGCAGGAGAACGAGCCAACATGTTCTTACAAAGCATAGCTTTGGTTGCCAAAACAACTAACAGCATGATAAGAGATATTTTGGAAATTGCTGAACGCAAACCATCTCGACAAGTTTACTTGACTCTCGGTACATTACTTTCACGACACTGCGCCAAATCACCAGCTGAATGTGATGTTCAATCTGGAAACGCCGTCATCTCAGCATTCAACTTCTTGGAACGAACTCTTGGAGAATGTGAAAACCAAGAAGATCATGAACGAGTTGAACAAATCTTGATCACCTTAAAAGCAATTGGAAACGCAAAACGACCAGTTAACGCACGAGATGCTATCATCCGATGTGCCACAAAATCCATCCACAGCAACATCACTGTTTCTGCTTTTGATGCTCTCAGAGCTATGCCATGTGATGCCAATACTGTCAACCAATTGATAAGAGTTGTTGGCGATGAAAACCTTGCTGCTGATAAACGTATTTATGCTTTCCAAGCCGCCATTAAATGTCCAACCAAAGATTCATTGGAACGTCTAGTTCAACTTTTCAACATGGAGAAGAACAACCAACTCTCCTCATTTATGTGGAGTTATTTGACTAACATGTTGGAATCCAGCAACCCTGATAATAAAGAAGCGAAAACCTTATTGGAAGCCATCGTCAAAGAAACACCATTAAAGAAAGTTGACCTCCCAATGTACCAGTACTCAAAGAACTTCGAAAAATCCCTCTACATCGATTCAATCAATACTGGTGCTACTGCCCAAGGAAATGTTGTCTTCCATCCAGATGGATTCTTACCAAAAACAGCTATGTTTGAAATGACTGCTAAAGTAATGGGAGTTCCTGTTGACTTGGTTGAAACAGTTGTCGGAATTGATGGTGTAGAAACAATCTTGGAAAATGCTTTTGGTCCAGATGGAGTCGTTCCAAAAGATTTCAACTTCAGAATGTTCAACTTCACTTGGTCATCAGAGAAATTGAGAGAAATGGTTCAGACTCGAGTCCGACGTGAACTCAAACCCAAATTAAATGATGACAATGTTATGGTCAATGACATCCACGAAGCTATTAACAAACAGCCAGCTAAACCATCTGGTTTCATGTCTTTGAAAGTCATGGGACAAGAAGTCAGAATTATGAGTTATGATGATATCTATGCTTTGATAGACCAAATCGACAACATGAACGTCATTCAATTATTATTGAACTGGGCTAAAGGAGGTAGCAAAACGTTCAGTAAAAGTCTTATGTTTTTGGAAATGACTCACTCCGTACCAACTGGTCTTGGTTTGCCATTGAAATTGAAACTCACAGGATCAACTGTCGGAACAATGGAGTTGAGCGGACGATTTGATATCAGAAGCTTGTTCTGGGGACCCGCTGGAATGAACATCAAAGGATTCGTTAAACCAACTGCTGTCGTTGATATCTCAGGAAAGATGGGAATTGAAAGCAACCTCGTTTCAACCGGTCTCAAAGTTAGCAACAACATGATTGTTTCCAACATGTTGAAAGGTAGCATCAACTACAAAGAAGGAGAAATCTTACAAATCAACTTAGACACACCAGAAGAACCCGTACAACTTTTCCATGCCTCATCCACCCCATACATGTACGTGAATGAACAAAGCACCATGATCGAAGGAGTCCAACGAGTCATCAAAGGTGATAAATGCTTTGGATCAAAAATCATTGGTTATGGTCTCTGTACTACCATGCGATTACCTGTTGCCTTCCGGGAATACGAAGCACCTTACTTCCCATTATCAGGACCAGCTCATGTTGGATTATCACTCACCCGTGGGGATGAAAAACTTACCACCTTCCAATTCAAAACCACCATGAAGAAAATTCCATATGGAGTTGAAGGAGAAATTGAATTCAGTACTCCTGGAGCTTTTTATGAAAGAAAAGTCAACGGAAAGATGCTCTACACGGATGTTGATAACAACAAAGTATTCGCTGTATCATCCGAAGCTTTAGGATCAGTCCGATTCTCATTCAATGGTCTTTCAAAAGCCACCTCTGTTGAAGCCAAAACAAATGTTTTCAAGAAGGATTTGATTACTCGATTTGAATACTTCAACGTACAAAACGATAACAAATTTGAATTTGGAGTCAAAGGACTTGCTCAAATCGGAGACATTTACAAATTCACTCATGAATCAAAAATTGTTCTTCTTCAATCTGAATCATCTTTTGAAATGACGACTGGATATGCTCCAAACAAAGTTATCAACGCTGCTTTGAGATACACCAATGTTGATCAAAAATTACGAGCAACCATTGATATGAATCAATTCAGACAATCATTTGAAGTGAGTGGAAAATTGGAAAAAAGTGCTAAATCAAAAGGGTTGACCTTATCTTTCATTCATGTCAGTACTGGCAAATCTGTTACTCTTTACTCTGGAATTGATTCCACAGATGGAGGAAATGAATTAGTTATGAGCGCTAATATCCTTGGCCGACCAATCAAAAACATTCTTGGTCTTTACACTGAAGGAGGAAAAACCACTCTCCGAAACTTCTTCTTACTTCAACAAGATACAGCTACTGTTGAATTGTCTTATGAGGATAGAGAAGGATCGAAAGAAATTCAAATGAATGCTGATATTTTCGGACGAAGTGGAATGGTGAATGCCCTTTACACAAGCGGGACCGAAAAAATCCTGCGAGTGACTGCTGATGCAGCCGGAAAACGATTGACATCAACTATCTTCGTTACAAATATGGATGTTGAGAAATCAATCAGATTCTCCATTGATACTTCAAATGGAAAAGTTGGTGAACTAAATGCTGGATTCTATAACATGAAAGATCTTATCATCTTTAAAGTTGGTGGTGAAGTAATGAAGAAGAAAACTGAACTATTCTGGAAATTGAGAACATCAGGTGGATTCCAATCAACTGTTGGAGGAGTTCTTAATCAATACGTTTACGGAGTAAAATCAACATTTGGAAACTCTGATCCAAGACAAAAGAGCTTATGTTCATCTATTTACTATGGAACAGAAGAAGCTGAAAACGTCGCTGTCAAAACATGTGTCAAATACAATGTCTACGATTCAGAACAGAAAATGCACAAACAAATGGAATATTCCATCGAATTACCAGTAATTCATAAACGAGTCACAATGACCCAAGATTTTACGTATCAACCTCAACGTTTAGAAACTTCAGCAAGAATCATGTACAACGGAGACAAATTAGCTACGAGCAGACTCATCTTTAAATATAATACCATCAATGATAATGCTGTTGAATTCGATGTTGAGTCTCTAGGTAACACAGCAAATGTCAAACTTTACTCTCAAGGTACCAAAGACTCCAATGATTGCACCCGAGGATTACTCATGAGGTTCAACGATAACACTGTCCGATGTTCTGTCCGATGTTCTGAAGTGAAATACGAAAATGAAGTTCAATCACGAATCTCATCATCCATTTCATTGAACGGACGAATCTTACCAGTCACCACCGATATTGATGTTGTCACCAGAGACAGTGAAGTGATCGTCAGTGGATCGGTAAACGCTGGAAAATACACTCTCAAACAAACTGTCGGTGTTCTATATGGAAACACGAAATATGGATTTGGATTGTCCACTGAAATGTTGACTGATGGACGACAATCAGGCCGAGTATTTGTCGATGTTGTATCAACAGTGTCCGACAAGAAATGGGGATTTGAACACTTATTTGGATTTGCTCTTGGCGACAAAGAATACAAATATGGATGGAATGCTGATTACGAAACCCAATTTTTTGGAGAGAAACAAACACATGTCTTGCGATCATATGTTCGATACTCAACTAACCGCCGATCAGGAGTTTCTCTTTATTTCACCAACAGTGAAAAGATCTGTTCAATTGAAATGGATTTCGAATATATTCCATCAAAAACTATTCGACACACCGCTCGTTTCGATAAGAACCAACGTCAATTAAACATTAACATTGAATTCTTACCAAAAATGTTTGCTAAATTCATGGCTCGTCTTGATAACCAAAATGGTTATGAATTAGTAACAAGTTCAAACCTTGAATGGGGAAAATTCAGAAAAGAACTTAAGACCGTCACCTCATACCTTAACAATGCAAACGAACTCAAAATTTCAGTCACTGTTGCTGGAGATCTGACCGTTGGAATGACCATCAACAAAGCTGAACCAAAATCAGTCACTTTGATGTTCAGTGGACTTGGAAACAAAGCTGAGCTCACTGCCGCTTACCAAAACATGCAAGTTTCTCTCGATGTTATTGTAAACGAACAAAGTTTGGTTAAACTTGAAGCAAACTATGACCAAGTCTCAAAGTCAGTCCGTATGCTTGCCCGACGAGGTGACAAAATCGTTTTCGACATTACCAGTGGATATAACAAGATGTTGAATGCTATCAATGTGGCTGTTGCAGGTGCAAGCAAATGGGGAGGTATTCTTATGACTACCAAAGGAGACAAAACTATTGTCAGTTTCACTTTGATGGGAAAAGGATTTGGAAAAATCACTTTAGATCGAGCAACGAAGACAATGTCTATTGACTTCAAATCTTCAACTTCAGTTCTCTTTAAATACCAACCAAAATCAAAAGTTGTTTTTATCACATTAAAATCTGGAGAAAACACCATCGCTTTCATTGTTAAAGCTGATTGGACCAAAAAGATTGCTTCGGCAACACTCGAAATCAACAAAGAATCATTTGGATCTGAAATTGCGTTGAGAGACAGTACATTAAACTTTGATTTAACTGCTACTCCATTTATGACATTGAGACTTATTTTTACTTATTCAGACAGTGGTATCAACATGAACGTTCAACGAATTGCAAATGGTAAGACCATCAGTGAAGTATCATTCAACTATGGAATGACCAAAGAAGCCTGTGAATTCCTCTTCAACTGGAATCCAGAAACCATCAGAGAAATGACTAACATGGTCCAACCTGTCATCGAAAGCGCTCTTGTACAAAGCAAAGCTTTAATGGAATCTGCTATCAAAAATTCTGATAAGATTGTTTCTTTGTCAAAGAATGCCAAATTAGCTATTATTGAGTTCATGAGAAAATTAGAGAAAGCTTTCAACGAATTTGATTTTGTTGCCGCTCGTGATGAAGTTAGTGCAGCAACTGTTAATGCTTTGAGAGTCATGTCAAAATCCACAGTCGAAGCCTTAAACACTTTGGCTGCATCTTTAGACAATGCTAAAGCTCGTGTACCAGAAATTGTTCAAAAATTGAGATCTTTGATTAAGGACATCAAGAATATCAATGTCCAAGGACAGAAACAAGAAGTTATTGCTAAAGCTAAGGATCTTATTGAAAATGGACGAAAAATGGTAATGAAAGGGCAAAAATTGATCCTTAACATGAGAATAAATGAAAATCTCCGTGAAATCATGAACGTTGCCCAATTGATTGCTGCTAACCTTACCGAATCAAGCCGTCCAGTTGTTGACAAAGCAATTTTTCTTATTAAAGATTTCAGAATCAGAGGATTAAGAGTAGAAGATATTGCTTACATGGTTGAAGTTGAAGGGCTTAAATATATGACAGAAAGGTTCAATGAAATGAAAACAATGACCACTACTAAATTCAATGAATTGAAAGAGCAAGTTGTTAAAGCTTGTGACAAAGCAACTCAATACCTCATGCAATTGAACGTGCCATACACTGACAAAACAGTGAAACAACTCATTGAAATGATCCGGCAACAAATCGCTGATATCAAAGAAAAGATCCAAATTATGGATGCTGAAGCTTTCCTCAACGAGATGAAGACTAAACTCATGAACTACAACTTTCAAGGTAAACCAGTTAGCCAATACGTTGGTGACTTGAAAGCACAACTTGTTCAACTCAAATCCATTGTTGTCTCGTTTGTTGAAAGATACCAAGTCTCTATCAAAGATTTACCTGAATCAACCAGAAAAGCTCTGAAACAAATTATTAGAGGAACACGTGATTTTGTTAATGACATGGAACAATACATCTCAACAATGACCACTTACGTCGATCAAGTCAAAGAATTTGTCACTCCATTAGTCAATCACCTTAAACTTGTTAAATCTTCCGTCACCAAACATTTCGGACCTGTTGTTGAAAACATTGTTGCTCAAATCATGACAACATTGAATCAAATAGAAATGCCACAAATGAAACCACACAATTTCAACCAAGTACGAGAATTTGTTTTGCCATTGGTAAGACCACTTGTACCATTATACAGAAATATCCTTGATCAAATCCGTGCTCTCAATATCATGGGTCGAAACCTCGGTGCTGGATATGACATGCAAGTTGAAATTATGAATGCACGACTCTCCAACATGGTTAGTGATGCACGAATGAACATGAACAACCAGATGAACATTTTGAACAACATGGTTGAAGAAATGAAGAGAAGTTCGCCAGAACAAATCATCGACAACTCAATCGACAAAGCAGTTGGAATTTGCAACAAATTGGTTGCATACATCAACAGCATGTATGAGAAGAGATCCGAATTAAAGGAGAAGACTATTGCTAGTGTCATGAAGGCATTCAACAAAATGAAGACCCAATACGAACAAGTTTCAGCCAAATCATTAAATAATATGACCGAGAAAGTAATCAGCGCTTCATCTGACGGGATTGTTCTCACTACTGGTGAATTATCAAACTTGATAAAACAGATTGTTGCTATGGATATATCTGCTCCAACATGGAAAGCATGGACCGATGCTGATGTCGTTGGACACTTTGAACGTTTCGGAGTCAATGATAAACTAAGAAAAGCTCTCAAATACGCTAAAGATACACAATTGAAAGAAGCTATCGCCAAAACAATTAAGGTCATCAGTGCATTTGTTGATGCTAGTGTACAACAATCATCAGTCAAAGCTCTTGAATTGTACAACCAAGTTGACAAAATCATGAAATACTTAAAATCAATCCCCAAGAAAGATTATGATACTTGGTTTAATGAAATGAGCGAATTTGTTTTCAGTAACCAAGCCGCCATTGAAAAAACCTTGAAGAAAATCTTTGAAGTCTCACGAAGACAAGCAATGAAAGCTTATGTTATCTTAGAACGACTTGCCAAGGAAGATTCAAGAAGATTATACAAAGAATATGCTGATGTTGCCAAAGAATGGTATAATGTTGTTGCTGATAAATCTCAACTTGTTTACCAAGATGTCAAACAACCTAGCATTGATGTGTACAACCACTACAAATCAACCATCATGGATTTTGTTGAAGCAAAATATGCCGCTTTTAAAGAAATTGTTATTGCCGAGTATGAAAAGACCTACGCTGATGCTGAAGCAAGAATTGGTGAATTGAGAATAAATTTGGAAGAAAATGTTAAGAAAATGATCAAATACATCAAAGTCAAAGTTACTGAAATCAGAATGAAGACTGAACAAGTATATGGAGAACTTATGGAGAAGTACGGCGATCTTACATGGGAAGAGGTAGCTGCTAAACTTGCCGGTTTGACTAAAGCGCAATTACAAGTTGTTAAAGAGAAAGTCACTATTCAATACAAAAAGATCTTGAAGCAAGCTACTAAAATACAAACACAAATCACAGTTAAAGTTCAAGATGTCTACAACAAGGCTGTTGTTGAATACAAACGAATTGTTCAAATAGTTTTGGCAAAATTTGAGGAATTAAAATCAATTGCTGAATCAAAATACAATGATATCAAACCACAAGTTATGGCACTATACAACAAATACAGAACTATGATTGAATCCAGAGCACAAGATCTTATTAGTAAAGTGACAACTCTTTTTAATGATGCGAAAGCTAAAGCAACTGAAATCTACAACTTGAACAAGGACAAAACCTTGAGACAAATCTACAATGAAATTAAGGAAATCATCATGGAAAACTATATGAAACAAAAAGAATACTTGACTGCTTTAACCCAAAAGAACTCTGAAAAGGCTAACCAACTATTGAATGAAGCCAAAGCAAAAGTAATGGTATTGTACAGTAAAGTAGGATTGAACATGAAAACTATTGTCATTCCAGAATTATTGATGGAAATGGAATCCATTTTCAACCAAACCCTCCGAAACTCAGTTATCATGTCAAAAGAAATCGTCAATGCTTATACACCACATGCAATTGTTGCCCGTGATCTTGCCAAACAATACTACGATGTATTGGAAAGACAAATACCTGTTCTCTTATCACAAGGAAAAATGATCCTTAACTTGAATAAAGAACGAGCACAGAAACTATTAGAGAAGACTATTGCTCAAGTCACATTGAAAGTAAAAGAATTGGTTGAAACTTTAAAGAAGAACGAGAAATACACCAAATATGTTGCCACTCTTGAAGAGAAATTGACCCAACTCAAAGGAGTCGTTACAAAGAAATACGAAGAATTGTCAACTAACCCATCCCTCCTCAAAATTAAAGCTGAAATCGAAGCTAAGATTGCTGAACTTAAAATCATCATCAAAGAGAAAATGAACGAAATCATGGCTAATCCCAATGTTGTTCTGGCTAAAGAAAGAATTGAAGCTGCTATCCAAGTTGTTCGACAACAAGTTGATGAATATCAAGTGAAACTAGATGTCTATGTCAAACAAGCGACTGCAACATTGAAACAAATCCAAACAAGTGCAAAATACACTACTGCACAACTTGAGATCTATGGCAAACCATTCCGACCACAAGGAATGAGCGTCGATGCTGTTCCCAAACTTTTGAACAACAAATTCCAAGACTTTGTCGCATCGCCTGAAGAAACATTCTGGAATGCTGTCGCTGCATGTAATGATGTTATCATCAGTTCATATGAATATGTCAAAGCAATCAAATCAGAAGAAGGCATGGAAGAGTTTCTTATGACCATCGATCAATTCAAATCAATTGGTAAAGATATGTATTTTAAAACAACCGACGAATGGACCAAAGCCACTATCAACAAGATCTCAACTGAAATCATGGCAGTCTACGATAAATTGATCAAGCAATATAACAGTTTTGTTGCAAGTGGTAAAGATTTACCTTCAATGATCTATGCTCTTTATGAAAAGAATTTGGTTCTTTTCGTTAAAGAACTTGACGGTTACATGGATTTAGTCAAAAACCAAATTGTAAAGATTCAAACATACTTGAGTGAATCAGCAATTAAAGATATCGTTACAAACCAAGTCTGGAGTGAGCTGTACACTGAAGTCAAAAATCACGAATTAGTTGGTTTAACAAAGGAATTCAGTCGCATGGCTTTAGCTCAAGTTGCTGGATTGAGAGAGAAATACACACCAGTTATCAGCCAGAAATATGCTCAACTTAAAGCAATCCTTGAAGACTTTTTACAACGAACAAAAGACCAATCAATTGCCCTTTACAAAGACTTAGACGGAAAAATCACTTTATTGATGAAAAAAGGAGAAAAGATCTTTGATGAAACCACAGTTGCCGATATTGTTGCCTTTGTTGCAAAGCAATACGAACAAGCTATTGCCAAATTCAATGAATTGTCTGCACAAGTGATGAACAAAGCTGAAGATTTATATGCACAATACAAAGTTAAAGCCTTAGAACTATATGAACAGTACAAAAGTATGGCGATGCCATACTACGTCAAAGCTATTGACATGTACAAAAGATACTACGAAGAAGTTTCAATCAAAGCTCAAGAATTGACTGACAAACTGATTGCTTTACGAAAGGATTTAGAAACAAGACTCGGAGATGTTATTTCCAAGACACAAAAAATGTTTATCGACTACAAGACTATGGCCATCGTTGAACTCAAGAAAACCCAAGCTACTTTGATAAAGAAATGGGAAGAATCGGTCATTGTTGCCAAATTCAATACCATCAAGAAAATGACAGTACGTCAAACTGTTGAGATTTTAAAGAAATTACCAAGCGATATCTACCAAGAAATTGTCCAAATGAGCAATAAAATTGTTGCTGAATTAAAGACTATCTACTACAAATTAGCTTCAATTGTTGAGATGCAATTAGGTAAACTTATGAAAATCGTCCGACCATATCTTGTCAATGTTAAAGATGTTTATGGATGGATAGAAAACGAAATTACTGAAACTGTCACCTTTATTGCCGAATACTATGGATTTGCAGAAAGATACAACCGAATCGAGCGATACATCCTTGCAGAAATTGAAACTTTAATTGCAAGTATCAAAAGTACTGCACCAAATGTTCCTGAACTCTTGAAAAAATATGCTGATCTCGTTAAAGGAAAAGCAACAAGAACAGCGAACGAATACGTTCGACAATACAAACGATTGGTTAATGATTACGCACGACAAGCTCGAGATGTTGCTAAACAAACTGGAGACAAAACTCTCAGAGGAATCCATGCCAGTTTGGTCATGTTAGATAACTATGAAATCCCTAAAATTGCTTTGCCTGATCACTTAATCATCAAAACAACTGTTATGGAATTCGTCGACAAAATCAAGGCTAACATCATCATTTCTAACAAAGACGGTGAAATCAGCATCAAAATCCTTCACAATGGTCTCAAATCAACTATCATGCAATACGCTAAACTCATGCAAGAAAAAGCTATGAATGTAATGAAGACTTTGGAAGTGTACTACAACGATGCTCTTGAGTTAGCTAAAGCTGAACTTATTGGTCTTAAAGAAAGAGCTGGTATTTTAGGAGACAAAATCCAAGAAATTATTGTGCGAAACACTGAAGAAATAAGACGAGACTTCAACATCAGCTTCAAAGTAACCAAAAAGATTGCCAACAAAATCTATGAAATTCTCAAACCTTTCGTTGAGAAGACCTACAGAACAGTCAAAGCTAAAGTAGATATGATCGTTCGACTTGCAAGCCGTCAAATTAATAACTTGGATAATGTTTACAGACAAATCATCGCCACATCAAAGGTTGTCTACTCTAAATTGGATGCTTTTATGAGAGATGTTTCAAACGCTAAATCATCACAAGAATTGTATGAAATCTTGAACATGTATGCTGATAAATACTACAAAAGATTGAGCAAGGAAGTCAATGCATTGATCAAACAATACAAACCAGTCGTTGTTGAACAATTTAGAAAGATGAAAGAAATTTTAATGACGTATGTTGAACAACTCAAAGAATTATCAAAACAAATCAATAAAGAAAACCTGATGAAATACTATGGACAATTGAAGAGACAAAGTGCTGTTGTTACCAAGAAAGCAGTTAAGATGTTGAGAAGGTTATCAGAGGCTGTCACTAAGGCTTCAAGTAACTATGCCGAAGTTATCCAACGTGTGTACAACGAATTAAAGGCTGGAATCCCAATGGAAGAAGTTTTCCGACCATTAACCAGACAAATTGTGGCTATCTACGCCAAGGTTAAAGCTTTCGTTATGAAACAAGATATCAGAGGAAAGATCTGTGCCAACAATTTGGAATTGTGCAAACTAGTTGATGAAGCTATTGCTGCTCACCAAATGCTTGCTGCCAAATACTTTAAGAAAGTTGAATCCATCATGTCTCTTGCAAAAGCAAAAGTCGATCGTACCGTACGAAAAATGAACAAAGATATCAAAGACAAAAATGTCCTTGTACAATACACAGCAACTGCCATGATCAAGGGAGATTACATCCTTACCTTCGATAACAAATTATACAACTTTGTCGATTTCGTCAAGACGAAAAATAAGGGAGCCTCGCCGTGCCGATACTTGTTAGCCCGTGACTTCCAAGATAAGAAGTTCACCATTGTCAAATCCGATAACGCCATCAGCATTGAAACACCAGATATGGCCATCAAAATCAGAGATGATGGACGTGTAAAAGCTACTATTGGAAAAGAAGATGTCAGAATGTTACCTGTTGATGCTAAAAACTCTCAATGTGCAAGAATGGACAATCTTGTCTTATGTCACTTCCGAGACCAAAGATTGAAGGTAACTGTTGACTTGAAAAATGGATTCACCATTATCAGTCTCAGTGGATGGTACAAAGGAAAAACTCAAGGTTTGTTGGGAACTTACAACAACGAGGGACATGATGACTGGAAGTTACCAAACTCCCAAATCACCAAAAATGTCAACGAATTTGTCAACAAATACGAATTATCTGGAAAAAACAAATGTCAAATGGACTTGAAGACCGATCACACCACCGCCTGTGTCAAACCAATGTCAAAGAAATGCAGAAACTTCTTCATGAGCTCTTCATCACCCTTCAGCAACTACTTCTCAGTTGCCGATCCTAGACCATTCATGGAACTCTGCAAACAAGAATCGAAATGCGGTAAACAATCCCCATCTGTTGGTGCATGTGAAGTTGTTGCTTCATACGTCACCATGTTGAGAACTAAAGGAGTCTGGGTTTCACATCCAAATGAATGCATGTCTGACAGAGGACGTGATATCAACGAAGAATGGGCTCAATCCCCAGCTAAAGACAAGATCGATATTGTTGTCATGGTCTCACAAAAAGCTAACATGCAAAAAATGAAGAAACGAGTTGCCATCACCATGTACCAACTTCACCAAACCTTAAAGAAGGCTAATATCAAAGCTCGATATGCTTTAATCGGATTCGGAGGTGATGGAGTCCATGAAGCTGCTCACACTATGCCATTACGACCAGGACAAACCGTCTTCGGATACGTCTTAGATTTAAACAAAATCATCAAAACAATGCCATACGAAGGTAAAAGCGAAGATACCAATGATGGTTACCACGCTGTATTGATGGCATCCAGATTAAAATTCCGAGCTGGGGCTGAAAAGATCTTCCTCATGTTCAACTCTGCCCCACACTCATCGCACGAATCAGGACCATCTTTCGATGAAACCAAATTCATCTTAGAAAACGAAGCTAACGCTCCATTGATCGTCTTTGATACCGTTACCTTCCCTAACTTCGGTGCTAAATCTGGACGTGTTCTTGGACAAACTGAACGAAAACTTTACACTACAAAGAATCTTAAAGGTATCTCCGACCGCAACTTAAACTTGCCAGCATCTGAATTCAAAAAATTAATCCTCCTCTCAAAGGGAGCATTATTCTCGAACACTGCGCTCAAAAAGCCAAGACAAGCGTCTATTTCATTAAATGACAGTATCTTAAACTGGATACAAAAGGACATTCAAGTATGCAAACGATGTGTACTCAGAAACTCGTGGACTGGGCAATCACGACCTATTTGCGTCCCAGATCCAACCGCTCAATGCTAACAAAAAAAATATGGACTTGTCGATAAAAAATTCCCCTCTGAGAAACACTTATATATATAAAACTATATATAAAAAAAACTTGCTCTAATTTCTGAAAGATATATACATAACTAAAAGATGCTCAAGATTATTGTTATTTATATCATTTTATTTATAGTTATGATTTTTTTATCCACTCTAAATTATAAATTCATTACTTTTAAACGAAAAAATAACTCTATGCTAAGCTTAAAGCTCAACGAAAATATCGGAATCAGTAACGTAAGAACGCACGTAAGAAAATGAGCACATGATGTTACGTATACATTTTTCACATGTATATTATCATCTTTTTTATATTTTTTTATCCTATTTTTACATTTTTTTGTATTTTTCTTTTTCTTTTATCTTTTTTTCCTTTTTACAAAAGATATTAAGGATATTTCATCAAGATATGTATTTTTAGCTTTTTATGCTGGAAAATATGGATTTATTATGTAAATAATAAAAGTTATAAATGGC
>Ga0115100_10945793_pt1 | contig 14993 bp, 1 predicted proteins | sample MBTome_3_FD_89642 | JGI IMG/M metagenome (GOLD analysis project Ga0115100, IMG submission 89642) | Marine eukaryotic communities from Pacific Ocean to study complex ecological interactions - MBTS_2Apr14_M1_3um Metatranscriptome... | ecosystem: Environmental > Aquatic > Marine > Oceanic | place... | reverse complement strand
GTGCGCTTTTATGTATGATATTATTTTCGAGCGAAAAACGTAAGCTAAATATGTAGTAAAAGTGAAAAAAAGTATCTTGTAAAAATGTGTGTAAAGTAAACCAATAATCTTTATAGTAACTCTTCTAAAAATATTCTAGATGTATTGATGGATGGAAATAACGTTTTTGTTCAAATGATTTATGAAATCAAATGCGTATTATGCGTATTATGCAACACAAAAGTTATTTTATATACACAGCCGTGTTATTCATAATACATTTTACGAACTTAGGTTGTTGCAATAGCGCTTTGTCAGGAGAAAATGTTCAACATGGTAACAAAGATTTTCACAAAAGAAAAAAAGGAACCGATATGCTGCCGAATAAGCAAAATATTAGTAAAAAGGTCAAAACGAAAAAAATGGGCATAAACGATAGAAGTTTATCAAATGAAATAGACATAATAGGCATTCCTAATTTGTATACATTAGATCTACAAAACCAAAAAACAAAGAATTATTCTAGAGTAGATCAACCAATCGATGTGAAAAAAGGAAAGGACAAACGCAGTTTACTGGAAAACGAAAATTTGCATAACTTATACAATGCATCTGATGTCAATGGTATGATAATTTATAAGGTGGTTAAAGATCAACAACATAAAAACCATATTGGCACATTAGGAGATGAAAACAATGAAAGTGCCGTTCTATCAACCGATCAAAATATAAGTCATTTTATACATAACAAGTCATTTATGAATAAAAAGAATCAGTTTGTCCAGAGTATTAATTTGCCAAAAAGCAATGAAACCCCATTAATTTTAGATCTTGATATTAAAACAATCCGACAAAATATTCCATTTGTCAAGATAAAAGGTAACAAAATATCAAGCATACTTTCTCACTTAAGAAATAAAACTGAATTTTTGTCCACTCCTTTCGGAAGACCAATGAAAAGATTCACGTCTAGCCAGACTTACCTTAAAAATGTCAAAATTGGATTGCCGAAGTCAAGGAGAAAACGGATCAAAATGGTTATGACTAGGAATAGGAAATCATTCATCGAAGAGCCGAAAGATGACGTTATCAGGCCAAAGATGCAGAATTATTTTGAAAGTGTAAAGCCAAATTTTAGTTCAACATTACTCCGTACAAAGCTATTAAATCTTTCTGACTTTCAGAAAAAAACACTTGCCGTTCGTGAAAACATGAAACACCTGGGAATAGATAAACTAGGCTTGGATAAGAAACTCATCATGAATCTAGATAACGACGCAACTACTTTATACAAAAAGTCAAATCATCATTTTTATTCTAAGATATCCTTTCCTAAAGCGATGGTTCTTCAGAGCATCAGAAAACAACGAAACAGATCTACAAAGAGAACTAAAGTTACGTATGCTTACGATAAGCGAGATAAGTATTCTAGTGGCTTCTTCAAAGGCACATCTGATAGCAGCAGTGGTGAAAATGAATCTGGAGATGACTCTCTTTCTTCTGATTATTTAAGCATATCTGGTATTGAACAATCAGGGCAATTTGAATTACCGAAAAATTCTCTCAACATGAGAAAGATGCCATATAATCTTAGAAAAGATACGGATACAAGTACACACAATATATCTCGGTTAGTAGCAACGACTTGGTTATCGCATAAAAAAGAAAAACAACAACAGCAGCAAGTAACTCAAGAAAAACTAAGTCTTGGAGAATTTATAGATAGTAAATTGGCCATTTTAAAAAAATCTGTGCCTACTTTACCAAACCATTATAAAAAAGACTATCAAATCTGTTGTTACTATAAGGACAATGACAATGCAAAGTTAATGGATAAAAATTGCTGTAAAAAGTCAGAAACTGATGGCTATTATAGCCAATGCTGTCATCAAGATTATAATAATCATCAATACTATCCACCAACAGTTACAAGTGAAACACATATTCTATGGGGAGATGTTGTACCAAACGTTAAACAACCTACTTCATTTTATAATATTTCAAGCAGCCTGTCTTATGATATCATGACTAATGCGCCCGTTCAAAGTTATCCTGTTTATGAAACAGGTAGTTCTAATTTTGAAAAGACAAAAGCAACTAACAAAGAAACGCACAAAGTTAAAATGAAAGCGAATTCGCATAACACAAGTTTGAATGCTGAAGATACTGTTTTGAGTAAAAGCGATAGTTCTAACGATATTTTTTGGGGGAGTATCCCATTGCTTAAAACTACACCTTTGCCGCATGCTTCTTCGGTATATCACACCAAATTGATAGACCGTTTAGATTCTAAAGAAAAGACAAAATCATCTAATAGGGTTGTGCAAGAAAACATAATCCCATCAAGACTCGCATCATACAACACCAAGAATACATCATTTGATCAAAATAGAAAACTTCCCAAGTCAACCGATGTCATTTCTATTTCCCAACATCCACTGCAAGTTGATTCTAGAATTGGCAATGAAGAAAATGCTACTAATACAATATTAGGAAACGAAAAACAAACGAATTCATCATCATCTGAGCAAATAAATTTACGGCTAAATGAGTTTAATGATTCCATGCAACCAAAACTATCTATTGGCGATAGAAAAAAGATTACAGATAGTTTTGAACAAAATATAGATGACGGTTCAACGGAACGCTTAAATGGACAAGGAAGTGGAGACTCAACTAAAACCAATAATGTTGGGAATGATAATAACAATATTCAATTAAATTCTACTAACTTAATGAATGAACACAAACATGGTAAGAATTTACAAACTGCAATTAATCTTCAAGAAACCAATATTTTTGGTGGAAAAAGCATTGCGAAAAATAAACTCAGAAAAACATCGATGGGCGATGCAAGAAAATCAAGTGAATATAACAGAGATGAGAGTGTGGAAAAGAATATACATTATAAGTCAAAGACTGATAACAAGCATTTATTTTCTAATGATATACATGTTTTGAATGGTAACAAAGATAGAGTTCAACAACATGATATTGCTAAAGTTGTATTAGTCGACAAAGATAACAATACTAAATCTAAATCTAAATTTCGAAATAGTTTGACATTTGAAATTTCTAACCTTAAACTTCCAATTATCTCTGAAACCCAAACAAAATATGAAAACATGAGTCAATACCAGCCTTCAGAGAGACCTTTAGATCTGCCAAAAACCTTTCCAGCTCTAGCAGACAAACTTAGCACTAAAGGCAAAGGGTCAAAAAACAAAAAAAAAGCCGAGTTAAATTCAAACAGCCGAGTCATTTCAGTGTTAATTGATAAGAAAGAAAACGAACAAGTTATAAATGACGATAGCGATAAAGAAGTAAAAAGAAACAACAAACATAGCAATAAGACATCTAGTAGCACCTATCATATAGATGACGAAGAAATTAATCCAAATAGTTTAGCTTTGAAAATAATGGAAGGTAAAAAGAAAAAAATATCAAGAAAGTTTAAAAAGAAAAAGAATATGGCTCAATTAGTTGATCAAAAAATATCTACTCGTATAAAGCCTCAACAATCATCCAAAACTGGTCTGATTGAGAATGGACAATCTACAAACAAACCAAATCAGACAAAAATTAATTTGAAAATAAAAAATACGGATCAAAACTATGTTGATCAAGAAATAAAGAACTATACATATGTAATTCAGAAAACTTATAAAAACAACACGCTTAATAAATCACCTTCAGAGAATACACCTGCTAAAGATCAACCATCTAAAAAAGTTAATGAAGATGTGAAAGACTCGAATCTTAATGGTGTTAAAAGTATTTTTAATGTTAATATCGTTTATAATGAAACGTTAGAGGAGCCCAAAACATCTAACGTAGTTTCAAACGTATCTTCGATCATTAATAAAACTCGTAAAAAAATAGAGCTAGAAAATACTACTTTTCAAAACTCATCAAGAAATAAAAAATACAAAGAAATCGAAAGGAATAAAATGGTTGTAGAAGAAACTACGGTAGAAGATGAAAAGAAAAAAACTGCGCAGTTGTCCGAGGGAATGGAACCAATATCTCTAGAAATAACTATTAATAGATTAAAGGGTGAGAAGAAAGGTAAACTTCATATGGTTCATATTTCAAAGCCTAATAAGACATATTTTCATATTGATGAAGCTAAAACTAAGAAGGAAAATAATAATGAATTGCTTGGCGTAGCAAACGAAACTAACAATTCCGACAATAGAAATAAAACCAATCCCAATAAAGATTCTGAAGAGAAAGGAAGCTTTCAAATACTTCAGATAAATAAAAAACCGTCAGGAAATTTAACGATAACAAATTTTAATGTTAATACGCCTAATAAGTTAAAATTTCAAATTTTAAAGAACAAAACACTGAATGTGACTTCTCAAGCAGAAAGTGGTATACCGATAGAAACTATTGACGGGCGAAAAATCAATATTTACAGTTTATCAATTGACCAAGAAACTTTTGACTATCAAAATGTCAGTGTTAGTTCGTCTAATAAAATAACTCCAAAAATAAATCAACAGAATATTTCAAACCATGGAAAGATTGATTATGATGAATTAGATTCTGCGCACCTACCAATTTCTGTGAACGGTCAGAATAAAGATAGAGATAAACCAACACAAGGTCTTACGCCTGAATCTTTACCATTAATAATATTTAATCAAAATGATGAAAATAGAAATCGCGAAATAAAACAGGTAACTGAAAAAATGAAATATTTGTCAAGTCCTCATTTGGGCAAAAAATTAAGGAAAAAAATAAAGAATAAACGACCAGCAACAACTATAGCAATTACCTCTGATACTTCGGATACTGATAATGGATATTATCTCAACATTCAGATACATTCTACGCAAAAACCGACAAATAGATATAAATCAACTAAAGAATCTAAACAAAAAGTTACAAAAAAGAAAATATCATCTAAAAAACAAACTAATAAGAAATTGAGAGTTTCATCAACGAAGATTAAAAAGAAGATCAATCATAAAAAATCTAAACCAAGGAATAACTCACGTGCTACGTCTAATAAAAAAGAAGTTTCTTATCATAGTAAACACAAAGATGATGGCACTAACGATTATGGAGCTAAAGAAGAAAAAGCATTAACTACAGAAAATCCATCCTTTCTAACAAAAGAAGAAGATAACAACTCCACAGAAACCAATTTCAATTATACGTATAACTATCTGACTAAAACGACTTTTTCTCCGAGTAAACTAAATAATGTTTATTATAGAATGAATGGAACGAATTTACCATATTATCAATACAGATACAAGGAAACATCTCAAATGCAAGACATAGAATATCAAACTAAATTGCCATTGTACCAGAATAAACCTTTACCAACATCAATTTCATACTCAAACGAATCAAACCAAAATGAAATCAATGCTTCCACTGATCATATTGCAAGCCGAAGCTCAAACCCTACAGTCCACCCTGTTTTAGAGCAAACAAAATCGCCTAATGGAAATATCTTGGCAACTGGAAATCATATTATATACCCACCTACCTTTAAAATGATTCAACATATCCACAACATTGAATCATTACCTGGTTCCCAGTACAAAACTACCGCACCATTATATAACAGTGACTACTCAAATATCATTTGCTTGCCACCAAGATGGCCTTGTGCTAGCTATAATAATGTGTACTTATACCCCACACAAGTAGGTTATCCCTACCCTCCATCTATGTCAACATCAAATAGTCCCTGTGTATCGATGAATAATCGACCATGTTTTTCTTTAATTCCATGTATACCATATCCAGGATATTCTTGTCCGGTTCAAGTTCCAAATGCAGCATTACCCTCTCATACAGATTTCGTAGGAACTCAAGCTAATCTCTTTGAAACAACTATTAGACCAATTTCAACGCGCACATATTCATCTACTACAATGTCCCCATCGATAAATATGCAAAAGAAAACCAATCATCAAAAAGCAGCATCGTTAATACCGTCTTTTAAAGACAAGACGAGTACATTAGCTGACACATCTTATAATATCATACCAGGTTCAATCCCTATAGAAACATTTCCTCCAATCAAATATATTGATAATATTACTACACCAACTGTTTCTTCAACGAAAATATATTCAGTAAAACCCAGTAATTCTACAATGCCGCAAAGAAGTTCAAAAAATATATCGTCAAGAACACCAATGCACAAAATAACACCTGGATCAATACCAGTGGAAACATTTCCTTCCGTAAAGGATGAATCCGATACTAAATCAACTAATCAACTCTCAAATATATTTGCCACTGCTGAATTTTCTCCTACAGTTGGTTTAAACACCGTCGGTAAAACAAAAACTACTTTATCCGCTAACAGTACTGTAAGTTCACGAATGGAGAAGGGACAAAATAACTTTGAAACCAAAGAAATTCTCACTATTTCCCAAGCATTTAACAAGAACAAAACTAATACAGGACAAAACTATAGCAGAACAACGCCTGGGCCAATACAAATAGAAACATTTCCGTTTCGAGAAATCAGTACACTCTCCCCTGGTAATCATTCCTCTTTTGAGACTACAGCAATGTATTCAATCTCCATGTTAAGAAAAAATTCAACACCTGTATTGACGACAACAGTTGATTCGACACCTGTACCAAATCATGATATGGTATTACCTACCTTAAACTATACACAGAATAATAATATGCCTGAGTCGAACTTATCATCAAACAATGATGGGCGAAACAATAACACATTTAAAAGTCTACTTATTCCTGTTAATCATCAGGATAAATATCATGACAGATTATATGGAAAGAGCAATGGAAATGAAGTTAAAAATATACTATATCAAACCACTACTCCTGGTCCTATATCTGTGATGACATTTCCTGAGCACGCTATGGGTGCAACGCTAATATCTAAAGGAGAAACACTTGATATCAATCAGTATAATGGATTTCATGGAAATAAAGATAAGCCGTTATTTTCTTCTTCGCAAGTCATGACTGAAATAAAAGAAGACATGACTTCTAGTCCAGCAAATTATTCAGATATAATTGATAGTGGATTTAAAATTCCAGAGTCACTTTCAAATTATTATCAATATCTGAATAATTACTATGCTACAATGCATGGATGGAATAATCCAACATCTAATACACCGACAGCAGCTATTTATCCGATAAATAAAACAGACGTATATTCTTCTGTATCAATGTCGCAAATGATGTCAACAACGATAACACCCAATGATAGCAAGAATCTTTATACTCTGCCAAATACCTATAATGAAATAACGTATCAGAAAACCTCTTTTAACAAAGCAACATACAGACCTACAGTTAATACGTACACAATGAATGAGAAGAAAACAAATGACACATTACTTAAGATTTTTCATGGTGATTCAAACAAAAAATCAAAATATATCGATGAGGACGGAACTGGAAGACATGAAGTTCTCGACATGAATAACCCAAGTAATATACCATCACCGGGATTCCATACTGTTCCATATTCTCCAACTCCACAAGTGCTTGCTACAGGATCAATGCATGATGAAGAGATTCAAGAAACATTAGAGCAGAAACAAAGAGAAAGTAATAATAACAAAACGCATTGGCTTTTTCACTTAAATCCAATTGCATTACCACCAGCTTATAGTGAATATATATCTCAAAAACAAATTAATGACGAAAATTTGAACATCTATGGTTTGGGCTCTTTAAAAGAAGAGCTTCCCCCAGAGGTCATAACTGCTCCAGAAAGTGTATACAATCAGATATCAAAAAATTCCCCCCTTATCAATATTACTGGACACAACTATGATTCCATGGCTTCTTTCTTGCCAGTTCGTTTTCAACGAAAAAGCAACGACTTATTTGAAACATTTGATTCATTCAAGACGAATTCTTCTACAGCAACTTTCTCTACTATTAATCAAACTTTTTCAAAACCATTGATAGCTTCGTCGCTGATGTCAGCGAATGAAAGTAGTAACAAAAACAGTAATTATTCAACTGGAGATAAGTTCAATCAACAATATAATATTTCTAATCGTGCTTATGTCAATCCACTATCAAACGACAAAAAGGGTAATTTTTCTTTAATATCAACGTCTATACCAACATCAAAAACCACGACAAACACTGTGTCAAGAATTTATCAAGATATGTATCCGGAAACAACAAAAATGCCTGAACCATCATCAAAATTGAAATCGCAACAAATACATAAGATCACAAGTAGTAATCCTACTCAGAGTCAACAAGATTCATTTGCAACGAGCTATAATGATTATATTAATGATTATTATCAAAAGGTTATTAACGGTACTGGAAATCCATTTGTACTGTTAGATAAGAAATATTCAACTTTGCCACCACAATCTACTATTTTTCGAGTCAAGTTGAATAAACTTTCTTTCAGTTATCCTTTTCCTACACAACACGTAACGCAAGTTAGTCTGGTTACAAATGCGAATGAATCTTTAGTTATGCTTCAAAATCAAAGCAAACCTAATCCGTACAACTATTTACATGTTGCACAAATAACTAATCCTACTTATGTTCCAAAAACAAATAATCTTGCTACAGTAACAAAATTTAGAGTTACCATACCTAATATGAAAGAAGATGAAGTTAAAAACGAATCAAACTCAGTAAATCATGGTATTTTTTCAAATGAGGAAGATACATCATTACCAGTTCCAAAGTACAAACAGAAAAAGAAAAATCCAATTCAGCTAACAACTCCTCAAACTAATGAAGGTGTTAATGGGTATAATCCTTCAAGCTATCATGATACGTATCAATCAACGCAACAAAGCAATACATTTGCCATACAAAGCGCGCTGCAACAAGATACTAGTCCACAATACAAAGTTGAAAAACAAAGTTTTACATATTTGAACAAAAGTGATAACTCGCATACACCAACACCAATTCCAAAAACTGCAATGAATTCCAAGCCTTATACTTTTGCAACGCGACAAACATCATTGGGTCAGTATGAAATACCTAGACCAGTATCACTTACATCTGAAGCATATCCACCACAATTGAATGAATCTGATTATGAAAAATATCTGGCAACTTATTTCAAGAGTTTAGCTGCACTCTATAAGACCACTATTCGTACTCCTTCCACTGCTACTTCTCCTTCTACTCCTAACACGATGCCAATGACAACGATAAATCAGAGTGAGGTATCAGAAGAATTTTTTTTTAACTCTCCAAGAAATAACAACAATGAACATTCTATTAAAACAAGAAAAGATATGTTACATCGACAATCTATTTCATCAGCTGTAAGGATTTACAACAATTCAGTTGAAGGTGATCAAGTTTCGCCAGTCAAAAATGTTCCGTCATCGAAAATGTTTAATGGATTTTCTTCGTATGATGAATACATTACAGACTTTTATACGAAATTAACAAAATATCCTTTTGTGAAAAACATTGGGTTTGAGCAAGAACGTAGGGATGGAATTGGTAAAATTAAGAAAGAAGTACTTTTAAAAAATCTACATCCCTCGTTTAGCCCTACATTTAAAGTTAATAAACGTCTGAAGGCACCGATTACAAAACTAAGTGTAATTGAACGAGAAGTTCCAATACCAACAAAAAGATTTTTAGATGATGAATTTGGACAAAAGCAAGTAAAAAGTAAATTAGAAAAGCTTTTGGTGGAAAGAAACCGTAAGAACATTTCCCCACCATTGAGTTTAAAAGATTCTATAAATTCGTACAATAGATATATTGATGATTATTACAACAAAATACGCTTCTTTCATGGTTTCTCGTCTTACGATGCATATCTTCAAGACTATTATGATAACTTAAGTACAGAATATTCAGATTCAGAGAAAGTACAAAACGCGCAGAGAACATTGACAGATAACAATTTTGGAAATGAACTAAGCATTACTGGTAATTATATAACCAATACAAATTCTATCAAGAAAGATACACTGATGCATCCAAGTCATTATCCAGTTAGAAGTGGACTCGATCTTCAGACAAGAACTTTAACTCAACGCGAATCGTTTGTGCCAAATAAATTAGATAGTTATTTTAAGAACACTAATGAAGAGATTTCACGTAACAAGAAACGGAGATGGAAAAATATGGAAAAGCTTAGGGTCTATGGATTTCAGCCATATGATATATACCTAAGTAATTTTTATAAAGCAATGGAGTTATTAAAAACACGATCTAAAATCACAAATCCTATCATTCATTCACGCCATGAAAAAGTCGAAAATGACAACTATAAAGAAACTTACTACAAAGTTGCTGTTGAAAGTATGTATGGGTTTCAACCATATGAAAAATATATGGAAAACTACTACAAGATAGAGGCTATAAATCAAAATCAGCAATTAGATAAATCGCAAAATGATAATCGTTCCCAAAAACCAAAGTCAAGTCTTGAATTGGATACGAACTTGAAAAATACTGAAAGTAACCGTTATAACAAGAATTCTGACTTTTTAGATAACAAAAGACCAACTTCTAAAAGAGATAGCATGTCAATTAACGAGAATGAGGTAAACATTTTAGCCAGACAATTATATCCTGTTGCCACCAAAAAGGATATTATTCCAACGCCGGCTGCTCAGAAAGTTCAAATTAATGCAAATACAAGTGGAGAGGTAGCAAACGAAAGTAACAAAGGAAGTTATAAAGAATCAAACGATTCCGAGTTTGATGAATCTAATTCAAAAAGTTCAAAAGAATATGCTGTAGGATATTCATCATACAATGAATATATGAAGCATTTTTATAACTCATTAGGAGCTGTTTATGATAAGAAAGAAAGTAACATAGAAAGTAGTGTAAAAGAAGTCTCACTAACGACAGCTAATCCTATTTCTACAGTTCCAGATGTCGGTGATGAGCGTAAAGAAACATCTATACTCCAAAATAGTTCAAGCATATTAAACAATGGCGTTAAAAGTGTTAGTCAATTACTCGATACAAAAGTTGAAATCATACCATTTGTGACAGAAACGAAATTAGTTCAAAAGAACAATTTAATTGAACCTTCGTCATTTGTCAATTCTACAGAAGAACCGTTGTATAGCAATGAAACTTTTGATAATCTGCAAAGTCCATACACACCTAGATACCTGACTCTTAGCGAATTATTAGATACGAATGCAGAAAAAAATCACCACAAAAGTTATGAAACTCAATCCTTATCATCAGCAACTAATGTAAGTGCGGAAAGTGCGGACCCTCTTTCTAAAGAAAAAGAAGAAAGACCTAATATAATAGAAACAAGTTCTACTGAAGAAAATGACTCCAACAATGTTTCTGATTTCTTTGCAAAGTACGGAAAGTATATGGCAGATTATTATAAAACTGTATATCTATGGAGTTTAGACCGTGAAAAAAAAAAAGAGATATCCAAGGACGTTCCACTTATTGATGATGACATCACTTCGTATAAAGAATATTTGTTAGATTATTTTAAAGAAATAAATATTTTGGAAAATGAGAGTCAAGACCATGTCGATAATAAAACCAGTATATCTAAGTACTTGACTACACCAAGATCTAGTTTTAGCAAACAATCGAGCATTGCTATCTTAAAAACATCATCTGCAGAAACATCTCTTTCAGAAGATAAAGTAACGACGCGTCAAATTATACCAGAAAATCCAGCTTTGCTTGAACATGATTCAAAGTACGATCCTAATTTTGAAATATCTGTCAAAGAAAGTCCTACTTCAACATTAAAAACAACTAGAAATATTGATATAAGTATTCCTCTGGATCGATTTCAGGTAAAAGAAAACAATATGTCTTTCTCACAAGTAACCCAAATGCACTTCAAAACATTTCGCAACATATCATTGACTGACAATAAAGAACTAGGTTTCACTACTAAGCCATCAGTTACCTTATCCAGTCCTGTCAACCAACCTAAAATAACATTCACAACAGAAAAAAACACAGCAATTGACGTTGATACTTCCAAACCACCTGTACCAGTATTTTCTTCTCATGAACCTACGTATCTAGATTTTCAAGATTTGATTAACCAAAGTTCTATTGTTACTCATGCAAATGACAGAAGTACACCCTTAAAAAGTGTTGATTACTTTTATTACGATACCTTATTAAATTGGAGACGATATAATGAAGAAATTCAAAACTGGGTAGATAAATATATGGTTCCAATAATGAAGCGGAAAATAAACGTTCATCCTGATATAAATCCTACAGTGTTTCCTGGAAATGATTCGTACGAAAGTATTTATGAGGATTACCTAAAAAATATAGAAAAATGGGAAGCTGAAAATTACTATATGTTAAAAACGATGGCAAATGATGTTTCGATTGATCGTAGGTTGTCTTCGGTTAGTAAGTTTGCAATAAGTCAAACTACACCATCAATGTCATATCCTATTGTTCCGGAAAAATATACTAATGATATTTACAAATTAACTGATTACCAACTCAATGAAAATAATATAGAAAACAAAATAGCGCTTCCAACTACTCCAATTAAAAATGATGCTACATCTGTATTACCTGTCCAAACATCGTCAAACAATACATGGCATGTATTGCCAGAGGCTAATTCAAACATAACAGTAATACTAACAGATTTTCCAAAATCCACTTTGAACCCATCATTGTCTAAATTAGAGTTTCCCAACATCAACGAATTAAGATTAGATAATAATAATTCAAAATCTCCAACTGATATCCTTTTAAATGTTGATAAGATTATTTCAAAAGCAAATGAAATAGTACCTCAGCTGAATGTTGATAGAAACGACGAAAGCAATAACATAGATGATAGCTTCAAATTTGACGAGTTAGAAATAATTGATGCAACAGAAAAAACTCCTTCCGTAAAAAATGAATCTGATACAAACACTACAACTCAGACTTCAGACCTGGAAGAATCAATTCCTAATCCATCTGTTAAAGACCTAACATTTTCTGATTCAACTTCTAGAGCAATCCAATACAAACAGATATTATTGAGCTCAAACAAAAGTTCGAATTCTACTAATCAAAGATTTTTAATCGGTAAGGGAAAAGAAGTATTAGAAAAAGAAAATAAAGTGACCAGTGAAATTCCACCAGATTTGAAATCTCTAATAAATCCCTATACAAACATAGTTACCGAAAATGAATTATACAAACCAACTACATCTCAAGTTAACCCCATATCTTCAGTACAAAAAATAGAATACACAAATGATAAAGATACTTTTTCCGATTTTGGTGACGAAACGAAATATTTTAGCACTTCAATACCTATACAAAACGCAAGTATTCCTACCAAAAATATTGTCGAACCCCCAACTTATCTGCCACTAAGATATCAACAACTGAGTAAAACTGTAGGTGTTAAAAATGCAATTGATGCTGTTAGCAGTAACTATAAAAACAATTTTGATGAGAAAAATCAAAGTAAACTGCTCTACGGTAATACAATATCACAACACTATCTAAATGAGGATAAAGATCAAACACGAGATCGACAATCAACTAATTCAAATCAAATGTCATCATTTTCAGCAACTCCATCTCTATATAAAGCCCCTTCGTTTTTCGCAACATTACGTTATAAAACTGGTTTCGTTGTGTCGCAAGAAAAGAAAGAAGAGGAAATCTCCAAATCAGATGAGCCGTCTGCTAATCCCTTAAAGTTGTCATCCTCTTCTAAAACCTGGAGAAATCAGTCTCAAGATTTTAATGATGAAATTTCCAACGACTCTTTAAATAATAAAAAAGATTATCCAGAGAATCATTATAAAGACGAAAATGATTCCGATCTAAGTGATGTAGGAAGTGGTGATGAAGTGAACAATAAAATAGTGAAGTTAGTGAAAGATGATGATTTAGAAAGTCATGAACAAAATGTGATGAAGAATGAGAATTTTACACTTAAAGTGCCCAACAATTTATCAGCCACTTCAACACCTTCACCAATTCGCCAGGGAACTTTTCTAGAAAGTGATCTGATTCCTATAACTGATATGCAGCGGAGATCTCCTGTAGAAGTTGGCATTACTACAATGCCTTCGTTGAAAGCTGACTTTAAAACTTTGTCGATACTTGATAAAATAATAAAACAAGAAATGATTCAGCAGATGTCAGATGACATATCGATATTGCATAACGAAAAAGCATCCTTACTGGACTATCCAACTCAAAAAGGAAATGTTACTGAGGGTAATGGTGGTACTTATAATATAGAAACCAAACCGAGTGAAGAGCATCAACTCACAACTTCTAAGGCTCCAAAGACAACAAATTTGTATGAATCTGCGACTGAAAACTTTTTATCATTACTTAGAAAAAAATCTGTGTTGACACCTATGAAAGAGGTACCATCCACTGTAGTGATTGAAAATCCTTTTACACAAAGATATGTTAGCGAGTTCCATCCAATGACTGTAAATCCAGTTATTAAAGCAATAGCTAAACAGCTTGCAGTAAATGAAGTGCTTACTAATAGAGATATTGTGATTGGAAAATCTGAATTGCCATACAATTATGAAAATGATAGTGATGATCTAAAAAGTGTATCGAATATTGGAATTGCTTCAAACAATGACTTTCAAACTGATAAAACCAAAATTGGGCGCTTATTAGATGAAAAAGCGACCTTTGAAATTAAAGATGACGAATCAAGAGAATCAAAAAGAAGTGAAATTCCTGATGCGCTTTTCTCTGGTTCAGGATTTGAAAAAACGGATGAGTTAGATGATGAAGATTTGATGACTTCTCAGTTTGTTTTAACTACGCCAACAACTGTTTCTAATGTCCGATAGTTTACATAATCGTGGTATGTTGCTTAACAAAAAGAAACGATAGGAATCCTTCTTAGATGATCATACTAATAAAAAGATATGTTATGCTCATAACTTGAATCCAACATTTTAATTTATGATCAGTCTTTTGGATTAAAAAAGAAAGCATTATATATGAAAATGTCCTGATTAAAGGAAAAATGTTTAATCCAAAAAAATGAGGAAGATTAATGGAAACTTTGATGAGAGCAAAATAAAAGTGAG
>Ga0115100_10208068_pt1 | contig 15006 bp, 17 predicted proteins | sample MBTome_3_FD_89642 | JGI IMG/M metagenome (GOLD analysis project Ga0115100, IMG submission 89642) | Marine eukaryotic communities from Pacific Ocean to study complex ecological interactions - MBTS_2Apr14_M1_3um Metatranscriptome... | ecosystem: Environmental > Aquatic > Marine > Oceanic | place... | reverse complement strand
GTGTATAAAAAAATAGGTTGCCAAAAACCAAGGAAATCATAAAATGTCGAATAAAAAATTCGTATTAACAAAGCAAAAATAGCCATTTTAGGAACGATAGAAAAGAAAGCCGTCACGGGAGTAGGAGCTCCTTCATAAACATCCGGTGACCACATATGAAATGGTGCTGCTGCAACTTTGAATAATAATGAAACGGTAACAAATAGAAGACCTACCAGAATACCATTGTACGAAACACTATCAGACATAGCATTAATACAAGTTAATAATTTAGATAATTCTTCAAAATTAGTTAATCCTGTGAACCCATAAATTAAAGACATACCGAATAACAATAAACCCGATGAAAAAGCACCTAAAATAAAATACTTCAATCCCGCTTCACCAGAAAATTCAGAATTACGTTTATATGCTGCTAAAATATAAAATGATAAACTCATTAATTCAATAGACATATATAATCCTAATAAATCATTTGTTGATACTAAACACAACATACCAATAGTTGCTAATAATATAAGAATAAAATATTCGAAGGAATTAACTTTTTTATTTTCAAGATATGTCAAAGACATTAGACAACAAACAATTGAACTTATAACAATTAAAATTTTCATAAAGCTACTGAAGGAATCAATAATTAACATATCATTGAAAGCCGACATTGTTGTAACAGGCGTACCTAAATATAAAAATAAAGTAATTGTTAAAGAAAAAATACTCAACCAACCTACATTTAACTGAATAATAGGGTAATCAAGCATTCGCGATGTGCTATAAAGAACACCATATGATAATAAAATTAAAGTTGCTGTAAAAAGATACAACTCAGGCATTAAAATTTTAAAATCATTATCAAAAAAGGTTAAAAAATCCATGTATTTAAAAATTATTTTTTCTTTTTATTGAACCTGTTCTACTAAATGTGTAATAGATACATGCATTGCATTTAAGAAAATCTCTGGATAAACACCCATAAGAAGAACTAAAATAATACAAGGTAAGAAAACCATAGCTTCACGACGATCAAGGTCTTGAAAAGACGTAATATGGCTTGTACGTATGTTACCGAAAGCTACACGATTATACAGCCAAATAGAATAACCAGCACCCCAAATAACACCTGTAGTAGCCAAAGTTGTAACGAATACATTACTTTTGAACGCACCTACTAGAACTAAAAATTCACTAACAAAACTACTTGTACCGGGAAATCCCATATTAGCTAAGATAAAAAATAAGAATACGATTGAAAACAATGGCATTTTAACAGTTAAACCACTATAATATTTAATAATACGTGTTTTATGTCGATCATAAACGACACCAACACATAAAAATAACGCACTAGAGACAACACCGTGACTAAGCATTAATAACATACTACCTTCAATACCTTGAATGTTTAAAGTAAACATACCAATAGTAACGAAACCCATATGTGCAACAGAAGAATATGCAATAATACGTTTCATATCAACTTGACGTAATGTAGTTAAAGAAGTATAAATTACAGCAATAACACTTAACGTGTAAACAAGTGGAGTGAAATAAATGCTTGCATCTGGAAACATAGGTATAGAGAATCGTAAGAAACCATAACCACCCATTTTTAATAAGACACCCGCTAAAATAACAGAACCTGCCGTTGGTGCTTCACTATGTGCTTCAGGCAACCAAATATGACTAGGTACCATAGGAACCTTAACAGCTAGGGATGCAAAAAAAGCAAGCCATAGTACTAATTGTGTATTATAATCGAAAGTAATTGTTTGCAATACTTGAATATCCGTAGTACCTGTAGTATAATAAATATACATAATGGCTAATAACATTAAAACAGATCCAACTAAAGTATAAACAAAAAATTGATACGCAGCACGAATTTTTCGTTCACGAGAACCCCAAATACCAATAATTAAAAACATTGGAATTAAAACAGCTTCAAAGAAGATGTAAAAAAATAAGACATCTAAAACAGTAAAAACACAAATTAATACTGCCTCTAAAAATAAGAAAGCAATACTATACTCACGTATATATACTTTAATAGAATCCCAACTTGCAAGTAAACAAATAGGAATTAGAAATGTAGTTAATAATACAAAAAATAAAGAAATCCCATCAACCCCTAAATAAATATGCATATTTGAATAAGGAACAGAAAAGAATTTCTCAACAAACTGATATTTTGGTGTTGACATATCAAATTTCAACCACAGTAAGATTGATAATAAAAATGTTAACAAAGATGTACTTAAACCAACATTTTTTTGTAAATCGGGATTATTATCTGGTATAAAAAACAATAAGATTATACCGAATAAAGGTAAACCGATTAATGATAATAATATTGAAGAATCAAACATTCAATTTTAAAACTTAAATCTTTATATAAAGAACTTTTTATTAATGGAAAAACTAATAAAGTTATTCCCACTCTAATGCACCTTTTTTCCACTCATAAACGAATCCGATTGTAAGAATGATTAAAAATAAAACCATAGACCAAAAACCAAACATCGTAACTTTATTTAAAGTTAATGCCCAAGGAAATAAAAACGAAACTTCAAGGTCAAAAATAATAAATAAAATGGAAACCAAGTAAAAACGTATATCAAATTTTCCACGAGCGTCATCAAATGGATCAAAACCACATTCGTAGGCTGAAAGCTTCTCGTAATCGGGCTTTTGTGATGCAACTACATAAGATAATCCAAAAATAATTGAGGATAAAGCTGTACTAATTACTAAAAAGATTAAAATTGGTACATATTCAATTGAACCTAAATTCATTTTTTTAAATTCACTTTTTTTTTTTAAGACAAAATAATTTGCCATGAGAACAATAAAAAACTATTTCGAAACTGATCTGAAATCAGATATTCTTTTAAAGAAAGCAAAAACAAACGTTTTTGAAGAGCCTAAATTAGAGAAAATTATCATTAATATAGGTGTAAAAGAAGCAAATATTAATGCTAATAAAATTTTACCACCTTTACTAATAACTAAACTAATAACGCAACAACAACCTACTTGCACAAAAGCTAGACAGTCAATAGCTAATTTTAAATTACGCGAAGGTAAAATAATTGGTTGTAAAACAACATTACGTAATAAAAATATGAATCTATTTCTAGAGAAATTAATTCACATAGTATTACCACAATTGACTGAACTAAAGAGTATGCGGTATAAAAATAGAAAAGCTAAAAATCATATAACCTTAGGGTTAAACGATTCAAGTATTTTCCCGGAGTTAGAAAATCAATATGATTTATTTTCTAAATTTAATGGTGTTGAGATAACGCTATGCTCAAAAGAAAAGAAATCAAACGAAGACAATTTACTATATAGTGGTCTAAAAATTAAATTTCAATAAGGCGAATAACGGGATTTGAACCCGTGACTTTCAAAGCCACAATCTGACACTCTAACCAACTGAGTTATATCCGCCACAAAATAATTATTTTTTTAGAATATCAATTACTAAAGAAATAATTAAAAAAAGAGGTAATGTTGAACTTGTATTTGAAACAATAGGATAATCTATTTTACCCACCGAAGAATAATTATTATCTATTATAGCTATAATAGGTATATTTAATTTTCGTGCTTCATTTATAATTTCAAAATCTACATTTAAATCAAGAAAGAATATAGCAGAAGGTAACTCTTTTAAATTAGATAAACCTTCAAATTCTTGACGTATGTTATATTCTCCCTTTTTAGAAAGAGTTAACTTTTTTAAAAATAGATTAAAAAATTTTATAGATGAACTGATACTTTCCCAATTAGTTAAAAAACCTTTGGTCCAACGACGTTGAACGTAAGGACTTCCAGTTAATTTACCTATAAACTTGGTAAGTCTTCGTGATTTTATACTTGTACCTACGAATAAAATTTGTTTGTTCTCTCTCTTAACAGTAGAAAGAAATGACAAAGCTCGACGTAATAATACTAACGTACGTTCGACATTATAAATTGTATTTGATGTTGAATCAATACTATGAATAAATTCATCTAAGGATTTGCTTCTAAAAGAAGAACGAACACCTAAATGATTCTTAAAAGAAAATAAATGTTCTGTCTGTAAAGTTTTAGGTGAAATTTTTGTTTTTAATAGTGCCATTTAAATAATTCCTTGTGCTATGGAGATAACTTTCATAAATTTTTTTGTGCGAAGTTCACGAGGGACAGGTCCAAAAATACGCGTACCAAGAGGTAAGTCCTTTTGATTCAATAAAATAGCCGAATTACTAAAAAACTTAATTGTAGTACCATCTTTTCGTTTAGTCTCTTTACGTAAACGTACAACTAACGACCTCGCAACTTCACCGGATTTGAGCTTACGGTTAGGAGTTACTTTTTGTAAAGCAACAACAATAAGATCACCTAGTGATCCAGAAAAAGATCCCCCTAATATTTTTATACATTTTACCACACGAGCACCGGAATTATCAATGACTGTTAAGTTAGAATTAAGTTGTATCATAAATTTGTAGAGCTAATAATTAAAATAAGGATGAAGTGGGATTTGAACCCACGGTATTTATACAATACTCCAGTTTTCAAGACTGGCACTTTCAGCCGCTCAGTCATTCATCCATACGAATAAATAGATTATGAACAAAAATTATATAGTATTTAATCACCTGTTGGAACTAAAATATAGATTTTATTATACAGTATTATCCTTTATATTTAGTTTTTTAACATTATATTTTTATTTGGGTGAAACCTTATATATTATAATAAAACCATTATTAATGATAGAAAATATAGAGGTAAACCATTTAATATATACTAATATGGCTGAAGTATTTTTTGCTACGTTAAAATTAAGTTTCAGCTTATCGTGCTATTCAATCTTATTTATTATGTTATACCAAGTTTATTATTTTATTTTACCCGGCATTTTTAAACATGAACAAAAAAAATTTAGAAGAATACTTAGTATTATCATGATTTTACTAGTATTAAGTTTTATATTTACTTATAATTTTTTCGTACCTTATGTATGGTCATTTTTTTTACAATATGATGTAAATTTAAATGACGAATTGTTTAAACTATCATTTGAAGGTAAAATAATTGAATATATTAACCTAATCACGAATATTTTATTCACATTTTTTATATGTTTTCAACTACCTATTGTTTTTGGTTTCTGTCTAAAATTGGAAATATTATCAGCCAAAAAATTAGAAATATTTAGGTCTTTTGCTATTGTTTTATGTTTTATAATAGGTGCTTTATGTTCACCACCAGATGTCATTAGCCAAATAAGTCTAGCTATACCATTATGTTTAACATACGAATTAAGTATATTTTATGGTTCGTTTCTAAGTAATAAACTAAAATTACTTAGAAACTATTAAAATTACGTGAATAAAATAATGAAAGCCATCATTAATCCAAATAAGGCAGTTGCCTCAGATAATGCGAATCCCATCATCGCGTAAGTAAATAACTGTCCCTGTAATGAAGGGTTTCGTGCGTAAGCTAAGATTAAAGCAGCAAATACAGTACCAATACCAACTCCGGCACCGATTAAAGAAATGCTTGCAGCTCCTGCACCAATTTTGCTTGCAGCTTGTAACATAAGTAAATTCTCTTTTAATTTTGTTAATTTATTGTTTTAAACCTTTAGGAAATGGCCGAATAGAAAATAAACCCTATTCGAAATAACTTTTTTATAAGTCAGGGCGTGGCGCAGCCTGGTAGCGCGCCTGTTTTGGGAACAGGAGGCCGCGTGTTCGAATCACGCCGCCCTGATAATATTTTTTGTGGTTTCTCTAAAAGAAATCACCAACCCCGAGGTTAACCCTAAGAGTCTTGTAGGTAATAACGGATTCGAACCGCTGACTTTCTCGGTGTAAACAAGATGCTCTACCAACTGAGCTAATTACCCGTAAAATTACTCAAATAAATGAGTAACTTAAATACAGTATTAATGTAAATGAATTGCATCTGATAAATATAGACAAGTTAATAGTGCAAAGATATAAGCCTGAATAAATGCAATAGCTACTTCAAGAGCAGTGAACGCACAAATAAATGCTAATAATACACCAGAACCAATATAACCAACAATACCTAATGCTACCATAGACCAAGCAAATCCAGCTAAAATTTTGAATAAAGCATGACCAGCCATTACGTTTGCAAATAATCGGACAGAAATACTAATTACACGGAAGATGTAAGAAATTAACTCAATACCAATTAATAAAGGAATCATCCATCCAGGAGTACCAGGTGGAATAAAGAAACTGAAAAAATGTAAACCATGCGTACTAAAAGCCACAACATTTACACCGATGAACATCATTAATGCCATAGCAAAAGTTAAGATTAAATGACTAGTAACAGTAAAAGTATAAGGAATCATACCTAACTCATTACTTGTAAAAATAAACATAAATAAAGTAAAGATAAAAGGGAAATATTCTCGACTTCGTGGATGGTTGATTAATTTACCAACTAATTCATCATTAACGAAACTGTATAATGACTCAGCAATATACTGCCAATTGTTAGGAATAACAGTAGCATTGAAAATACATAAACGTAAAGTAGTGTAACAGATACCAACACTTAAAACTAAAAATAACGTAGCATTTGTAATAGAAATGTTAAAAGGACCTAACTCAATAGGAACTAACGTAACTAAAGCAAATTGCTCTAAAGGTGAAAAAACTGACATAAGTTAATTATATTTTTTTTCTTAATAATTTGTAATAATAAATAAATCTATAATTTAATAAAAGATAAATTTAAACTGAGTATTTTATGTTTTTGATACGGAAGATGTATAAAAAAGTAAAATACCAGCATAAATAAATAATAAACGACTATCAATGAAGATGAACGATTGTAAACTTCCCCATAAACTTGTAGTAGCTAATAATAAAACAATACCTACTAACATAATAAATGCATAATGGTAAATGTAACCTGTTTGTAATCGACTAGTTGTTTTCATTAAACTTGTAAAAGTATTAACGGCACCGTAAGGCCCAAGAACCTCGACAACACCTTTATCAATACTTCTAAAGGATACAAAATAACCAAAATTAACAGCAGGTTTATTAATAAGTTCATTGTATAACTTATCAAAATACCATTTTTTATTTAAAAAAGCATATATTTTTAAACCTACAGGAGATAAACTAATATCATACATAAATTTCGCATAATAATGGTTTAAAACAATAGCTAAAATCGCACCAGCAAAACTTAAAATTGTAGGTACTAATTTAACATACGAAGGTATAAATTCCGACTCAATAACCAAATTATGTCGAGGTAAGACAAATAAAGCACTTTGCCAGAAGTCGGTACCCATACCAATAATCATATCCTTGGCAAGATAACCCCAAAAGATACTACCAAAAGATAGAACAATTAGAGGAACCCCCATAGTTAAAGGAACTTCATGAGCACCACCAATAACAGTTTTAAGACCATTGGGTCTAGCTAAAAAAGTTAAATAAACTAAACGGAAAGAATAAAACGCTGTAAAAAATGCTGAAAGACAACCAAACCAATGTGCAAAATGACCACTAACAGTATATTTAGCATAAGCAACTTCAATAATGATATCCTTAGAGTAGAATCCTGTTAAAAAAAGGGAATCCCATTAAAGCAAGAGAACCTACTAACATCATACAATACGTAAAAGGAACTAATTGAACTAATCCACCCATACGTCGCATATCTTGTTCATCAGCGATAGCATGAATTACTGCACCCGCACTCATGAATAATAACGCTTTGAAGAAACCATGATTCATTAAATGAAAAATTCCTACAGAATAGTTAGATAAACCACAGGCGAAAGCCATATAACCTAACTGACTACATGTAGAATAAGCAATTACGCGTTTTAAATCATTTTGAACTAAACCAGTACTGGCAGCAAAGAAAGCTGTCATAGCACCCATACAAGTAACAACAATTAAAGCTGTAGGCGCATATTCAAAAAGAGGAGATGAACGAGCCATTAAAAAAATACCTGCAGTTACAAGTGTTGCTGCGTGGATTAATGCTGAAACAGGAGTAGGCCCTTCCATTGCATCTGGTAACCATGTATGTAAACCAATTTGAGCCGATTTACCCATAACACCTACAAATAAAAGTAAACAAATTACTGTTAATTTCTCAACCTCGAAACCTAAAAATGAGAAAGTAGTACCAGCAACAGCAGGAGCTGCCGCGAATACTGTAGAATAATCAATAGCGTTGAAAACCCAAAAAATAGCTAACATACCTAGTGTTAAACCAAAATCTCCAACACGATTAACTACCATTGCTTTAATAGCAGCTTTATTAGCCTGAATACGCGTGTACCAGAAACTAATTAAAAGGTAAGAAGATAAACCAATACCCTCCCAACCAAAAAACATTTGAAGATAGTTATCACCCGTAACTAATACTAACATAAAGAAAGTAAATAAACTTAGATAACTCATAAACCGTTGAACATGAGGATCCTCACCCATATAACCAATAGAATACAAATGAACCATACCTGAAACTGTAGTAACAGTACATAACATCATTACAGTTAACGAATCAATCATTAAACCCCAAGATGCATGTAACATTTCAGAATCAATCCAAGTACATAAATCAACATAAACGGTATTCCCACAAATACCAACTTCCATAAATGCATACCAGGACAACAAAGTACTAAGACCTAAACATGCTGTTGTCATAATCTGTGCTCCTTTTACACCGATGTATCGTCCAAAAAGACCTGCACTTATCGAACCCAATAATGGGAAAAAAACAAGAAGTAAATACATATTTTATAAAATATAAAATCTTTAATCAAAAAATATTTTGAAAGAAAAGTATGCTCGACAGGACTTGAACCTGTAACCTACGGATTCGAAGTCCGTTACTCTATCCAATTAAGTTACGAGCACTAGTGGTCAAAACAATACCTTACTTTGATTCCTCTTCTCTAAGTTTAAGAATTGTAGAAATCTTTGAAGGTACTTGTTTTAACGAATTATTTAAAGAATATTTTGGTGTAGCTATAATACTTACAAGCTCACTATAAATATCTAATGGATTCTTTATAGAAAGGATAGTTTCAATAAACGACTTATTAACAAGTTGGTTTTCATGAACACCTCCTAAAAATAATAAAAAAGGTTTTTTTATTAAAATTAAAGCAAAAGAACGCAAAGAATCAAAATTTAAATTTTCAGAATTAACTGAAGGATAAACTGCGATACAAAAACCCTGTATCATAGGCTCTAAGTTTAGATACTTGGGAAAATTATTTTGAATTGTTTTTTTAAATAAACCATTTTTTAAAACGATTAAGTCTAATCCAATATTATTTAATTCCGATTTCAACAATGTTTTATCATTAATAGTAAAATTATTGGCCGAAATAAAGAAGATAGAATTTTTATTTTCTAAAATATCAGAAAAAATAGTTAGCTGATTTGTTTTCTTCGATTGCATAAAACTAGTAGTATATTATTTAGGGTATTAAAAAAAAATTATAAACATAACAAGATGAATTACAATAACCAATCTGTTCAGAAAAAATTTAATAATGATCTACAATTTAAAGTAGACTTTGTTCCAGAAATAAATCAGAAATCCTATAAATCTCGAACGTTATTAGTAGGACAAATAATTAAAGTAACAAAAAATAATGTTTATTTTGATGCCGGACTAAAAAGTGTTATAAAAACAAGAAAAAAAGATTTTATTAGAACTTTTTACGAGATTGAAAAATTAATAAACCAACGTTATTCCGGTCAAACTTATACGACCACCGACTTTTTAAAAAATATAAGAATAGGTAATAAATATAAATTAATTGTCTATCAAATTAAATCTATTGATGCAGGTTTCTTTATTGACTTTGAGAAAACTAAGGAATATACGAAAACATCATTAACATTCTATGAACTTGATTATATAAAAAGACGGAATCAAAGTTTATACGGTTATGTTTTAAATAAAGTAAATGGTGGTTTTAGTGTTGGAATAAATGGACTCGTTGCATTTATACCTAATAATAAACTTCAAACAAAAAAACAAGCTACAAACTCAAAGAAATACCAAAAACGAAAAATATCATTCATAGATATGTCTTTTGAGTTTAAAGTTTTAAATATTAATTTTGATCGTAGAAACGTTGTTCTAGCAAAACATGATAAGTAAAATTTTACGGATAGTGGGACTCGAACCCACAAGATTTTACTCACTAGAATCTAAACCTAGCATGTCTACCAGTTTCATCATATCCGTAGAACAAAATAAAGATAGAAAATTATGATTGTAAAAAGTAAAATTAAATTTAAAAGTTTTAACATTTATAAGCTAGAAGAGATAATAAAACTTTTAGTAGAATCGGGGAAAAATAGTGCTTTAGATACTAAAATGATAAGTTTAACTAAATCTAAAAAACGATTTACAATATTAAAAGGGCCACATGTTCATAAAAAAGCACGAGACCAATATGAACTTACGACACATTCTAAAGTGTTATACCTTAAAGGAAATAAAGAAAAAATTGAAAAATTCTTAACTAATCTAGAACAAAATTTAATTGAAGATGTAACATATTCAATTAGTTTTGAGAGAACATAAGAAGTATAAATATACCTCTTATGTTTTATAAATTAAAAATATTATCGATCAACTTCACCGAATACGATATCCTGTGTACCAATAATAGTTACAACATCAGCTAACATGTGCCCTCGTGCCATGAAGTCTAATCCTTGAATATGAGAGAATCCTGGTGCTCGAATTTTACATCGATAAGGATTACTTGAACCATCAGATACAAGATAGACACCAAATTCTCCTTTTGGAGCTTCAACAGCAGTATAAGTTTCACCTGCAGGAACTGTGAAATTTTCAGTAAAGAATTTAAAATGATGAATTAACGATTCCATAGACTCTTTCATATCAATACGTGATGGTGGAACAATTTTTGCATCATCAACTTTAACAGGACCTTCAGGTATAGTATTAATACATTGTTGAATAATTCGAATACTTTCACGCATTTCATTCATTCGAATACAATAACGATCGTAACAGTCTCCATTAGAACCAACGGGAATATCAAAATCAAACTCATTATAAACTTCATATGGTTGATTTTTTCGTAAATCCCAAGAAAGACCTGAACCTCGAAGCATTACACCAGTAAACCCCCAAGCTAAAGCATCATCGTAATTAACTACACCAACATCAACTAAACGTTGTTTCCAAATACGATTACCAGTTAACATTTCTTCCATCTCATCAATTCGATGAATAAAATGATTACAAAATTGGTGAATATCTTCGCATAAACCTAAAGGAAGGTCTTGTGAAACACCACCTGGTCGAATATATGCAGAGTGTAAACGAGCACCAGAAACACGTTCGTAAAATTCCATTAATTTTTCACGCTCCTCGAAAGCCCATAACATGGGTGTCATTGCACCAACATCTAAAGCATGAGTAGAAACAGATAATAAATGATTTAATATTCGTGTAATTTCACTAAAAAGAACTCGTATATACGAAGCACGAACAGGCATTTCACAACGTAATAAACGCTCTACTGCCATAGAATAACCATGCTCTTGAGCCATCATAGAAACATAGTCTAGACGATCAAAATAAGGTAAAGCTTGTGTATAATTTTTATATTCGATTAATTTTTCTGTTCCTCGATGTAATAAACCAATATGAGGATCAGCTTTCTCAATAATCTCACCGTCTAGTTCTAAAACTAAACGTAGCACACCATGTGCTGATGGATGCTGAGGACCAAAATTTAAAGTAAAGTTTTTAATTTCTTTTACTTCGTTATTAATTTTGTCTACTTGAGAATCAACAGACATTACTTGATTTTCCATAATTTATATTATCATAAATTTTTTTATTTATATATTAAAAAACATAATTTTTTATTTAATTACATTTTATTAAAAGGTGGCAAAGTAAAAGTATAAATGGTTAAATTCGACGCTTATATTCGTAATATTCCATAATTTTAGGCAAATCAACTTTAAAAGGATATACTATTTGATCGAATAATGGAGACTGTATATATACCCCTTCAAGTGTGTTATAATCTACTTCCATAAAATCTGGGGCGAATAATAATGAATTATTTTTCAAATGATCTGATAATGTATTTTGCTTAATTTCACCAGATTCGTTATTTAATGCGTTATTTAATGAATTAAAAACAGATTTCTGTATAAAGTTAAAGGATTCTTTTTTAACTGAAATAATATCACTATCTTTTAAAGAATATGACGGCGAATTTACAATTTTACCATTTACTAAAATATGTTTATGCGTAATAAATTGATGGATTTCTTCAAAACTATTAGCAAAACGCATTCTAAAAAGTACTGAGTCTAAACGTCGTTCCAGTAACTTTAAAAAATTTACTCCAGTATTTCCTTTTGCATTTTTAGCAGATTTATATAATAGTGAAAACTTCTCCTCAGAGCAATTACCATAAAAAGCTCTTAATTTTTGCTTCGATAATAAAAGAGTACCATATTCTGACGATCTTTGTGGTAGGCTATTTTTTAATCGAGTCCATTTTTTTCGTTTTAATTTATTAAACTTGATTTTAGGATGATCAATTACATTTGTCTTTAATTTTGAAAAAAGTTTGAATTTTTTTGACATTAATTTTTTTATCTAGTCTTTGATACATTATACTCGCGATCGGACTTGAACCGATAAGCCAGAGGGCAACAGATTTTAAGTCTGTCGTGTCTACCAATTTCACCACGCGAGCTTTAAGAAAATTTAAGAAAAATAAAATTCTTAAATTCCTTTTTGTCTTGCCATATAAAGTATTATTACATAAGCAAGGTTATATTCAATATTATTTTAAACGTTCCCATGGACTACTAAAATCAAATAATCGAAATTCTTGTGTCATCTCTAAAGGTTCCACAACTACACGCTTTTGTGTATCGTCATAACGACATTCAACATAACCTGTTAATGGAAAATCTTTTCGTAAAGGATATCCTTCGAAACCATAATCTGTTAAAATACGACGTAAATCTTGGTTTTCTTGGAAAAAAATACCAAACATATCCCACGTTTCACGTTCATACCAACCAGCATTAGGAAAAATCTTTTCAACTGTGGGTACAGGTGTGACCTCGTCAACAGATAATTTAACAATTATCCGAGTATTATATTTCACACTTAGTAACATATAAACTACTTCAAATCGTTTTTCTCGTTCAGGATAATCCACCGCAGCAATATCAATTAGCATTTCAAACTGACCATTAGTATGGTTTTTTAAAAAACCTAAAAAAGAAGCTACATGTTCAGGATAAGTGTAAAAAATTACCTCTTCCTTTGAAATAACAGATTTTTCAATAAATTTAGGAACCATTAAATTAATAGATTTAACATAATTATATAACATATTTCTATATTCTTATTTCTTTAACCAGTAACCTAATTGCTTACTACGTTTCACTTTTTTTTGTAACTGTAAAACTCCATATAATAAAGCTTCAGCTGTTGGAGGACAACCTGGAACATAAATGTCTACAGGAACAATTCGATCACAACCACGTACAACAGAGTAAGAATAATGATAATAACCTCCACCATTAGCACAACTTCCCATAGAAATAACCCAACGAGGTTCTGACATTTGATCGTACACCTTACGTAAAGCAGGCGCCATTTTGTTTGTTAAAGTACCTGCAACAATCATAACATCAGATTGTCGAGGACTAGGTCGGAAAATAATACCGAAACGGTCAAAATCATATCGAGCTGTTGCTGCCTGCATCATTTCAACAGCACAACAAGCTAAACCAAAAGTCATCGGCCATAAAGATCCTTTACGTGCCCAATTAACTAACTCATCTAATTTTGACACAATATATTCTGTTTTCATAAAAAAATTTGTTTGTATTTGAAGTTATATATATCTTACATAAATTGATATATAATTTAATAATATATATAATTGATAATATCTACATTATAGAGTTCTAGTCCCATATAATATAAGTATAATAACTAATACTATAATTTATAATTATTTTTAAAAATCAATCTTATAATAACTAATAAATATTATATAAATATAAAGTAATAAAATATTGTAATAATAATTTATTTTTTATCAGTTATTTATTATTAAAGGGGATATATTTCAATTGGTAGAATACATGCTTTGCAAGCATGCGGTTACGGGTTCGAGTCCCGTTATCTCCATACTCTATTTTCTAATATTTGTTAAAGATGGTATATTTTTACCTAACATAGAATCAATATCTCCTTGCGAAACACCTAAATCCAAAAGATCTTGCTCTTTTCTAAGATTACATGTTCGTTCCGGTAGTGACGGCTCTCCTTCGGGCCTAATTAAGTCTTGATGTTTAAAACTTTCATACATAGAATCTAATTTCGTTAGTACAGGGACTTGTAGATCTGTATATAGAATATTATTACCAATAAATTTCGTAACAGGACCTATTCTGTTACCATCACCCAATACTACAGGATATACTATTTCAGTAGCAATACCTGTTCCGATAACAAACCTTGAAGCTGCAACACAATTAGGTATTAATTTAGTAAATGTTGTAAATACAAACCGTGTTTGCATTAAACTTATTGGTGGTTTAACATTTTTTAATTCCGCTTTATTAGTTAAAGACCTAAAAAAAATATTTAAAGAATCTATAATAAGTAATGCGGATAAAAAAGAGAAGCTAATTAAAGAAAAAGATTCAAAAGGTTGAAAACAAAAAGTAATTACTAAACAAATATAAATTATAGTTACTTGATTGTAGGTCAAGAATGGTTTGATAATATGATTGCGCTCATATTCAAATTTTAAATCATTTAAATATATATATATATCTGAATCATATACATATTTAGTTTTATAAACATATAAAGCATGAAAAAGACTAAATATTAATAATTTAATTAGTGTAAAATAAAAACTATTACCAATAG
>Ga0115100_10000974_pt1 | contig 15038 bp, 1 predicted proteins | sample MBTome_3_FD_89642 | JGI IMG/M metagenome (GOLD analysis project Ga0115100, IMG submission 89642) | Marine eukaryotic communities from Pacific Ocean to study complex ecological interactions - MBTS_2Apr14_M1_3um Metatranscriptome... | ecosystem: Environmental > Aquatic > Marine > Oceanic | place... | reverse complement strand
TTCCATGGTGCGCGCTTTCTCTAGAACGACCATTGCGCTCGGGCTTGTTTTTCAATTTAAGTCAGTTCACGAACTGGCATAGTCCGAAACAGCAGAAAAATAGCTAATTTCTTCTTGATTTGTCTATCTGTGTAAATCTCACCTAGCCAGATTTTGAGAAGGAAGAATTATGTCTGAAATGACAGTCAGAGGAAAATGCTGGCAACAGGGAAAAACGTAAAATTCTTGCATCGCATGTCAACAGCGCGGTGAGAATGAAGCCAACGAACAATAATCCGGAGGATGCTCCTAAAAGAGCTCGAAACTTCTGCAAAAAATACGCCTGAATAAAATCAATTTTCGAACACAACCGAAAGCCACGCTTTGAAATGCAATAGTTTCAAAGTGTGAGTGTTACTTGTCCTTCTTTCTTCAAAAGCAATTGTAGTGTAGTAGGCCAGTCTTGGGCATTTCATGGGATTTCTTACGCTTTAATTTCTCAAGTGTTTCAACATTATTCCTTTAAAATAGCACAGCAATGAACCACCTCAGTTGCCACTCTGAGAAAGCTTTCCAACCAGGTAAAGTTAGTAAAGATCCTTCAGCTGAGCCATTGACGAAGTACAAATTGGTATTATAACTGTTTACTTCCAATAATGTACAAATTCTCATAATTGTGATCCACCATATAACCACAAGGTGATATCTGTAGAATGACACAGATATGCTTCGACATTTGCTTACGAGAAAATATTTTTTTGTTGAGCGCATAAAACACCTAATATCAGAACAAACGGTTTTTGAAATTCGCGAGGAAGTGGTGCGCTCCGCTTATTGGCCCGCCATGATGAGAATCAAGAAGACAAATCCCCCTTCCTTGTTCAAAAATCTTTTATCCTTGATTTTACAAGAGAAAGGGAAATTTCACGAAGCTAAATCCATTATTCTTTAAATTATGATAATTAATTTTAATTCTGAATAGATTAATTTGATAACAAGGCAATTCCGTTTAGACATACAGATAACATGCAGTGATGACAATGGAAATCGAAGAAAAGTCTGTCCGTGGGGGCGAAATACGGCTCCCATGGAAGCGTTTTCAATCGGTTGTGAAGGGGTCACCTTTACTCTCTAAAATGGGATGGACCAAGGAAAACCGCAGAGAGGTTCTGCAAGTTCTTCAAAAGCTTCCGGTGTCTAAACTTGTCACGCTCTTCTCCTCGCAATGTGCTATTATTTCCGTCCTCAAAATAGATCCATTTCTTCTCGCTGTCGAGTGTTTCCGCCATGGACTTCCATACACGCTAGATCTAAACGATTATGCTTCTTCTGCTCCGTCATCCAAGAAACAGAAGATGAGCCTTGATCTCGACTATTTATTTCTTATCCGCGAGCTCTATCTTCGCCATTCTCACCAGTGGCCTTCTTTATTGGAGTCTTATTCTGGAGAGCTTGACGCGTTAATTATCCGCTGGCTTTTTGGATTACGGCACGGAAAATTGCCACTTGATTATACAAAGCCTTTTATCAAGGCAAGTAAACGAATCCTCAAAAAAGTCGATCACGAGGAAACGATCCTTCTTCCTGAGCCAGCAAGGAAAAACTTGACCAATAAAACAATCCTTGCCTCTGAATGTAAAAATGATGATTTCGTTTCGATCGCGGGAATTCCCATCCGCGCTGGTCAATCCATATCGACGGAACAGCCGCTGAACAAATCGCCAGAGATCCTGGAGAAAATACGCGAAATATGTGTCGGTATATTTCACAAGCTACCTATTATCCTTGTCGGCGGAGTGGGAACTGGGAAAACGCATCTGGTGAATACGATTGCGCAGCAAACTTCCAGAGAGCTCCTTTCTTATCAGCTGAGTCCAGAAACGGATGCCGCCTCGCTCATCGGAGGATACATCCAAGCAAGTGACGGTCAGTTCAAATGGCGTCCTGGTCCTCTAGCTCTCGCCGCGTCAGAAGGAAAATGGATTCTTCTTGAAGACGTCGATCAGGCAGGCGGCGACTGCTTCACTCTCATCGCTCAACTTATCGAGCGAAATGTTCTCGCTGTCGCTGGCCACGGTCGGCCAATAGTGCCTCATTCTAACTTCAGGCTCTTTCTAACACAGCGAGCTAATGATCTGAATTCGTCTGGCCCCTGCAGCTCCCTGTACGTGAAATGCCACCTTGTCTGTCTTCCGGAGCACACCAAATTATCGCTTGAAAACATTGTCAAGGCGCACTTTCCTGATCTATTGCCTCAAATTCTGTGCCTCCCCGTTCAAATTCTGAACGCAGTTGAGCAGGCATCTGGTGGACAAGTACTCAACAGGCGGCTAGGTGTGCGGGACTGTCTCACATTTGCCAGACGTCTTTCAAAGGCTCGGTCATCCTCTGCTTCTGGAAGCAAACAAGTTGCATACGCTCTTCTCGACGCCATTGACATCTTCGCTGCTCATCTTCACAAACGAGAGCAAAAGTCACTTTTCTATCGTCGCATCTCAGATGTACTCTCTGCCAATAAAGAGACCTTACGGGCTCTGCAGAATGATACGCTTTCTCATGATCCAGTAGAGTTTCTTCTTGATAAATATCGACCAGAATTGGCTGAAGAAACGAGCGAATTAACTGCCGGAAGAGCAACTATTGGAGTAGTGGGAGAACTCAGTCAAAGGCAACTCAAGCGATCAGCAATGGTGCCAACTATAATTCACTCTCGGATCATAGAACAAGCTGTATTAGCCATTAACAATCACGAGCCGGTGCTGCTTGTTGGAGAGACTGGAACTGGAAAGACGAGTTGTATTCAGTACATCGCCGCGCGAACCGGCAATAACCTGCGTGTTGTGAACATGTCGCGCCAGTCTCAAGCGTCAGACTTGATCGGCTCCTTCCGGCCAGTCGATGCTTCCGCCATCATGCGCCCTGTTTTTGCTCAGTTCCACCAGCTTATGACAAGCACGTATCCTAAAAACGACACAGTACTCTCTCAAATGGCTTTTGCTTTCAAAAAGAAGCAGTTTGAAGACGTCCTTCTCCCGATGATGAAACACGTCACAACAAAAGCGACTCTCGATGGCGACATCAGCCCAAGCTTTAAAAAGAGCTGGAACCGATTCGGCGTCATGCTCCAAGATGCTGATATTCGAATCCGAAACAAGCAGATATCATTTGCTTTTGTAGAAGGCGAACTTGTCCAAGCTGTGCGAAATGGAGACTGGCTTCTCTTCGACGAAATCAATCTCGCCCCAGCAGAACTTCTTGAATCAATCTCTGGCTTGCTGGATTCAGGAAGTCTCTCTATCGCAGATATCTCCGAGCCCGTTATTACACACCCGAACTTCAGAATATTTGGTTCCATGAATCCCGCTAATGATTACGCAAAGAAGGATCTTCCGGATTCATTAAGAAATCGTTTTACAGAACTGTATGTACCTGAAGCGAACAGCGAACAGGATATATCTCAAATTGTGGTTCACTACCTGCCAGGCCTACGGGATAAGCCTGCAGTACGGAATAATCTCGTCAAATTTTACCTGAAGATCCGCAACGAAAAATCGATCCGTGATATGTCCGGAAAGGGAACAACCTTTTCGCTGCGTACACTTTCGCGCTGTCTGCAAAGTGCACGCGATGTATTCGGAGCAACGCCTTCTGGTATTTATCAAGCTCTGCAGCTTTCTTTTGTTTCTGGGCTGGACGATTCTTCCACGAAACTTGTAGAAGGCATGATTGAGAAGTACAAGTTCAAGAACAAGACGAAAATTAGTCAGCCTGATCCAGGAGTTCCACATGTCACCATCAAAAGCTACCATATTTACCGCGGGGACGAGACAGAACTTGTCGTTGATGACAAATTCATCATCACGGACACTGTGGATCAGAACTTGCGTAATTTAAGCCGCGCTATCTCGGCAAGAAACTATCCGATTCTAATTCAAGGAGAAACATCAACAGGAAAAACTTCGCTCATTAGCTTTTTGGCAAAAGCGTCTGGGAATAAACTGATTCGAATTAATAATCATGAGCATACTGATCTACAAGAATACGTCGGCTCATATATTCCAAAGTCGGATGGTTCTCTCGTTTTCTCCCATGGCGCGCTCGTTAAAGCGATGCGAAACGGATGGTGGCTTCTGCTCGACGAGCTCAACCTCGCCCCTGCAGACGTTCTCGAAGCGCTGAATCGCGTTCTCGATGATAATCGCGAGCTGTTCATCCCCGAAACTGGCGAAGTAATCAAGGCACATCCTCGCTTTCAACTGTTTGGTGCCCAGAATCCTGCGGGTGTCTACGGCGGTAGAAAGCAGCTCTCTCGAGCATTTACGAATCGTTTCGTTCAAATGGAATTTTGTGAACTGTCGAACGATGAACTAGAAGTGATTGTCTCGCAAAAGTGTGACCTGCCATTGTCAAAATCGAAACTGCTTGTCGAAGCTGTGTCAGAATTACGAAAGTTGCGAAGGGACTCTGATGTGTTTGGAGGAAAAAACTCATACGCCACACTTCGGGACTTATTCCGCTGGGCAGATAGGTACTCCAAGGAAAAAGATATGGAATATAACGACTGGGATCGCCACTTAGCGCTTGATGGATATTTTCTTCTTGGAGGTCGATGTAGAAGCAAAATTGAATCAGAAAACGTGAAAAAAGTACTCGAAAGGGTTTTCCGAAGAACATTGGGAACAGACGACTCGATCTTTTCCGGCGAAAGACTTGAAGCGGACGGAATCAACGAGCGAACGAAACAAAACGAGTTGCAAAAGATAGTTCTCAGCAGATTCTATTGGGGCGAAAAGTCAAGACGGATGGCCATTCTTCTCGACAGATGCCTGAAATTTAATGAGCCCATACTTCTTGTTGGTCCTACCGGTTGCGGAAAAACAACGATTGTTCAGCTGCTCTCTCCGCAGGGTCTGAGTATAATGAATTGTCACCAGCAGACAGAAGCTTCCGACTTTATTGGTGGCCTGCGACCAGTTCGCGAGAACACTGGCGATTCAAAGGCTCTTTTCAAATGGTCTGATGGGCCACTGGTTGAGTCAATGAAAAATGGATCAGTTCTCTTAGTTGACGAGATTTCACTCGCAGACGACTCGGTTTTAGAACGATTAAACTCGGTCTTGGAGAGAGAGCGCACTCTTGTTCTCGCAGAAAAAGGGATCACTGATGTTGCAGACAAAGATTCCGCACTGGATATCTTGACGGCTACCGCAGGATTTCAATTTATAGGAACAATGAATCCCGGAGGTGACTATGGAAAGAAGGAACTTTCGCCAGCTCTTCGAAATCGAATGACAGAGATCTGGTGTGAGCCGCCTGACAGCGAAGAAGAGTTCTCTCGGATAATACAAAATGCACTCAAGAGGAAAACAATTGCGGAGAAAGTCTCTTCCGCTATTTGGGAATTTGTAGCAATCCTCAAGGAAGATCCTGTTGTTGGACAACAAGTCGTCTTCTCTGTTCGTGACGCCTTAGCATATGCTGAATTTATCAATGAAATGCTTGAGCGCGTTCAGAATCAACACACAATGCAAGAAATATTCGTCGATACTTGCAGAGCCGTTCATTTAGACTCCATCGGTTGTTCTGGATTTGATCTAGCCGTAGATCAAGTAGCTACGGTTAAAAATAATATCGAGAAAAAGCTGTTCGAAATGACTTTCAAGTATTTTGGCGAAGGAGCATATCCCGAAACGTTATTATTCAAACATCCAAAATGTCTCGGAGGACTTATTCCAGTTGGGCCTGGACCGAAAGAGCCGCGTTATCCCAACTTTGTCAGAACTTCTTCTGTGGCTGCCACAACTAATAGAATAGGACGAGCGATGCTCTTACCTCGCCCGATCTTGCTAGAAGGATCACCTGGAGTAGGAAAAACATCGATTGTCGCTTCTCTCGCAGCAATGTGCGGCTACCCCGTCACGAGAATCAATCTTTCTGAACAAACGGACGTTTCTGATCTTTTCGGGGCTGATTTGCCCGTCGAAGGTGGACAAGGGGGGCAGTTTGAATGGAAAGACGGACCATTACTGATAGCTCTCAAACACGGACACTGGGTGATTCTCGATGAGCTGAACTTGGCATCTCAACCTGTTTTGGAAGGCCTAAACTCGGTATTTGATCACCGAGGGGAGCTTTTTGTTCCAGAGTTAAACAAAACATTCAATATATCTGGGCGCGGTTGTCGATTCTTTGCCTGTCAAAATCCTCGAGTGCAGGGTGGCGGACGAAAAGGACTACCGAAATCTTTCGTTAATAGATTTACTAGAGTTTACTGCAATGAACTGACTTGGCAAGATCTGGTAAACATTGTTTATGCCACTGGGCCAGATGTGTGCTTGCCCGGAATGCGACTGGAGCATTTCTCTGAAGAGTTCCGGTCCCGGTTTGCGGACGAAATTGAAGAAACACCTTCCCCACGCACGATAGGACTCGGCCAAATTGAAAATGCCCCGCACTATCCGGACCCAAGAGCAACTAGAGCTATGCTGATCGCTATTGTACAAGCCAACAACGAAGCATGTAAGTATTTAGAACACAGTGGACTCCGAGCTGAGCTCAATCTCCGTGATATAAGAAGATTCACTGATTTAATTGGTACTGGAATCGACATTGCTGAAAGCTTTAAACTCATATACCGAGCTAGAATTCGGAACATGCAGGATGACGATGAAATAAACAAAATTTATTTGAAATGGCTGGATTTTCCGACTCTTGATAAACCCAATGAGCAAATAAAAGATTTCGAAGAAATAAAACCTGATCTAGTACGATTCGGTGTAGCGCAAAATAAGATTAGACATGCGCGACGCGAAGTAACCACTCTTCCGCAATCAGTATTAACTCTAAGAGAGCGCTCTCATCTCGAACAGATTTTACTCGCGACGCAGCATGGCTGGATGGTTCAACTGGTTGGAGAAGCTGGTGTCGGCAAAAGCACCCTTGTTCAACTGGCTGCAGATATGACACGCCAGCGCTTACGTCTTTTGTCTCTTTCGCCAGCAACAGATGTCACTGATCTTCTCGGTGCTTTCGAACAGTACAACTTTGAAGAAACCTATGAGAATGCCTTCGATGTTTTCCGAAGTAGCGTTCGGGCTGTGCTTAGCGAGGAAATAGAGCTGTGTGAAGAATCGATATTGGAGCTAATGAAGCTTTTAGAACAACAGGCAGAACCCGAACACACACTATCAAGAATCGAATCACTGCTCAGGCATAAAATCCCTGCCATTCCAAGCCTGTATGAATCCATCGGAAAATTAAAAGATCTCCTGAAGAGTGAGAAAAAGTCAGACCGAGGCAGCTTCCGTTGGGTCGACTCTGACCTGGTCAAAGCAGTCGAGCAAGGCGACTGGCTAGTTCTTGACAATGCAAATCAGGCGTCTGATGCGTTACTCGATCGATTGAACTCACTCCTTGAGCCTGATGGTACCTTATCAATTATTGAACGAGGAAATGTCAACGGAGAAATCGTGACGATCCGCCCTCACCCTGAATTTCGTATTTTCATTCTGGTCGACCCATTTTATGGCGAGCTTTCCCGTCCCCTACGTAACAGAGGAGTGGAACTCTTTATCAAACCGCATGAACTTTCGGAGTACCTTTCCATAGGATCAACACTGTGCGCGGACCAAGAAACAGCGAAGATGCTTTATCAATCCCTTTCTGATAGTCTTTGTCACAAGAAGTTTGATGGTATCTTCTTTAGTGGATGTCGTAGATACAATCTCGAGATGACCTGCGGAAGCTCAGAAAATAACGCTTTCAAATCTGCTCTAGCGCACTGCCGCCATCTTTTGAAACGTTCTAGCGTATCGAATACAGAAGCGATGGAAGTCATCCTTCCGATTGTGGGTCCCGCTGCGCCTGCATCATTGCTGGAGTCAGCATGTTCTCTTTACAAACCAATAGAATGGGATCTTGCTTATAATGTCGCACGCCAGTATCAAACAAAACTAGAAGAGACGAGAGAAGCTGCGTACGGTGAGCGGTTTAGCTTTATGGAAATCGTATCCCGCGAAATAATGTGCTTCATGAACAAGGAAGAGATCTTCACCGCCTTGATAGGAACGACGGACGCTCAGAATCGAGACGAGCACAGAGAAAATATTCTTCAACGAGCGTCAGATTGGACATTCGACCAAGATCTCCAGCAATGCATTATAACTATATTCAAGTACATGTACGAAAACGACGAAGTTCAATTCGATAGAAAGCACAACTTCATCAGTGGTTCACTTTTAGGAGCACTGAGAGAAGGAGGCAGCAAAGCGAGAATCGGCCTGATGACTCCTATCATTCGAACAATAATGGATTTATTCGGAAAGAGGTTCCAATTCGACGATGAGCAAGAGCTTATTTCTCTATATTTTCTCATAATTTCACTGCGGAGATCCAATACATCGAACCAGCTGTCAGTGGGTCCGTATTATGCAAAATGCCTGCTCGACGTGCTCGAGCCGTATATTCCGAGACTCTCTGGAAACAAGTACAAAGAACTGAGAACAGAAGTCGCGACGATAAGAAAATTTTCTACTGGTGAACAGCTCATAACAAGTGACGTTTTATCAAAAATAGCCTACGTTGGTCCATTTAAAACACTTGAAGAATTCAACGAGACAATTAAACTCTGGGAAATGATTGCGATCATAAACAAAGATCCAAATAAATTTGTTGCGACAAGAAGCCTAATCCAGCTGCTTTCTGTTCTCAATCACGGTACTCCGGGAGAATCGACGAGAGACATCGAAAAGATCTCGCTAGACCAGCCTGAAAAGGTGTTCGGAATATCTGTTCATCCATTCTTGTTCTATCTACTGTTCAACCAATTTGGCGGAGACGACGAATCAGCGATACGAATACCGGGCGAGCTTTTAAGAAATCTTGCATGCATTGGAAATTCCATAGATTCTGTATATAAGCCAAGCCTTGCATCTGCACTTGCGTACATTTCTTCGACAAAAGATATGATTGATTATCAAGTCAAGGGCCAGTTTGCATTCAAGTGCTTTGCGGACAGCATATTTGGAGATCTCGAATGGAAGTCAAATCGTTTTGGACTGTTAACTCTAGTTCCCATCGGAAAGTACGAACAATTCACGGAACGATATAAGCTTACATCTTCGCGAGCTTGGAAAAATATGAGATTCCATCCAACAACGGCGCTACGTAAGATAAAGTCTGAAATCAATCAAATCTTAGAAAAGCTTAAACCTCTACGGCAAATGCCCACAATTGACCCCGTCGTTGAAGCTAATATCGATCAAGGAATTTGCCAAGATCTCAGCGCGTATTACAATGATGTGAGTGATGCTTTGACCTTCGTCAGAAAGAATACAGGAATTGTCTCATTCTGCAGACAAACTGATGTGGACAACCGGAGAAATCAGCTTCAAGAGCGGCTCAATGTTCTTTCCACAAAAGTTGGCGAGCGTGTGGGCCACGATGAATATATTAATCTTAGAAAAGTTATTGTGGACTTTATAGAAAATACAGTGACTCCAGTGGATGACGATATGCAGATCAATGAAAATTTAATCACAACCTGTAGAGGTTTTTTGTCTATTCTACATGGATTTGTGTGGTACCCTGACATCATCGTCCCGGTATCCGATCTTGTAACGCGCCTGATTTACTTTTCGGAAAAATATTTGGCAAAAAGAAAGTCGGAGTCAAAGCATGAAGAATATCAGAGTTTGGAATCGAAAGATCGTTCTCTTGAACCCATCATAGAAGCATCACTCGTTCGTTTCGATCAAGCGGAAATTTTCGAACATGAGCAACTGCTGACTACAGTCTGCAATTTTGTGAATAACTGGACCGAGAAAAAAGAAGAAATCGAAGCAAGAAAAGCCGAAGAAGAATCGCAGTTCAAATTTAAAAATATTGATCTTGGCCAAAGTGTCGAAGAGCAATTGGAAGAAGAGGACCAGGAATATCACGAGTTTTTCCAAAGCGATTCCGAGTTTAAATCAGAAGCAGAGGGACCAAAGGCAGCGAAAGAATGCGAACTGGAAAATTTCGCAAAAATGGTGGACGTTTTTCTAAAAAAAGATTTGTCCGTCGACAGTTCATGCAAAACTGAAAACAAATTCGAGCTAATGAGGATATTTAAAAATCCAAAAGAGCTAGCGACCACTGATTCCGAGCTTATAAGCCGACTTATAAAAGACAAACACCACTTTGACGAGATCGATGTGTTCGTCGACTCCGACTTCGACGTTTACCGGCGATCCAATCCGAAGGAGGCTGCGTCCGTTTGCGCCCCTTTGCGAGCGCTTGGGGATCGAGTCGCTGAATTAGAAACTCAATTCGATGATCACCCAACGCTCGTGTCGATCCGCAAAATGGCGGAGAAAGTGTTGGAGTTGCCCCTCTTTGCGCCAGTTATTTCCCTTTGTACTGGCATCGAGATGGTCCTCTCGCGAGTCAACGACTGGCACCAAAATGCGCCGAAGCGTCTCTCCCTCCAAGCAGAGACCGACTCACTCTGGAATATGGTTGTTGAGTGGCGTAAACGCGAGCTGCACCAGTGGAAAGCTATTCTCGAAACTTCAATTAATCTTGAAGCTCAAAAGTCCAACCACCTATTCCCCGAGATTTGGAGAGTAGCGACACAGGAATCTCTTGAGAATATTCGCCTTATGTGTACGTCCTTTCTTACTTCTGCCAACTGTGCGAACTTCGCCAGAAGAATAAGTTTACTACGTCGTGTTGCCCAAATTTTGCGAATTGAAATGGGAGAACAAACCGCTGTCATTGAAAACATATGCGATTTTTACGAGCAGTTCATGCCAAATGTGCTGAAACAAACTAACGCCGTGAAGAATTCAATTGAAAAAGAGCTTAAAGAATTCGTCGCCATTCAGCGATGGAAAGATATAAACTTTTACGCGCGAAAAGAAGCTGCCACGAAAATCAGACGGCAGCTGTTCAAGTTTGTGAAAAAGCTGAAAGAAAGCCTCGTTGATAAAACTGCGGTTGATCTCTTTAAAATTGACCACGAAACTCTCCGTCTGCCAGTAATTCAAAATGTCGAGCTGCTTTCTCCACAAGAAACAATTCCCGTAAAATACGAGTTCGAAGGCGACGTCTTATCGCAGCATCCGAAACTTATTCCAAAGATGAATAATTACTCGTTATCGGTTTCATCCTCTTTTGAACAGTTCAACAAAACTTTCACTGCCGAAATAACAGAAACAACACTCGACGTCAAAGAGCGATTTGACAAACTCGCCTCAGAAACGCAAAGTATCCCGTCTGATGGCGACCGTGAAAAGAGAATAAAGATTGTCAAATCTTTATTGACGAAGAAGCGCCGAGCTCTCTTCGATTTGTTTTCAGTTGCGAAAGAGGCGGGTTTGAGTTTCAAGCGCGGTCTCAATCGTGCCAAAGAAGAAACGATAATCTCGGACTGGTTCTACGTTAAAAACTCAGTGAACAGCAACGCTAAGAATCGCATAATTCAAAAGCTGCTAGACGTCCACAGCGCGAAGAAGAGTCCCGACAAAGCAGTTAGTCGAAATGAGAGTGACAGGTTGATCGGATATACTTTCCATCTGGCGTCAGTAACAAAGACAATTCTTCAAAATGCAAATCGACTTCAGTCGCAAGTTCAGAGGCTGGAACGCATGTACAAAATCGCAGAGACTGGTATCTTCATGGATCTCGAAGCTCATTACGGTGTTCTTTCCGCAAAATTAACGGATTGCATTTTTGCGATCGCCGACTTGCAGCTCTATCTCGATTGTGCTCCTGATGAAATAAACAGTCATCGATGGGACTGCAGTCCTAACTTCCCTGCTCTTGAAAAAATGAACAAGTCGGAAATAAGTGAGATGAAGGAGTTTCTTTCTGTTCTGAGAAAGACATTTGAGTCATTGAAGAATCAACTTGGCTCTACAGAAACGGACAATAACGTATCTAGAGCAAACGAAGTGAATAAGCTTATTTCCCAAGCTGAAGAAAGTTGTCATCACCGAGCCTTCTCGCAGATTATTAAAATAGTTGATGCCAATAATCACTGCGACAATGGAGGAATCAGGGACATGCACATCTTTGTTGCAGCCATGAAGACACTTTATCAAAGTATGAAGCTTGTGCAGAAGGAGATCGCTTCACAAACGCAGTCGAGTAGATCCCATGATACTATTCCACTGAATAAGTTCTTTGCGCAGACAACTTTCGCTTTCCAAAATCTTGTGAAAATTCATTCGGAAGCGAAGAACTCCGACAAAATCTTCCAAAATCAAGCTGTTTTGGCCAGCATGCTCGAATCATTTATCATTCCTGAACGTGAATTTGCTGATTTCTGTTCTTTCTACTCGCAAATTCTTGGAAAAAGTGAGGAACTCACCATCTTCATTACAAAGATTATCCATCCTTATATCAACCTTGCTAAATCGATGCTCTCGCACTTTCATCACATGGAGATCTACAACATTGCGTTGTTAGATCAACTCTCGACGATTTCATTTTTGGTTCTCAGTCGCGGATTTTGCCTTCCAGAAGATATCGCTGACGATGTTCTTGAGCAAGAAGGCGAAGAAATCGGCGGAGGAGGCGCTGGTGGAGGCCAAGCAGGAACCGACGACGTTACCGAAGAGTTCGAAGAGGATGACCTTGATGATCCTTTGCCAGGCGATTCTAAGGCAGACAAAAATGACAAGGACCAAGAGCAAGGAGAAGGAATCGAGATGGATAATGGAATGGATGATGCCGATGATGTCGAAGACGTTGAAGACCAGGACGATCAAGACGCCCAAGAAGAGGAAGACGAACCTCTTGAGGACGAAATGGGCGATCTTGGCGACGAAAACCTTGCTGATAAGATGGACGAGAAAGTATGGGGAGACGAGGATGATCGAGATGAGGTCGAGGAAAGTAATGACAATAGAGAAGAAGATGGAAAGGGTGACGAGCGCGATCAAACCCAGGAACTTCAAGCAAAAGATGATGGCCTTGCCGACGGAGCAGACAATGAAAAAGATGAAGACCTTCCTGAGCCTCCCGAGCAAACACAAGAGAACGAACAACCTTCCGACGAAGAAAACGAGCAAGACCAGGAAGGCGCCCAAGATGAATCAGAATTCAACGCTGAAGAGCAGGCTCAGCCGCCACCAGAGGACTTTGAAACTGAAGCTCCTGATGTCGACGATGTCGACTTTGAGGAAAAAAACGATGGGGATGAGAACGAAGAAGATGCGAAGCAAGATGACGATGGAATTGAACTCGACGACGCACCTCCCGAAGAAATGAGTGATGCTGAAGGGGACGAAGAGGATGCTGATAATAATGAGAATAGTAAAAAAGATGACGATGAAGAACAAGAAGAGGAGGACGGAGATGAAGGCGGAGATAAAACAGAAAATGCTGACGATGATCAGATTACTGAAGACGATCTAAACAAAGACATTTCGGCTCCTCGCAAAGGTGAAACTCCGATGGCAGAAAATCAACAAAACCACGAAAGAGCTGCTGAAACTTGCGAAGCGACGGATATGGAACAAGACAATGGTGATAATACTGGCGGCGAAGAGGCTTCTGGGGATCAAACTGGGGCTTCAGAAAACAAGTCGGATGGGACAAAAGGCAATCAGCAGACTCAAGTCGAACGGCCTAAACCAAAGCAAGGAGACGAAAAATCGTCAGAGTCTGCTGAGTTGGAAAAACATGAGACGAAAGAAAAGGAGTCTGAAAATGACGTAGAACAAGAAACGGGAACGGAATTTGAAAGGGATAGCACGGCACAGAAAGAAGTTCTTGATGAAGCAGAAGAAGGGACTCGGGAAAAGATTGAGCGGATGGAACTTGAAGATCCCGACAAAGACGTCCCGAAAGAAGAGCCAATGGAGGTCGACCATGATGAGAGCTCAAAGCTGGAGTCGAAGACGGGTGACAAGATTGACGAAGAGAAGACAAAGCACTCGGAAGAAAATAAACCCGAAGAGCCAGTTAAGGAAGACATCGAAATAGAAGAGCAGCTAGAAAAAAATAATGTTATTATGACAAATCATAGCAATTTATCCTTTGATAAAACGGGTAGCTTGGAAGAAATGGATCGGCATGCGCTGGAAGTGATATCAATGAAACCCGCTGGCCAAGAGGCACAACTTGCCTGGAGAGAGCTGAATATGCTGCAGTCTTCTCAAGCTCAGCGACTGGCGGAACAGCTGCGACTTATTCTAGAGCCGAAAAAAGCTTCCGCTCTAAAAGGTGACTACCGCACTGGAAAGCGACTTAATATGCGAAAGGTGATTCCGTATATTGCCTCTCAATTCCAAAAGGATCGAATTTGGCTGCGACGTACAAAGCCAAGGAATAGAAATCACCAGATTGTTCTTGCTCTAGACGACTCCGAAAGTATGATCGACAATAAGTCCAAAAAACTAGCGTTCGAGTCTCTCGCGCTAGTTTCGTCTGCACTGAAGCTTATCGAGATCAAAAATCTTGGCGTGTTCCGGTTTGGTGCTGAGACAGAAAGTATTCTTCAGCTCGGCGACGAGTTGAATGATGTCGTAGGCGGAAATATCATCAGCCGCTGTACCTTCGAACAACAAGCTACTGACATGGTTAAAATGCTGGACTTCGCAAGACGCAGTTTTAGTGAGGCAGACAGCGAAGGAGTAGCGAGCAAGCTTCTTATTGTCATTACGGACGCACAGGGTATTTTCAAGGAGGGTCGAGCTGCTGTGGCAGACCAAGTCAAGCAGGCTCGTCAACGCGGAATGATGGTAATGCTTGTAGTTGTCGACAACGCTGAAAAATCGATCACGGAAATAAAGTCGGCAAAATTTATAGATGGAAAAGTAACGTGGAAATCGTACCTTGACGATTTTCCCTTCCCGTATTACATTATTCTGCGAAATCTCGAAAGACTTCCTGAAGTATTGGCCGGGGCGCTGCGACAATGGTTCGAGATACTTGAATCTGAATCATGAATAATGGAAATTCGATGGTGGTTATCGGAACGCTTTCGGGCTCAGAAGACTTTTATATCACTGAATTTTTATCTTCTGTACATACTGCCTTATCATTGATATATTAAAGTAACTGACCCCCTC
>Ga0115100_10635328_pt1 | contig 15079 bp, 6 predicted proteins | sample MBTome_3_FD_89642 | JGI IMG/M metagenome (GOLD analysis project Ga0115100, IMG submission 89642) | Marine eukaryotic communities from Pacific Ocean to study complex ecological interactions - MBTS_2Apr14_M1_3um Metatranscriptome... | ecosystem: Environmental > Aquatic > Marine > Oceanic | place... | reverse complement strand
CCTATTCATTGACTTTACCACCACTGAACCAGAATCTAATGATATACCCCAATGGACATCTTATCAGCCAAATAATAATTCAATAATTCCGTTAATGACCGGAACTGAATACCTCACAATCGCTGCAGATGATTTAGCCGATTGGGCTACTGATTCCAACGGTTGGAACCTAGACTGCACATTTACTAATGCCGGATGGAGTGCGAGACAAGATGAAACTGGTAACCTACTGGTTACTTCTCCGTCAGGAACCGCTTCAACTGTGGCAACCTGCGGAATTGTCGACCCATTTGGCGCGGTAGCTGTAGAAACTCTTGATTTCACCTTTGGCCAACCATTTACGGCAACAGCAGACATCACCGATGGTGAAAACATCGACTTTACTGTAACACCCACTGGATTAGTGTCTGAGATGACTGTTAGTGCTCATGCTCATCAAAACGGAAATATGGGCTCCATGAGATCTTCAATGGCTAGTAACCAACCGGTAACAATTGCCTTACCTATGGACGGGCTAAAACCTGGAATGGTTATGATAATGGGGTCTGCAAGCGCCAATAATATGATGAATTTTGACTATATGTTAGACTATGGATTAGAGAAACAGAGTCTTCCACCAGCTATAACGCTAAAGATGAGTTTTGATGGGATGAATGCAACATGGGATGCCACAGGATTACAATTCACCCTAAAGGGAACGGTTTCAGACCCTGATGGTGAGCAAGTTTCAATGTCCCTTCAATTATGTGGGGCTGAAGCAACAGATTTCACCAAGGTAGGTATTAATTGGGAGATTGATGTTTCAATTGCCACTTGTGTTCTTCAAGAAATTGCCACATATGACATAATAATCACTGTAACAGATGAATCATCGGTAACTACTACCTTAGAAATAAATGTAGCAGACCCTAATGCTGTTGATGATTCTAATGATGGATCTACCAGCGACACTGATAGTGGAGATGACAGTAGTGCGCTACCAAGTGTATCACTACTGGCAACATTGAGCGTCACTCTTCTTGGCGCTGCATTTGCTAGAAGAAAACAGGATCTTTGATTTTACAAAGGATGTCTTATTATGTTCATTGGTTCAATTGATTCTCACAGCCACGAAGGTGGTTTACTCGCCTCATTTACTGGTTCTTCACCAGCCCTCGGTTCAATAATTGTTAGTTCTGATGATGGAACCTACATTGGTAAGATTGATGCTGTTTTAGGCGGTACTGAATCCCCTATCGCTCATATTGCCCATCTTGACCGTAAAATGGATGCCAGCCAATTCATCGGCATTGATGTCAAAATACGGCCAAAAGTAGAGCGAGAGGAGAGATTTGATAGATCTCGCAGTGACCGAAACGACCGACGCCGAAATGATGACAGAGGCGGGAGAAGAGATGATAGAAGAGATTCTCGACGAGATAATAATAGAGACTTCGGCAGAGACAATCGACGTGGCAATGATAGGGATAACCGTCACAGAGGAAATGACCGCAGAGATTCTCACGGAGACAATGATTGGGATTGTCCAAAATGCAACAATTCAAACTTTGCTAGAAGAGTAGAGTGTAACAGATGTGGCGCTCCAAAGCCTGGTGGTGGAGACTCTAGCGACAGAAGAAACTCTCGGTATGACTCTCGCCCGCCAAGAAGAGATGATCGTCAAAGACGAGATTCTCGAGATAGAAATAATAACAGATCAGAGCGGAAGACGTTTACTGACAATGATTGGGAATGTAAAAAGTGTAGTAACTCTAATTTTTCGTTTAGAACTGAATGTAATCGGTGTGGAGAACCTAAGCCAGGTGGCGGAGGAAATAACAGAGACCGTGGACCAAGAAGAGATAATCGGAGTAGCGGCAGAGACCGTGGGCCACGCAGAGACGACCGTTCAAGTAGAGATAGTAGAGGTAGCGGGCCACGCAGAGAACGAGGACCACGCAGAGACGACCGTTCAAGTAGAGATAATCGTGGAAGCGAGAGAAGTAGCGGGCCACGCAGAGAGCGTGGGCCAAGTAGAGACAGTCGGGGAAGCGACAGAGACCGTGGACCAAGAAGAGAAGGAGGTGGTCGCGGAGAGCGAGACCCAAACGTTCGTCAATTCCGTCGTGCTAGAGGCAAATCATCAGGGCATGCTCACAACAGAGGACCACAACCCCTTGATACCCGTCCGCTTAGAAGACATAGAGATGATTAAGTAATTCACTCACGACCCTAGGTACATGAGTACTGAAGATCACTACCTTGATGCGATAGAAGCTCTTGATAATGGTAACAGAGAAGAAGCTTTGATTCAAGCATACAAAGCAGTCAAACTAGATCCTGAACATGCTGATGCATGGCAGGTAATTTCTGACTCTCATTTGAACTCAAATGGACAGGCTGATAACCTAATTGATGCATCAAAATCGTTGAATGCGGTAAAGAAAATAGTAAATCTAGACCCTTCTAGAATTGATATGTGGGTAAGAGGAGGTAGATTACTCGCTGACGAATTAGGATTGATGATTGATGCTCTTGAATGGTGGCAAGAAGTTCGCCATCATGCCCCAGATGAAGTCACTCCGTTGATTGAACAAGCTACTATCATGGCTGATTTAGGGCTGTATCAAGAGGGTAGAGAACGAATTGAGACTATATTAAACGAAAATATGGATGTAGCAACCAGCCAATACGGTAGAGTCCACCAATTGCTTGGGTTATTCAATTCAGCGATACAACAAGACCAAAATCAGTATTTCAAGCCGTGGGAAAAGCGCCACCCTGGTTGGTTAGCAATCGAATCAAAAATGCGTAAGCCGCCGGTTTCGGAAACCTTCATTTTCATGTTAGTCACTGTGCCAATTCTATTTGGTGTTGTTATTTTGTCAAACATGTTGGCAGGAGAAGGTTTTACTGCTTTTTGTCTTACTTCCATAGTCATCTTTGTGGCAGTAATCGCCGGTATGAGGTTTACCAAGAATATGTTCAGAAGCATTAACCGGCCCGCTTTCAATCTACTTAGGGCAATGAACTTCGAGTCTTCTACAGGGTATTCAATTATCTCTGAAGAAATTAAGACTTCGGTATTGTATATGTATATATTACAGCGAAAGCCTATTGCTTGGCAAGAGAGAATGCTATTGATTGTTGAAGAAAGCACTCTACTACCTAAAAACTGGAAGTTGGAGTTGCCAGATTTTGAGTCACATCTAGACGAAATTGGCTATATTGAAGATGGTGATGAGCAAACACCATTCTGGGAAACTGGCGATGGCGCAGAGCCCCATGAAGAGGAATAATCACGTTCCAGCGTTGTAATCATCCAAGTAAGCAACTTGCTCGCGGGTTAGAGAATCAATTTCAAATCCAAGTGTTGCAAGTTTTGTTGTTGCCAGACCTTGGTCTTGTTCTGTTGTGATATCATACACTACTGGTTGCATATCCTTACCCTCTTGGGCTAGGCGACAAAGCGCTAGGTACTGATTAGCAAACGACATGTCCATTACTTCTGATGGATGTCCTTCAGCTGCTGCAAGGTTGACAAGGCGACCGTCTGCAAGCAAGAAAATCTTCCTGCCATCAGTCATGGTATATTCGTTGTTGTTGTCACGAATGGTTCGCTTACTGGCGGATAACCCTTCCAATTCTTCGATGTTTATTTCACAGTCATAGTGACCTGTGTTGGAAATTATCGCACCATCTTTCATTGACGCAAAATGTCGTTCAACGATTATGTCTTTCATTCCAGTCGCTGTACAAAATATGTCTCCTAAGGCAGCGGCTTCGTCCATTTTCATGACCCTAAACCCGTCCATTACTGCTCTTAGAGCAGGTAGTGGATCTATTTCAGTGATAATTACATTGGCGCCCATTCCGTGAGCCCTCATAGCTACACCTTTGCCACAATGTCCGTATCCAGCAACAACAAAGGTTTTACCGGCAATTAATACAGAAGTTGCTCTAAGTATCCCATCAATGGTTGATTGACCTGTTCCGTAAACATTGTCAAAATCCCACTTTGTGATAGCATCGTTAACTGCTATAACTGGATATTTCAAATCTCCAGCCTTACCCATTGCCCTTAATCTATGGACTCCAGTCGTAGTTTCTTCAGTCCCACCAATAACTCCGGCTGCATATTCTTCCTTTTCTCCGTGAACTCGAACAATTAAATCTGCTCCATCATCAAGAGTAAGAGTTGGATTGAATTCTAGCGTCTTATCAATACACCAATAGAAATCATCAACACTTTGACCATGCCAAGCATGGATAGAATATCCTTCCTCAGCAAGCCATGCGGCAACATCATCTTGAGTTGACAATGGGTTACAACCAGACCAAGAAATCTCTGCACCAGCTGCGGCTATTGTTTCGATTAATACTGCGGTTTCTTTGGTTACGTGGAGGCAGCCTGCTACTCTCATTCCTGCTAAGGGTTTGGTCTTGAGAGCTTCTTCCTTTAGCGCTGCTAGAACTGGCATTCTAGCTCTTGCCCAATCTACTCTCAGTGATCCGGATTCTGCCAGAGTCATATCTGCTACTGTGTACTTGTCAGTCTTGTCCATGGGCGACGCTACAACCGGTCACTTTTGAACTCATTGACTATTTGCCAAATCAGTTTCAAAAATGTTGTCATCCTTGCTGTTGAATGTATGCTGCTGCATATTGTTGTGCATATGCTGCAGCAGTCTGCTCATCATAACCTTGAGTGATGAACTGCTGGTAGTATTGCTGGTATGCAGCATCCATCGCAGGGTTGGTAGCAGCTGGTGCTGCTGCTTGAACGGCTTGTTGTTGACTGGCCCCACCTGTCAGTCCTGCTTGCGCAGCATATTGCGCAGCATACGACCTTGCAGTATCTTCAGGGTATCCTTGAGCGATTAATTGTTGAACATATTGCTCGACAGGGTCTTGTTCTTGGAAAGCACCTGTTAGGCTGAAATCCTTATAATCTCCATCAATACCGTCTCCTCCGCTTCTTCTAAGGAACAACAATGTCAAGATGACAATTAAGACCAATACAATAGCACCAATACCAATGAACATGATATTACTGTCGGACTGTGCTCCATCGCCTCCATCATTAGATGATGGAGCGACCCATTCGCCGTTTTCTAAAGAGTACTCGCCATCCCAATCACATTGACCGTTGATAAATACCCAATCACCTTCCGGGTCCGCTAGTATCACTTCATCTGGAACAGATACTCCACGACAGATTGGTAATGACAAAGTAATGGTATTTGGATTGTATAATTGAACATAATCTGGATCGCTTAGAGAGAGTTGTTGTTCTGTAACCCAACGCTTTTCAGTATCTTTAGTAGGATCGAATTCGTAAACTCTTATGTAAATTATCACATCTACTGGTTTGTCAGAGTGGAATCTGTCGAGATCCAAACTCAACTTAAATGTGTCACCTGTACCAACTGAGTTGTCTAGAACTGCTAATTCTTTTGCGCCAATGGCAGTTCCTAACACCTGTGGGTCAGTTTCGTCTAATAGGGATTCATTCCAGGTTATCTCCACGTATGTATCGGACTCATCAGAACCTGTGGTAACAGTTCCTGAAAGGTTGTAGAATGAACTAGTGTAACCTTGTTGGTCACCCCAATTAGTGAAGTCAATAACCGGAGGTTCGTCGCCAAAGCCTTGTGGCTTGACATCGAAACAGAATTCCATGTCATCATCCCACTTACCGGATTTATCGTAAACCGTTAGTTTAATTTTGATCGGTTGGATTGGTGATTCTGTATTAGGGTTGTAAGTTAGATTTCTGCCAGCGTATGATTCTCCATTCTGGTCAACACCGTATCCACCAAATGTGTATTGCCAAACACCCAAGCTTGCTTCATATTGGATGTAAGTATTGGCATTGACGTTAATTGCTGCATCCCACGGCTTGTCAAACAGAACTTCCCATTCATACCTGTCAATTCCGTTACCTTCTAGTGCATCAGGGTCTGATGAATTAAAGGCATTGAAATCAATTGGTAGTTGGCCGCTTTCATCTAGAGTAATCTCATACTTAGGGTAATTATCTAGACTCGAACAGGTTCCGACATACTCGATATTGTCTGCATAACTGTCTTTCATAACCACATAAGCATCGGCAATTGGGTTAAACGCGTCAGCGTTTGCATCATTGGTCTCAACAATCACAGATAACATCCTTGAGTGGCCGTTGTCGTCATGTAGCCAAAGAGTAATTGTCCATTGCTCTCCTTGTTTACACTCGCCTTGGGTTCCAATAGACTTACAGAAGTCCATAACAGGTGAGGATTCAGTTTCGAACAATGGAGAGGTGTAATGGTCTATTTGACCTGGAGCCATGGTTCCTAAATCCCAAGAAGTTGGTCCAGAAATCAGCCAATCAGTTTGCAAACTTACTTGTGCATTAGATTGGTAACTAAAGGTCAATTGAGCATTACTCTTCATGTAAACTGTGGCATATCCGGCACCGAGTGCAGGGTCAGGAACTACACCATCAATCAAGATATCAGTACCGTCTCTCATTTCACCAAATGGGTTGGGGTAATCATTTACTTGATATGAGATTACATTGCTAAGCAAAGCGAAATCGGAACTTGATGCGTTACCTGACTTTGCTTCTAGATCAATTGTGGAAACAATCATTCCACCTTGACCATAGCTACAAATCCCCAACAGAACATCTTCAATGTCTGTTGAATCACGAATAATTGGTTGGAAACTCGCCACATTTTGGTTGCCTGAGCAAATCTTCGGCACATCAGAGGTTGCTTCGCTACCAATGTCAAGTACTGAGTCGGCTACTGGAGTGAATACCTCAAACTTTTCACCGTCAATATTATTCATAATTGGGTGGAATTCATCGTATACTTCCATGTCTGCATAGGTAATCTCAGCACCATTGGTTTTGTCAGCGATTACTAGGCCAAGAGGTAATCTTGGTTCGACATTTGTTCCAAGACCGTAAGTTTGAGTTCCATGTGGAGCCAAATGTGCTTGTATTGTACCACCATTGCTCATGAAATTGACCAAGACTTGCTTTCGGTCAACATTACTGACTGTATCAGATATAGTCTTGTAGTATGCTTTTCCATCATCTTTGGCAGTATTGAAATCTTGCCATGGTAAGATAATCTTATCAAAGTTAGTAAACCAACCAGTCTTAAAATAATCATCCCAGTCATTCATGGCAAATTGGGTGTAAGACATACCATTAGCTGCAATGTCTTCTATGATTCTAGAAGTACCGCTGGTCTTATCAGATAATATTGCTATATCGACATCATCGGCAAATGTAGCAAAGAAGAATCTGGGTTCTCCTGATGGGGTACCGTCGTCAAGTTCTGCGTAGTAACTGATGTTGTATGTATGTCCGTCTTGGTATCCGGCCCATGGAGTAAAGGATAAATCAACTTTTTGTCCGTTCAAAAGAGATTGTGCTGGTCCTGCACTTACGCTGTGAGCAAGTGAACCTGTAGTCTCATCAAAGATATTCATGTAGAACACATAATCTCCTTCAAGAACTCCGTTGGTGGCGGAAATATCCCAGTTGTGTTGTAGAGAGCTATCTATTGGCAGAACACAATTTAGCCTCACTTCATCCAAACAAGCCAATTTATTGGGTTGACTGAGTGAAATATCGACTGACCTAACATCAAAAATCACACGCTTTATGTTGTTAGCGGTAGATAGTTCTTCAGCGCCGTACCAGTTTGTTCCGACAGTGGTGTTGTCAAAGACTGTCTCAACTTCGATCATGTATACCCCCGCAGTGAAATCATGCTGTGCGATTACTTCTGAGGAAGCATCCTCTGCATCGACACCTGTTCTACTGTTTGTGTATGATGCATCCTCAGTGAATGTAAATTCCTTGATCGTAACATTGTTGATTCCGACGCCTCTGAATCCATCATTGATTCCGTTCCTTCCATCGTCGTCTGAAAAGAAATCAAAGTATAACTCAGCGGTTGACCCTGCCAATGTGATACACTGTGTTTCCCAATCAGCAGTATTTGCTGATGAGGTATTAAGGGCATACAAGTGTGTTAAGTCGATACTTGTAGTTTTAACAAGACCTTCAGAATTAAAGAATACATTCCATGGCTGACCCAAACCGTCAGTAGTTCTTGGGTCTCCTATATATTGAATCTCGTCGAAGTCGATAGGGTTTGTTTCGTTAACAATGCCATTGCCGTCCTCGTCCAACTGACATGTTCCATCCTCATTGTAGTCGTTCCACTGGCCGTAGACAATTGCGGAAAAATCTGTTGAATTCTTTTCATAGTCTACTGTTAAGGCCATGTAATCACTAGGTTCAATGTTGCCTTGCGAATCTACCTCGAAGAAAGTATCTGCAAAGTATTCAAAAGACAGTGATACGAAATCACCGGTAAGGCTTGTCATATCAACATCAACAATAGATACTGTCTCATTTTCCCAAGCATCATTGTATCCAAGTGTGCTTGTTTGAGATCTACATGGGTGTCCGAACCAGTATGCATCGTTATTGAATGTTAAATCTGAAGGACACAGTAGGGTATCATTATATAGTTCTCCTTTAGGATTATTGCTTTCAGTATATCTAGTACCGTCTGTGGAATTATCAAAGGTGATGATACAGTCAGAAAGTGGATTTCCACATTTTATGGCGGACGGGTCTGCAGTGAAAACCGTGGCGTTGATGTTGAAATCGACTAGCGTATTACCCCAGTTATTGGTTGTGGCAGAAATTGGATAGGTACCTTGAGCATATAGCTCACCTTGTGCGAAGAAATCAATTGCTTCTAGAGTTGGGTCGTACAGATTAAATGGTGTCACATAATCTATCAACTCATCGTTGAGTGACTGCTCATCCCATCCGTTGTTGGATAGTGTTGCTGAAATTCGGTATGTAGTGTCATTAGCGAAATTTGCTTGTATAGTTGTTTCATATTCTTGCCCAGGTCCGAGATTGTTTAGCTGTATTTGTGCTTGAATATTTTGAGGGTTGGGGAGGAATGCTGTGCTTTGTTTGGTGATTGTCAGATTGTCAACAGCAAATCCATCAAGACCAGACCAGCGACTTTCGTTATTATCTGATACTGACCCACCAAAGCCAGTCCTGAATCTAAATCTGAGATCAATAATTTCTCCAGCCCAAGGGCTTAGGTCGAATGAACCTACTCCATCATCAGTGAAATTATTCCAGCCATAAAACGTGTTTGTGTAATAATCATCATAGTCATATATACCTTCAACTTCCATCCCAGCAACATACTGTTTCCATGCTCGTTCCTCATCAAATCCCCCCCACATGGATGAACCTGAAAAACACGCCCCAGAAGTGAATGCTGAGATTGGACAACTTATGACATACCAGCCGGTGTTTTCGCTACCAACTTCAATCATTGCCAAGTCATCCCACAAGTCTGAGATGATGAAGTTACCATTTTGACTAACAAATCCTAGCCCATCATAGCCAAGAAGGTGGTATAGTTCAACGCTCATGAATGCTCTATCCGATCCGGTTAAATCCACATCACGGAGAATCATTGCCTCATCCCAATTGGCACCATACCCAGTCCATTCACCACCTGATGAATTGGTTACTGTTTCTCCTGCCCACATAAAGTGTGTAGGATTCAGATAGTTGGCAGAATAGTCCGCTTGTGACTCATCTGGATTAACTCCTGTGCCGGAAGATGATGTGGTTTGTTCTTGCCAATGGTAATCACCTGACTCAACGTAGTCAATGTATTCCCATGAACATCCGGTCCCACATGTCCCAAGATTCTCTGGTGTGTCCCAATCATTAGCGTAAACAGTTTCGTTGATTGAGTTAGCTTCGTCAACTATCTTGATTACTACATCTAAATCTGCACTAAGGCCGTTTAATACGCTCATTCCAGTATTTGTTACAGTAACATCAATATCTCTATTTCCCTCACCAACAACGCCAATGTAGCGATCAACTGGGTTAATGTCCAGGCCTGATACAGATAAATCTTGGTTATCCATTTCGATAACCGAAATGGTATCGTATTGGCCCTCCCAACCTAGGTTGTCACTCCAACCTCCGAAGCCCCAATTTTTGTGAGCAATCACAACATCCAAAGCAGAATTTGGGCCACCAACTAGTTGTCCTACCTCTGCAATGTGGGGTCTTAATCCTGCTGCGTAGGACAAGGGAGATAGATGCCCTCCATTACCGTCAGATAACGTGATTTGAATAGATGTCGGAGCAGTCAAAAGGTAATTGTTTGTTGAGGCACCAGTTGAATCAGTTGATACCTCTGCTTCAGCCAAACTCGGGACTATGAAATCTGGTTCTTGGTCACCATTCAAGTCAGCAACACTGATTGTGAATGCAGCATATGGCCCGAAAGGGGCTTTGATTGGGCTGGCCCAATTCCCTGATGATGATGATGTGACATAGGTGACATTTTCTACCACGTCATCAACCATGGCGATAACATCAGCAACCCCGTCATTGTCCATATCTCCAACAGAAATAGAATTGGAAAATGGTGTTTGCATGTTTATTACGTGTTCAGAAGTACTAGTCGGAGTGGTGCTGAAAGTATATGATGGTGGAAAAGTATTGGTTTGACAATTAAACTCGACGATTGAAACATTGTCGTTGTTACCGGGGTTTGTAGGTTGACCAGTGGCGTAATCTAAGCCTTCGCTTCTGAGCAACCACATATCGTTATCAAAACAGGTTCCTCCACCGCCAAATCCGCCGCCTACTTGCGATTCGCCCCAATCACCAGAGGTAAATGTTCGATAGGTGTTTTGCTGAGAAGGCCCGAGGTTAGTTACTAACCCTTGTGTGTTTGAGCTGATTGGCCCGAGGTAGGTTACAACTCTTTGAGTGGTTATATCGGCTTGCAAGTCCAAAACCATAATGTCGTCAATGTTATCGTCATTAAGTTTAGAAACTTCTAGGTCCCATGCCCAAAAGTGAGTAAACCTTGCTCCAATAGACCAAGTCTTCTCGTTACAGCCGCCGTTTTCAATGATAGTTACGTTACCAGGCTCCCCTGCTGGCGAACCATCATCATTGGTCTTGAAAGGATTGTTTCTTTGAAAGATTACAATGTCAGTCGCACCATCACCGGTAAACTCCCCAACTTCGATAAACTGGACATTAGAGAACTCATCCCAATCTGCATTCCTGTCTTGGTTAGCAGTAACCCAAATATCTTGCCTCTCGGAAAAATCGCCACTACCATCATTCCACAATACCGTGATGGTATGTGTGCCATCTGTTGCAACGGCAATGTCATTATGACCATCGCAATTGAAGTCGCCTATTGCGACATCGTGTGGATCACGATTGGTGGTATATGTTCTTGCTTGAGATGCACTTGCTGTGGTTGCTAAAGCGGCAGTTGTTGATAGTACCATAAGTAAGCAAAGCAGAATACTTCTTGCGCGGGCCTTGAAGAGATTGTCTTGAGAAAACATCGTCATCACTTGTTAAGCCATATTAACTACCACTTTAATTCCTTTGGGCTTTTGTCCTTAACAAAACAACGGACATGCTACGCAGTGAGGCGAAAAGACGTTTGGATAATCTATTTATTAAAATTCAGACTTTACCTGCTAGCCAACGAGGAGAAGGCCCCCAACCTACGGCATCTCCGCCGTGTACCTTGACTAATTTACCTGCAGTGAACAAGGATTCTAACCAAACCTCCAATGCAGTGCCTTCACGCTTGCCCAGTTTGCTACTAGCGATTTCTTCAATGTCAGAAGTTTTCAGAGCGGTAAAACCATAATCTCTGACAACTATATTCATCAATTCACGAAGCCATGCCTCAGCCATTGGATCAATACTCAAAGTTCCTTGGACAGGCAATGGCTCATCTAATTCAGAAAAAATTTCCATCAACTCGATTGGGTCTGGTTTAGTTAAATCATCAAGACCAAGGGCACGTAACTCTTTACTCAAATCCAATTCGCCGATTGGCCTTCTAACAATAGGTATTCTTGACGGGTCTGGCTCAGGGCCCATGTCTAGGGGTTTTTCTCCCAAAGAATCATCATCCAGTTCATTTGTTGTTCCGGAATTATTCTTATCAGCAACTCCAGAGGTATTTGATGCCTTCACTTCTGAGCCCAACGGCATCATCCAGCCTACGCCTTGCAAACCTAATTCAGATATTTTCTTGCGCACCCAATCAGCATCGCCGCGAAGGAGAACTTCAGCATCATTTTCGTCGGAACGGAAGCGATACTGGACAAATCCTTTCAACTCCGCCATAGTTATGCCTCAAACTTTCTTGCCTTCAAACTGGCGATGTTATTTTGCTAGTTGCCTTAGAACGGTATGCAGTATACCGCCATTACGATAATAATCAACTTCCACTGGAGTATCGAGTCTTACTTGCGCCTCGAAAGTAAGTGAAGTGCCATCAAGTCTTGTTGCAGTTATTGTCAACATTTGCAATGGTTGAACATCATTTGTCACCGGAACGTCATACCTTTCAGAACCATCAAGCTCTAAACTTTCATGGCTTTCACCTTCTTTGAAGGTCAACGGCAAAACACCCATTCCAACCAAATTAGAACGATGTATTCTTTCAAATGAAGTAGCAATTACTGCTTTTACTCCAAGCAGATAAGTCCCTTTAGCAGCCCAATCCCTAGATGAACCGGTGCCATATTGTGAACCTGCAAGAACCACCTTGGGGCCATCAAAAGCATTAGCTGCATCAAATACGGACACAATTTCTCCAGATTGTGGATGTTTGGCAAATCCACCCTCGGTACCTGGGGCCATTTGGTTACGAATTCTAACGTTGGCAAAGGTTCCGCGCATCATTATTTCATGATTGCCGCGCCGACTACCAAACGAATTGAAATCTTCCCGCTCAACCCCTCTCTCGACTAACCACTTACCCGCAGGCCCGCTTGCCGGGAATGAGCCGGCTGGAGAGATGTGATCGGTAGTAATTGAATCACCAAGTTTTAGCAGAACTGCGGCTTGTTCAATCGGTTCGATCGGCGACGGTTCAGCAGATAGGCCAGAAAAGAAGGTTGGTAAACGGATGTAGGTTGACTCTGCTTCCCACGGATACAACGGAGTATCTTTGGCAGGTATTGAATCCCACCTTGGCTCATTCATGGCATCTGCATAACGTTGCCTGAACATGCTTGGAGTAATGACTGAAAGGGCCTTGGTTAATTCTTCATCAGATGGCCAAACTTCAGACATCATTACTGGTTTACCATTAGTATCAAAGCCCAACGGTTCAGTAGCAAGATCAACTTCTAAACTACCGGCAATAGCGTAAGCAACAACTAGTGGTGGACTTGCTAAATAAGATGCCTTAACCTTGCTGTGAACTCTTCCTTCGAAGTTCCTGTTGCCGGAAATTACCGAACCAACAATGAGACCTGCTTCGTCGATAGCTGCATCTATTTCCTCGCTCAACGGTCCTGAATTACCAATACAAGTAGTGCAACCATAACCGACTACATTGAAGCCCATAGCATTCAAATCCTCTTGCAGACCTGTCGCTTCATAATACTCTGTAACCACACGACTGCCTGGTGCAAGAGAAGTTTTGACCCACGGCTTGACTGTAAGACCTCGTTGCCGAGCATTCCTTGCAAGTAGTCCTGCAGCCAACATTACGCCAGGATTGGATGTATTGGTACATGAAGTGATTGCCGCAATAACGACATCACCATGATTTAGATCATAACGCTGCCCGTCTGTCTCAATAATTGCGCTTTTTGACAAATCACTTTCTGACAAACCGTGCCCTTGGTGGCCAACTTCAGCAGTTAACGTCTCGGCAAAATGCTGCTTCATATTGGTCAAGTCAACTCTATCTTGGGGTCGTTTTGGACCTGCTAATGCTGGCTCTATTGTAGTTAAATCCAATTCTAAGGTTGCGGTATAAGATTTCTCTGCATCACTTGAGTTGTACCAAAGACCTTGTGCCTTGCAATATTCCTCAACTCCTGTTATTGCTGAATCTTCTCGACCTGTTAGCCTAAGATACTCAAGAGTACGCTCATCAACAGGGAAGAATCCGCAAGTTGCTCCGTATTCGGGAGCCATGTTGGCAATTGTTGCTCGGTCGGCTAAAGTAAGCGCCGCCATACCACTGCCGAAGAACTCGACAAATTTTCCAACTACGCCATGTTCTCTCAGGATTTCCACAATCCGCAAAGTCATGTCAGTTGCCGTCACACCGGGATTTAGTGAACCTGTTAGCCTAACTCCAACTACATCTGGGGCCAACATGTATATCGGTTGGCCAAGCATAACTGCCTCTGCTTCAATTCCGCCAACACCCCATCCAAGTACTCCAAGACCATTGATCATTGTAGTGTGTGAATCAGTTCCCACCAATGTGTCGGCAAGCCAAATGCCATTTTCTTGCCTAGCAACACTTGCTAAAAATTCAAGATTCACTTGGTGGACAATACCTCTTGATGGTGGTACAACTTGAAAATCCTTTAGTGACTTTTGACCCCATTTAAGAAACGTATAACGCTCCATGTTGCGATGATATTCGATATCTAGATTCATGTCCAAAGCATTGCTATGAGCGCCAGAAACATCGACTTGAACTGAGTGGTCAATCACTAGGTCCACCGGGACTTGAGGATTGACCTTACTGGGGTCTCCGCCCATCTCCACCATAGCATCCCTTAAGGCGGCCAAATCAACCACCGCAGGAACACCAGTGAAATCTTGCAAGATAACTCTTGAAGGTCTAAATGGTATCTCACCGCGCTCTGCGTTAGGTTGCCAATTTGCGATATTACGAACATCTTGTTCAGTGATTAAGAATCCATCATTGCCCCTAAGTGCGCCTTCCAGTAGAATACGAATTGAATATGGTAGGTGGGAAGTATCAATGCCATTTTCATCCAATCCAGACATCGAATAATAATGCCCGCCAATAGAAAGTTCCCGCTTTGCATTGAAGGTATCGACGGTCGTCATGACACATGCCAAAACGAAGACATCTATCAATCAAACGCTTTGAATAATCTCAGCTAAATTACCAGAAATACCACCATGGAGTATCTTCTCCGCCGTTGGTAGTTACGCTAACAAGCGTCACTGGATTATTCGGGTTGTCATTGCCATCGGTTGGTACTT
>Ga0115100_10345630_pt1 | contig 15168 bp, 26 predicted proteins | sample MBTome_3_FD_89642 | JGI IMG/M metagenome (GOLD analysis project Ga0115100, IMG submission 89642) | Marine eukaryotic communities from Pacific Ocean to study complex ecological interactions - MBTS_2Apr14_M1_3um Metatranscriptome... | ecosystem: Environmental > Aquatic > Marine > Oceanic | place... | reverse complement strand
GTTTTAAATAAGTTAATCTAACTTACCTTTACTATTAAAGTAAAAATTTATTTCTTACTTCTCAGTAGAGAAATCTGTTTCAATTGCATCATCTGGTCCAGACCCTGTTTGCGCAGTATTTTGCGCTTGTAAATTATTAAATTGTGTAATTAAATCCTTTAACGCTGCATAATCTTCTTTTTGAATAGCTGCGTCAAATTCAGATAATAAAGTTTGTAACGGTTGTTTTTCTTCTTCACTTTGTAATTCATCAATTTGTTTTTTCAATTGATATACAATAGTTTCTGCTTGATTTTTAACTTCAATTTGGTCGATTTTTTCTTTATCTGCTGTTGCATTTGCTTCCGCATCTTGAACCATACGTTCTACTTCATCTTTTGGTAACGTTGAAGCTCCAGTAACTGTAATAGATTGTTGTTTGTTAGTTGTTTTATCTTTTGCTGTTACTGAAAGAATACCGTTAGCATCAATGTCAAACGTCACTTCAATTTGAGGTACACCTCGTGCTGCAGGTGCAATACCATCAAGTCTAAATGTTCCAAGGCTCTTGTTATCTTTTGCTAACTCACGTTCGCCTTGAAGTACGTGAATTTCTACATTAGGTTGATTATCTACCGCTGTAGAAAAAGTTTCAGATTTTTTCGTTGGAATAATTGTATTTCTTGGTGTAATTTTTGTTGTTACACCTCCTAATGTTTCAACACCTAATGATAATGGAGTTACGTCTAACAATAGAATATCTTTAACTTCTCCTCCAAGTACACCCGCCTGTACTGCAGCACCGACTGCTACCACTTCATCTGGGTTTACTGTTTGGTTTGGTGTTTTACCAAGTGTTTCTTCAACAAGTTTTTGTACTCCTGGGATACGTGTAGAACCTCCAACTAATACATTTTGATCAATATCATTTGGAGTTAGTTCAGCATCTTTTAAGGATGCTTCAATAGGCATTTTACATCGAAGTATTAAATCAGAACATAGTTCTTCAAACCCTGCTCTTGTAAGTTCTTTATCTAAATGTTTAGGTCCTTCTGGGGTTACTGAGATAAAAGGTAAATTAATAGAACTTTGTGTTAAGGTAGATAGTTCAATTTTCGCTTTTTCCGCTGCCTCTGTTAATCGTTGAAGGGCTTGACTATCTTGAGTTAAGTCAATACCCTCTTGATCTTTAAATTCTTTAACTAACCACTGAACGATTTTTTCATCAAAATCGTCGCCCCCTAAATGAGTATCACCTGATGTAGCTAATACTTCAAAAACACCATCTCCAACTTCAAGGACAGAAACATCAAAGGTTCCACCACCTAGATCAAAAACAAGTATTGTTTCATTATCTTTTTTATCTAGACCATATGAAAGAGACGCAGCTGTAGGTTCATTAATGATTCGTAATACTTCTAACCCTGCGATTTTACCAGCATCTTTAGTAGCTTGACGCTGTGAATCATTGAAATACGCCGGTACAGTAATTACAGCTTGTTTAACTGTTTCTCCTAAGTATTTAGAAGCATCATCCGCTAATTTTCTTAAAACTTGTGCAGAAATTTCTTCCGCAGCAAATTGTTTAGTTAGTGCAGGGCAATCAAGTTTAATAATATCTTCTGTTTGAATAACTTTATATGAAACCTGACGCAATTCTTCTGTTACTTCATTTGTTTTACGCCCAATAAAGCGTTTAACAGAATAAAAGGTATTTTCTGGGTTTATTACCGCTTGACGTTTAGCAATTTGTCCAACTAGTAAATCGCCTTTTTTTGTGTAAGCTACAACTGATGGGGTTGTTCTTTGTCCCTCAGCGTTTGTAATAACTTCAGGTTTTCCACCCTCCATTACGGCAACTACTGAATTAGTAGTACCTAAATCAATTCCAATAACTTTTACCATTTATTTTTTTTGATATTTATTAACTTACAGACAATAATAATACGTTATCCTCTAAACCGAAAAGGTGTATTTACCGCAGGTTAGTGAACAATTTTTTTTATTTTATAAACCCTTTACTTAGTTCTGGAATCTTTATTGTTTCAGTCCATAGACAATGGCACCTATTATAACTTATACTTGGGATACTTATATATGTTTTATTCATCATATATAATTTAAATTTTTTAAAATTGCATCGTTAAAATAACACTAAACTTACAAAATACATATATGCAAGCTGGCCTATTTGCAAAAAAAGTGGGAATGACCCAAATTTTCGATGAATCAGGGACAATTTACCCAGTAACAATTAAAAGCTGGGTTATGCAAGGTAAGTCAAATAAAAACTATTGAAACGGATGGTTACAACGCAATTCAATTAGCTTATGGTCAAAAGACTCTAGCTAGTTTAAATAAACCAACACAAGGCCATTTAAAAAAAGTAGGCAATGAAGGCTTTACTTCTTTTGGTGAATTTAGAGTCAAGGATCCAGAAGAATTTAAATTAGGCCAAGTTATAGATGCTAATACCTTTACGAAAGGTCAAAAAGTGCGTATAACTGGAACGAGTATCGGTAAAGGATTCGCGGGTAACCAAAAGCGACATAATTTTTCAAGAGGCCCAATGACTCACGGTTCTAAAAACCACCGTTTACCAGGAAGTATTGGTGCAGGTAGTACGCCTGGACGTGTATATCCTGGAAAGAAAATGGCTGGCCAACTTGGTAATGCTACGGTAACACTAAAAAAATATGGAAGTTTTTTATGTAAATGCCGACGAAAATATAGTAGTTGTTAAAGGCTCTGTACCAGGGAAAAAGAATTCAGTTTTAAGACTTCAACACACAACAAAGTAATATCATAAATCAGTTTATAATCTTGTCATGTCGTATATTCAACCTAATCAGCGAGATTTATTGGGTATAATAAAATACCCAATTTTGACGGAAAAGAGTATAAGGTTGCTCGAGCAAAATCAATATAGTTTTGCCGTGGATCCAAAAGCAGATAAAAATGCTATAAAGTACGCTGTTGAGCAGCTTTTTAACGTTAGAGTTATTTCTGTAAATACAGCATTATTACCACTACGTAAACGTCGTGTAGGAAAATTTATTGGAACAAAGGCTCGTTATAAACGAGCTACGATAAAATTAGCACCAGAAAATTCTATTACTCTCTTTGAAGAAGAGTAAACAACGATTTTTAAATTTAATTTTTTAAAGTATTAAAACAGAGAACTTATGGCAATTCGTCTCTATCGGGCATATAGTCCAGGAACGCGTACAAAGTCTGTTTCTTATTTTGATGATCTATCAAAAATAAAGCCTGAAAAAACTTTAACGTTTGGGAAAAAAGGTTGCGGTGGACGAAATAACCGTGGTGTTATTACGTTAAAAGGCCGTGGCGGTGGCCATAAACGTAAGTTTCGTTTAGTTGATTTTCACAGAAAATCATCTATTTCGGCAAAAGTTGCAACAATTGAATACGATCCAAACCGAAATGCAAGAATCGCACTTTTACATTACGAAGATGGTTCAAAAAAATATATTATCGCTCCAAGATCATTAAAGATTGGTATGCGTTTATCCTCGGGAATAAATGTTCCTATTGAAGTTGGTAATGCTATGCCAATGGAGTATATCCCTTTAGGAAGCATCGTTCACAATGTTGAACTAACGTTAGGCAAAGGAGGGCAAATTGCTCGTGCTGCTGGAACTTATGCTCAAATCATTGCAAAAGAAGGGGATTTTGTTACTTTAAAACTTCCGTCAAATGAAGTGCGTTTAGTTAACAAACGTTGTTATGCTACTTTAGGGCAAGTGGGTAATGTGGATAGCATTAATATAACATTAGGAAAAGCTGGTCGAAGCCGTTGGCTTGGAAAGAAACCAAAAGTTCGTGGTGTTGTAAAAAACCCAATTGATCACCCACACGGTGGTGGTGAAGGAAGATCACCTATTGGTCGTCCAAAACCAGTTACACCTTGGGGTAAACCTGCTTTAGGTATTAAAACGAGAAATCAAACTAAAGCTAGTAATAAGTACATTTTACGTTCAAGACGTAAGTAATAACAAACAAATTATATATTACTCAACATGGCACGTTCTTTAAAGAAAGGTCCATTTGTTGCTTCGCACGTTTTTGAACGAGTTGAGCAGATGAATGCGAGTGGTAAAAAAGACACAATAAAAACTTGGTCACGCTCGACAACAATATTACCAAATATGATTGGGCATACCTTTGCTGTTTACAATGGACATCAGCATCTTCCTGTTTTTGTATCGGACCAAATGATTGGTCACAAATTAGGTGAGTTTGCCCCTACTAGGACCTTCCGTTCACATGTAAAAAAAGATAAAAAAGGTAAACGTTAATCCAAAATGGTTAAGACAAGCTTACAAAAAAATGAAGTTCGAGCTGTTGCTAAATATGTTCGAATGGCCCCGAATAAAATAAGACGGGTTTTAAGACAAATACAAGGAAAGTCTTACGCTGAAGCATTATTGCTTTTAGAATTCATGCCATATGCTTCATGTGAACCAATTATAAAAGTTTTGCGTTCTGCAACAGCGAATGCAAAAAATAACTTGGGTTTTGATGAGACAAATTTAATTGTTAAATCAGCATATGCTGACCAGGGGCCAGTGATGAAACGTTTTCGTCCAAGAGCACAAGGTCGAGCTTATAAAATTTTAAAAGCTACATCACACATAACAATAGTTATGGCAAATTAGAAAATTTAGATTTTTATGAGGGTTTAGTTCGTGGGACAAAAAAACACATCCAACAGGATTTAGAATTGGCGTTAATAAAACTCATAGTTCAACTTGGTTTGCTAACTTTGGGGTTTATAGTAACGTCTTAGAAGAAGATTTTAAAATACGAAGCTTTTTTGAAAAGAAATTTGAAGCGATTTACAGTAAAGCAGGAATTACTAAATTAGAAATTCAACGAAAAGTAAATCAGTTAGAGTTAATTATTCATGCTGCTAGACCTAAAGCGATTGCATTAGATAGCGAAAAAACTAATTTTATTGTTGATTTAAAAACTAAAATTAAAGATTTAGTTAATGACTCTAAACAAGTTCGTATCAAAGTATTACAAGTTACGAATAGTGAAAATGAGAGTTCATTAGTTGCTAGATCTATAGGTGATCAATTAGAAAAACGTGTAGCATTCCGAAAAGTTATTCGTCAAACTACACAAGTTTTACAAAAAAGTGGTGTTAAAGGGTTTAAAATTCAAGTTTCTGGTCGTTTAAATGGAGCAGAAATTGCCCGTGCTGAGTGGGCACGTGAAGGTCGTGTACCTCTTCAAACATTGCGTGCTGATATTAGTTATGCAACCCACCGAGCAAATACAATCTACGGTGTATTAGGTATTAAAGTTTGGATCTTTAATAAAGAAATAATTTAACAAGTTTTTGTATCAGTAAAATCTTATTTTATGTTACTTCCAAAAAGAACGAAATTTCGTCGACAGCATCGTGGTAGATTTAAAGGGGTTTCAAAAGCAAATACTATAGTTTTTGGTGACTATGGTATTCAGGCTTTAGAGCCTGTTTGGTTAACATCAAGACAAATCGAAGCTACTCGACGTAGTATAACGAGATATGTTCGTCGTACTGGTAAAATCTGGATTAGAATTTTTCCAGATAAACCAATTACTGAGCGAGCAGCAGAATCTCGAATGGGATCCGGTAAAGGTACTGTTGCTTATTGGGTAGCTGTAGTTAAACCTGGAGCTATTCTATTTGAGATAAATGGTTTAAACAAAGAAATGGCTTACAAAGTTTTAAAGTTAGCCTCATACAAATTACCTATTAAAACAAAAATTGTAGAAAAAACATAACTACAGAGGTATGGCTGTAAAAGAAAAAACCGGTATTATAGTTAGTGACAAGATGGATAATACATGTATTGTCGCAGTTAGTGATCGCATCGTTCATAAACGATACAAAAAAGTTATTACAAGAACGAAACGTTATGCCGTACATGATTCCCAATTACAGGCGTCGATTGGTGATCAAGTCCGTATTCGTGAAACAAGACCCGTAAGTAAAACAAAAAACTGGGTTCTTATTAGTGTTTTAAGAAAGTCATCAACATAAACAAATGATACAACCGCAAACTTGTCTAAGAGTAGCAGATAACAGTGGTGCTAAGAAGTTAATGTGCATTCGTATTCTTGGTAGCAACCGAAGATATGGGCATGTCGGAGATGTTATTATTGGTGTTGTAAAAGATGCGACACCTAATCTAACAGTTAAACGTTCAGATGTTGTTCGTGCTGTTATTGTAAGAACTAAACAATCGGTACGCCGAAAAGATGGTTCTCGTCTTCGTTTTGATGATAATGCTTCTGTTATTATTAACAAAGAGAATAACCCACGTGGTACACGAGTATTTGGTCCCATTGCACGTGAACTTAAAGAAAAAGGCTTTACGAAGATCGTTTCTTTAGCCCCTGAAGTGTTATAACCTTACAAAACTGAAATTTATTATCCATGAAACTCGATTTAAAGCGCTTATATAAGCAAAAAATTGTTCCTTCAATGATAGAGGAATTCGGGTACAAAAACATTGAACAAGTACCTAAATTGGTGAAAATCTCGGTTAACCGAGGGATTGGAGAAGCATCAAAAAATTCAAAGGAGCTAGATGCTAGTTTTGAAGAGATGGCAATAATGGTTGGTCAACAACCTATTGTTAATAAGTCAACAAAATCTGTAGCCGGGTTTAAAATTCGTGACGGAATGTCAATTGGAGCATCTATTACTCTACGTCAAGAAAATATGTATAATTTTTTAACAAAACTAATACATATTGTCTTACCACGAATTAGAGATTTTAGAGGTATTAATCCAAACAGCTTTGATGGTCGTGGTAATTACAATCTGGGATTAAAAGAACAATTAATTTTTCCAGAGATTTCATATGATTCAGTAACTCAAATACGTGGTTTAGACATTTCTATTGTTACAAATGCAAAAACTGATGAAGAAGCTCGAGCCTTATTAAAGGCTTTTGGTATGCCATTTGCCGCGTTATAAGTTTTAATAATTAACAAAGAAATTTAATGACGACAGATACTATCGCTGATATGCTTACTCGGATTCGTAATGCGAATTTAGCTAAGCATCAAATTGTACAAATACCTAATACAAAAATAACGAAAAATATCGCTCAAGTATTAGTAAACGAGGGATTAATTTCTTCTTTTGAAGAATTAAAAAATGGGTCTAACAGCTCACTTCTTCTTTCACTTAAATATACGGGTACAGATCGTAAACCGTGTATTGAAAAAATTCAACGTATCAGTAAACCTGGTTTACGTGTTTATAGTAATGCAAAAAAGATGCCTAAAATTTTAGGTGGATTTGGAACGGCCATTGTGTCAACATCACGTGGTTTAATGACAGATCACCAAGCCCGAAAAGAGGGGGTTGGTGGTGAACTATTATGTTATATTTGGTAAATTTTTAAGCAAATCTTATGTCTCGTATAGGTAAACAGTCAATACCCTTACCCAAGGGGGTTACAGTTCAATTAAATGGTCAAAAGGTTGTAGTTGATGGGCCAAAAGGTAGTCTATCAAGAATTTTACCTTCACTTGTTTGTTGTACTTTAGATGAAAGTAAGCAAGCACTTTTTTTTGAAAAAACTCAAGATACTAAACTTTCTCAAGCCCTTTTTGGTTTATCACGTACTCTTGTTGCAAATATGGTTACAGGTGTATCAGTTGGTTTTCAAAAGCGACTGCAAATCACAGGTGTTGGTTATCGTGCACAAATGGATGGGAAAGATTTAGTCTTAAATATGGGCTATAGTCATCCAGTAAAAATGATTACACCTCAAGAATTATCTGTAAGTGTCGAGGGTCCTACAAATGTTATCGTATCAGGTACTCAAAAGGATTTAGTTGGTGAATTTGCCGCAAAAATCCGAGCTGTACGTTCACCAGAACCTTATAAAGGAAAAGGTATTGCTTACGAAGGAGAAGTAATACGAAGAAAGGCTGGTAAAACAGGTAAATAACAGTCTTTATATTTTTATTTTAAATTTTTTTAGATTTTTTATGAATTCAAAAAAAGCCTTTAAACCCAAATCTGAATGGTCTGAACGCGTTGTATCAATTGAACGTGTAACGAAAGTTGTTAAGGGTGGTAAAAAAATGAGTTTCCGCGCCATTATTGTCGTAGGAAATGAGCAAGGTAAAGTTGGTGTTGGTGTTGGTAAAGCAGGAGATGTAATTACAGCTGTAAGAAAAGGTGTTACAGATGGTAAAAAGCATATTATTTCTGTACCTTTAACGGGTTCAAATTCAATACCACATGCAACTCAGGGCCGTTTTGGGGCAGCAAAATTAATTTTACGCCCTTCAGCTCCAGGTTCAGGAGTTATTGCTGGTAGCTCCATTCGAACTGTATTAGAGCTTGCGGGTATTAAAAATATTTTATCTAAACAATTAGGTTCAAATAACTTATTAAATAACGCACGGGCAACTATACAAGGATTAAGTACTTTAAAGTCCTATACTGCCTAAAATTTACCCGACAATCTAAATGGTAAAAACTGAAACAAAAAGTTTGTTGAAGCAAAAAATAGTTAAAATACTAGGGCTTTTAATTTTTATTCGCTTAGGTTTGTATATACCGGTTCCTGGTGTAGATTTAGATATCTTTTCACAAAATCAACTAACGAATTCTGTTTTTGGGTTTGCAAAAAACTTAACAGGTAGTTCGATTCTAGGAATTAGTTCCCTGGGAATTTTACCGTATATTAATGCTTCTATTGTAATTCAACTTTTTACACCTATTGTTCCTGCTTTAACACGGTTACAGAAGGAGGAAGGAGAGTTAGGAAGACAACAAATTAATCGTTATACAAAATACTTAACATTATTTTTTGCATTAGTTTTAAGTACAGGTTGTGCGTTTATTTTAGTTAAGCCCGTAGTATTTAATTGGAATTTACTCTTAGCGTTAAAAATTATTTTATCTTTAACGACAGGGTCCATGCTTTCAATGTGGTTTGCTGAACTTATAACAAATGAAAATTTAGGTAACGGGTCTTCCATGATTATTTTTATTAATATCATTGGTAGTTTACCTGCTAACATTAATGATCTTATTAAATATTTAAGCCAGGCAGATAGCATTAGTTATTTGCTTGTTATAAGCTCAATTGTTTTCGTTTATTTGTTAATAGTTGGAATAACAGTTTTAGTACAAAATTCGTATAAACGGCTTAAAATTATTTCTGCACGTCAATTAAACGTCAATTATGATGAGCAAACACCGTTAAATTTTGAATTAAAAAATAACTATATTCCAATAAAACTGAATCAAGGAGGTATAATGCCTCTTATTTTTAGTACAACAGTTGCGACTATTTTTTTCTATCCTTTACAGTTATTAGTAACACAAAAATTAAACATACCAGGTTTAGAACTTACAAGTGTTTTGACAGCCCTTTCATTTATTTTAAATGTTACATTGGTAATTTTTTTTAGTAGTTTTTATAGTTTATTAATTCTTAAACCAAAAGACTTATCAGAAAATTTAACAAAAATGGCATATACCATACCCAATGTAAAACAAGGAAAACAAACAACACAATATTTAGAAAAAATAATAAGTCGTTTATCTTTTTTAGGTGGGTTATTTTTGGCTTTCTTAGCCTTTTTCCCATTTTTATTAACGACTTTATTTAAAATTAGTGTTTTTAAAAATTTAACTTCGCTAATTATTCTAATAGGAGTTATAACGGATGTTTCTTCTCAAGTACGTGGTTACTTAATTTCACAATACTATGAAGGGTTCAAAAAATCATAGACATTTTACTATGGGTAAAGTAATCTAATGAACATAGGATTAACTATTATAAACGGATAAATCGTTTAAAGATAACTAGTATTCAACAATATATTAAGGAAATTATTTTATGAAAGTTGTAAGTTCTATTGGTAATTTAAAAAATCGATCAAAAGATTGCCAGGTGGTAAAACGTCGTGGTCGAATTTACCTTATTTGTAAATCTGATCCACGATTAAAGGTTCGACAAGGTAGAGCAAAAATGAAACGTAAATAAAATTAGAGAATTACTAAGATAAATGGCACGTATTTCAGGAGTAGATCTTCCGCGTAATAAGCGAGTGGATATAGGATTAACATATGTTTTTGGAATCGGTAACACAAGTGCGTCTAAAATTGTAAAAGATGCCAATGTTTCACCAAGTACACGATGTTCTGACTTAACAGATGAAGAAATCACAACGATAAGGGCGATTATTGATAATGATTATCAAACTGAAGGTGATTTACGTCGTACTATTTCACAAAATGTTAAACGATTAACAGAAATTGGATCGGCAGCAGGCCGACGTCACCGTGTTGGTTTGCCAGTTCGTGGTCAAAGAACACGAACAAATGCACGAACACGAAAAGGGAAAGTAAAAATTCCTGTTACAAAGAAAAAATAATTAGTATTTTTAATACGTTCTATTGTTAGTTATGATCAAACGATTTTCTAGTAAGAAAGCTAAAAAAGTAGTAACAAGCGGTGTAGTTCATATAAAGTCAACTTTTAATAATACCATTGTTAACGTTACAGATAAGCAAGGTAATACTTTATATTGGGCATCCGCTGGCGGTAGTGGTTTTAAAGGGGCTAAAAAAAGTACTCCTTTTGCAGCCCAATCCGCTGCTGAAAAAGTTGCAACTACTGTTTATGAACAAGGCATGCGACAAGCAGAGGTTTTTGTTAGCGGTCCAGGAAGTGGTCGAGAAACAGCTATTCTAGCATTACAAGGCTGTGGGTTACAAGTTTCTGTTATTAAAGACGTGACACCTGTTCCACATAATGGTTGCCGACCACCAAAAAAGAGACGTGTATAATCTTGTTTGGTGGAAAAAGTAAAACAACAAAATTAAAGAAAGTTTAGAACTTACGAAAACCTCATGTTTCAAGTCCAGTGTTTAAAAACTACAAAAAAAACAGAAACAGAGCTTTATTCTAAATATTTTATTGGACCTTTTGCAAATGGACAAAGTACGACTATTGGTAACACATTACGCCGCGTTCTTTTATCAAGTTTGCAAGGTGTATCCATTGTTGGTGTAAGAATTACGGGGATTAATCATGAATTCTCACTTATCCCACATGTTAAAGAAGATGTAATAGACATTTTACTAAACTTAAAGCAGATTATTTTAAAAGGTAATATTACGGAACCAACCTTAGCCCGATTAAGGATAAAAGGACCTGGTATTATAACTGCAAGTAATATTGAGCTTCCACCTAATGTTACTTTAGTTGATAAACGACAATATATTGCTCAATTAACTGCAAATGCAAATGTTGAGATGGAATTCCTATTAGCACGGGGGCAAAATTATCTTAAAAGTGATACTTTAGATCCGATTATTCCTAATGGTTTTCTTAGTATAGATGCCGTTTTTATGCCTGTTAGAAAAGTTAATTTTTTTGTTGAGACTGCACAAATAAATACAAGTACGGAATTAGAAAGCTTAATTCTTGAGATCTGGACTAATGGGAGTTTAACTCCAGCGGAAGCATTAAGTACATCCGCCGAAATCTTAAAAACTAGTTTTGAACTCCTGAAAGTAACAGATCCTGTTTCTATTTATTCTTTAAATAAAGAAGAGTATCCAAAAGAAGAAGTTACTGAATCTTTAGATACAATCTTTATTGAAGAATTAGAATTATCTGTTCGTGCTTACAATTGTTTAAAACGGGCAAATATTCACACGGTTTCTGATTTAATGCAGTATTCTGCTAGCGATTTGTTAGAATTTAAAAATTTTGGTGAAAAATCGCGTGATGAAGTTTGTGAAAGTCTAAAACGTAGATTTGACATGGATCTAAAAAATTAACAACTAATTTGCAATTTTTTTTTTACGACTGTTAATAGACAAGGTATTTTTTAATAAAATGGAATTTATTAAATTAAATCTTTGAACCTTGGTACAATTAAATTTATTAAAAACGAATTAAATTTTTAAATTAAATGATGTCTTTATCCGCTACAGAAACGAAGTCAGCCTATTTTGGTATAGGCCGTAGAAAAACTTCGGTTGCGAAAGTTATTTTAGTTCCAGGAACAGGTTCAATGGTAGTTAACCAAAAACCTGGTGAACTTTATTTACAATTTAACTCTCAATACATAACAACATCTAAAATTCCATTAACAACGTTAGGATTAGAAAATATGTACGATGTGTACGTAAATACACACGGTGGGGGTTTAAAAGGGCAAGCAGATGCAATTAAACTTGGTGTTGCACGTGCCTTAAGCTACATGGCAGCAGAAAACCGAGCACCTTTAAAAGAAAAGGGGGTTTTAACGCGTGATGCTCGTTGCAAAGAAAGAAAGAAATATGGATTAAGGAAAGCAAGAAAAGCACCTCAATTCTCGAAACGTTAATTTAATTTTTTTAAAATGGTTAAAGTCTCTATTCAGCCAGAATGGTATCCTAATGCAAAGGTTTATTGTGATGGGCAATTAGTTATGAAAGTAGGTTCAACACAACCACGCTTAAATGTTGATATCTGGTCTGGTAATCACCCTTTTTATACAGGATCACAAAAGATTTTGGATACAGAAGGGCGAGTAGAAAGGTTTATGCGTAAATACGGTATTAAAAATCCAGAGGAATAAATAAATTTATGCCAACAATACAACAATTAGTTCGTTTTGAACGAGTAGTCAGTAAAAAGAAAACAAAATCACCAGCGCTTAAATCTTGCCCACAAAGGCGAGGGGTATGTACGCGAGTGTATACTACAACACCAAAAAAACCAAACTCTGCCTTACGTAAGGTTGCGCGAGTTCGCCTAACTTCAGGATTTGAAGTTACTGCTTATATACCTGGTATTGGGCATAATATTCAAGAACACTCTGTAGTTCTAATTCGTGGAGGGCGTGTTAAAGATTTACCTGGTTGTCGTTATCATGTGGTTCGTGGTACATTAGATGCCGCTGGCGTAAAAGATAGACGCCAAAGTAGATCAAAATACGGGGGTAAAAAACCTAAAAGTTAACAATATTTAAACCTTAAGTAAGATAGTTTATCTATGTCAAGAAGAAGTAGCGCACAAAGAAAATTAGCGGATCCTGATCCAATTTATAACAGCCGATTAGTAACACTACTAATTAGCCGTATTTTACAATCGGGTAAAAAATCGTTAGCGCAAAAGATTGTATATGGAGCACTTGAAATAATTTCGACAAAAACTGATGAAAACCCTGTTCTTTTATTAGAAACAGCAGTCAAAAATGTTACTCCTCGAGTTGAAGTAAAAGCTAGAAGAGTTGGAGGTTCAACATATCAAGTCCCAATTGAAATTCGCGCATACCGAGGTACAAATGTTTCACTAAAGTGGATTACCGAATTTGCTCGTGTCCGCTCTGGAAAGAGTATGGCTTTAAAATTAGCCAACGAAATAATTGATGCAGCAAAAGAAACGGGAAATAGTATTCGAAGAAAAGAACAAACACATAAAATGGCGGATGCAAATAAAGCTTTTGCACATTTCCGTTATTAATTTGTAGAGGTATTATTTAAGTAATACCTTCGCCAAAAGTATTTAATAATAACCGTAAAATAACTAAACAATTAAAAAATGGCACGCGAAAAGTTTGAAAGATCAAAACCGCACATTAATATTGGTACTATTGGACACGTTGATCACGGAAAAACAACGTTAACAGCAGCAATTTCTGCTACATTAGCCATTAATACTGAAGGGGCATCGAAAAAATTTGATGAAATCGATTCTGCACCAGAAGAAAAAGCACGTGGTATTACAATTAATACAGCACACGTTGAGTATGAAACAGAAGGTCGTCACTATGCTCACGTTGATTGTCCAGGTCACGCCGATTATGTTAAAAACATGATTACAGGTGCTGCACAAATGGATGGTGGTATTCTAGTTGTTTCCGCTGCGGATGGTCCAATGCCACAAACTCGTGAGCACATTTTATTAGCAAAACAGGTTGGTGTACCATATCTAGTAGTTTTCTTAAATAAAGCTGACCAAGTGGACGATGAAGAACTACTAGAATTAGTTCAACTAGAAGTTCAGGAATTACTAGAAAGTTATGATTTCCCTGGAGATGAAATTCCATTTGTTTCAGGTTCTGCATTATTAGCACTTCAAGCTGTTGAGAATGGTCCAAAAGAACGTGGAGCAGATAAATGGGTTGATCTTATCTATGATTTAATGGATGCTGTAGACTCTTATATTCCAACACCAGAGCGTGATACAGAAAAAACATTCTTAATGGCTATTGAAGATGTTTTCTCAATTACCGGTCGTGGTACGGTTGCTACAGGTCGAATTGAGCGTGGTCAAGTAAATGTTGGAGACTCTGTTGAGTTAGTAGGTCTTAAAGATACTAAAACAACTACTGTAACAGGTATTGAAATGTTCCAAAAAAACGCTTGATAGCGGTATGGCTGGAGATAACGTTGGTATTCTAATCCGTGGAATCCAAAAAAACAGAAATTGAAAGAGGTATGGTATTAGCTTTACCGGGTTCAATTACTCCACACCAGAAATTTGAGGCTGAGGTTTATATCTTAAATAAAGATGAAGGTGGAAGACATACTCCATTCTTTACTGGTTACCGTCCACAATTTTATGTACGTACAACTGATGTAACAGGAACAATTGTTCAATTTACAGGAGATGATGGTAGTACTGCTGAAATGGTAATGCCAGGTGACCGTATTAAAATGACTGCAGAATTAATTAACCCAATTGCTATTGAGCAAGGAATGCGATTTGCAATTCGAGAAGGTGGTAGAACTGTAGGTGCTGGTGTAGTATCAAAGATTTTAGAATAATTTTTTACAAAGACATCATTGTATGAATTCAATAAAATGTGAAAAACTTCGTATAAGCCTTAAAGCATACGAGTCAACACTTTTAGACCAGTCCTGTCAAAAAATTATTGGGGCAATTACTTCGAGTGGTCTAACTGCCGTTGGTCCTGTACCATTACCAACAAAAATTCGACGTTACTGTGTTTTAACGTCACCACATGTTAATAAAGACGCACGTGAACATTTTGAGATTCGAACTCATAAACGTTTAATTGATATTTATAAACCAACAGAAACAACGTTTGAAAATCTACGTGAATTAGATATTCTAGCAGGTGTTGATGTAGAGGTTAAAAATTATTAATTAGTAAAAAAAAATAGATTCAAGC
>Ga0115100_10191898_pt1 | contig 15248 bp, 28 predicted proteins | sample MBTome_3_FD_89642 | JGI IMG/M metagenome (GOLD analysis project Ga0115100, IMG submission 89642) | Marine eukaryotic communities from Pacific Ocean to study complex ecological interactions - MBTS_2Apr14_M1_3um Metatranscriptome... | ecosystem: Environmental > Aquatic > Marine > Oceanic | place... | reverse complement strand
TAATTTTTTGAGTAAAGAGATTAAAAAACATAAGTTTTTTCGTTTTGACTTTAATTAATTAACTGTAGTCTATCCATTATGTCTGTTGGCCTATTCGGAAAAAAACTTGGCATGACTCAAATATTTGATGAATCTGGAACAATATTTCCAGTAACACTCTTAAAAACGGAAACGTGTCAAATTAGTCAAATTAAAACTACAAATACTGATGGATATAATTCCATCCAAGTAGCATACGGTGAAGAAAAAATAGGTAAAATTACAAAACCTCAATTAGGCCATTTAAAAAGGAGTGGTACAAAAGGATTTTCATCATTCGGAGAATTTCGCGTAAATGATCCGCAAAAGTTTAAACTTGGACAAAATATTACGTTAGATTCTTTTGTCATCGGTCAAAAGGTAAGAGTAACAGGTAAAAGTATAGGTAAAGGTTTTACAGGAAACCAAAAGCGCCATAATTTTAGTCGTGGTCCTATGACGCACGGTTCAAAAAATCATCGATTACCTGGTTCTATTGGTGCTGGTAGTACTCCAGGACGTGTATATCCGGGAAAGAAAATGGCTGGACAGCTTGGTAGTAAGACTGTAACCATTAAAAATAGTGAAATTCTTTTTATAAATGTTGAAGAAAATATTTTAGTTTTAAAAGGCTCATTGCCTGGTAAACAAAATGCTATGCTAAAAATTCAACCGAAAAAAATAGATCTTTACGATTAATTAACCAAATCCAAAGTAATAGATTCAACTTTGGATATTATTTACAAATATAGTCTATGGGTTTCAATCAAAAAGCATCGATTGATTTAATAAAACATCCACTTCTTACAGAGAAAACCATCAAACTTATTGAACAGAACCAATATAGTTTTGACGTAGATGCTAATGCAACTAAGCCTTCAGTAAAGGCAGCTATTGAACAATTGTTTGATGTCAAAGTAATTGCTGTTAATACATCTCTACAAGCCGCAAAAAAGCGTCGTGTAGGAAAATTTATTGGTCGAAAATCCCAATATAAAAGAGCAATTGTTACGCTTGCTCCAGAAAATTCTATTACTCTTTTTGAAGACGTATAAGATTAGAAAGTTTTCTGTTCAAAAATTAAACGGTATTAAGATAACTAGAACTATATGGCAATTCGTTTATATCGGGCTTATAGCCCCGGGACACGTTCTCGCTCTAGTTTATTTTTTAATGATTTATCAAAAAATAAACCAGAAAAATCTTTAACTTTCGGAAAAAAGCGTTGTAATGGACGTAATAATCGAGGTGTTATAACTCTTAAAGGCCGCGGTGGGGGTCATAAAAGAAAATATCGAGTTATCGATTTTCAGCGAAAAGAAACAAACAGTATAGCAAAAGTAGTAAGTATTGAATATGATCCAAATCGAAATGCACGTATTGCTAAATTGCACTATGATGATGGATCAAAAAAAATATATTATTTCCCCACGTTCATTAAAAGTTGGGACAACAATTTATTCAGGGATTACAAGTCCAATTGAAATTGGAAATGCAATGCCACTAGAATATATTCCATTGGGTAGTATTGTTCATAACATTGAATTAACCTTAGGAAAAGGTGGACAAATTGCTCGAGCAGCTGGAACATATGCGCAATTAATTGCCAAAGAAGGTGATTTTGTAACACTAAAGTTACCTTCTAATGAAATTCGTTTAGTTAATAAAAGATGTTACGCAACACTGGGCCAAGTTGGTAACGTAGAATTTGTTAATGTAACACTTGGTAAAGCTGGTCGAATGCGATGGTTAGGAAAAAGACCTAAAGTTCGTGGAGTTGTAAAAAATCCTATTGATCACCCACATGGTGGAGGAGAAGGTAGGTCACCAATTGGACGACCTAAACCTGTAACACCATGGGGTAAACCTGCTTTAGGTATTAAAACTCGAAAACCAACAAAAGCTAGTAGTCGTTACATATTAAGATCACGACGTTAATACAAAACACTAACATAAACGCTAATAGAAATAATGACACGTTCTTTAAAAAAAGGCCCCTACGTAGCAACATATCTTCTTAAGCAAGTAGAAGCTATGAATGCGGAAGGAAAAAAGGACATTATAAAGACATGGTCGCGTTCAACAACGATTTTACCCAACATGATTGGACATACTTTCGCTGTATATAATGGACGTCAACATTTGCCTGTTTTTGTAACGGATCAGATGATTGGGCACAAATTAGGAGAATTTTCTCCAACCCGAACTTTTAGATCACATATTAAAAAAGACAAAAAAGGAAAACGTTAAATTTTTATACTTTATGAAGACAATCTCGTTACAACAAAACGAAACTCGGGCCGTTTCAAAATATATTAGGATGTCACCAAGTAAAATTCGAAGAGTATTAAGACAAATCCAAGGTAAAAGTTATAGGGATGCTCTTCTTATTTTAGAATTTCTTCCTTACAGTTCATGCGAACCAATTATAAAGGTTTTACGTTCAGCTGCTGCTAACGCTAAACATAATAAAGGTTTTGATGAGACTGGTTTAACTGTTAAATCCGCATTTGCAAATCAGGGCCCAACAATGAAACGTTTTCGACCGCGAGCTCAAGGGCGAGCATACAGAATTCAAAAGGCTACTTCGCATATCACGATAATTGTAGCTTCTTAAACGTTCATAGTTTTTATAATTTTACGAAATATATTTAATTTGTGGGACAAAAAACACATCCAACCGGTTTTCGAATTGGTGTCAACAAAACACATAGTTCAACATGGTTTGCTAACTATGGTGCATTTAGTGAAGTCTTAAAAGAAGATTATAAAATCCGCCAATTTTTTGAAAAAGAATTTGCTGTAATTTATAACAAAGCGGGAATTTCAAAGTTAGAAATCAGAAGAAAAGTAAACCAATTAGAATTACTAATCTACGCTGCCCGACCAAAATCTATAGCAGTAGCTTCAGATGAAGAGGGGACAATTTTAAATTTGAAGTCAAAGTTGAAAAAACTTTTAACAGAATCAAAACAAATTCGAATTAAAGTTTTACAAATTAACAAGAGTGAAAATGAGAGTTCATTAGTAGCACGATCATTAGCTACACAACTTGAAAAACGTGTTGCTTTTAGAAAAGCAATTCGTCAAACAACTCAAATGCTTCAAAAAAGTGGGGTTAAAGGATTTAAAATACAAGTCTCTGGTCGACTAAATGGGGCTGAAATTGCTAGGGCTGAATGGGTTAGAGAAGGTCGTGTACCACTTCAAACTCTAAGGGCCGACATAAGTTATGCAACACTACAAGCTCATACAATTTATGGTGTACTCGGTATAAAGGTTTGGATCTTTAATAAAGAAATACTCTAAGCACATTATTTTAACAAAGATAAGAAAAAATTTTATGTTACTTCCTAAAAGAACGAAATTTCGTAAAGTACATAGAGGAAGACTTAAAGGTACGTCTAAAGCAAGTACAGTTGTTTTTGGAGAATACGGAATCCAAGCTTTAGAGCCGGTTTGGTTAACATCAAGACAAATCGGAGCAACTAGACGTAGTATTACGCGATACGTGCGTAAAACGGGAAAAATTTGGATTCGAATATTCCTGACAAACCCATTACTGAACGAGCAGCAGAATCAAGAATGGGTGCTGGTAAAGGTGCTGTCGATTACTGGGTAGCTGTTATAAAGCCAGGCGCTGTTCTTTTCGAGATCAATGGCTTAGAGCAAGAAAGGGCTTATAAAGTTTTGAAGCTTGCTTCATATAAACTTCCAATTAAAACAAAAATTATTAGCCGTTAATTTAGAAAAGTCGATTTATTTTATAAATGATTTTTTTTATACGTTTAAAGTTTAATAAGATCTGAAAAATGGCTACAAAAGAGAAAATAGGTATTGTTGTTAGTGACAAAATGAAACAAACACGTATTGTTACAGTAAACGACCGTATTATGCACAAGCGTTACAGTAAAGTAATTACCAGAACTAAACGTTATGCAGTTCATGATACGGATTTTAATGCAGGAATAGGTGATACAGTTCGTATACGTGAAACTCGTCCTATAAGTAAAACTAAAAACTGGGTTTTAATTGATATTGTAAGAAAATCCTCAACTTAAAAAAAGAAAAATGATACAACCGCAAACTTGTCTAAGAGTAGCAGATAATAGTGGGGCAAAAAAATTAATGTGCATTCGTGTTCTTGGAAGTAATCGTCGTTATGGTTACGTTGGAGATGTCATTATTGGTGTAGTTAAAGATGCCACACCAAATTTAACTGTTAAACGTTCCGATGTCGTACGAGCAGTTATTGTTCGAACAAAATACTCTATTCGAAGAAAAGATGGTTCCAGATTACGTTTTGATGACAATGCATCTGTTATTATAAATAAAGAAAATAATCCAAGAGGGACACGAGTTTTCGGTCCAATTGCGCGTGAATTAAAAGATAAAGGATTCACAAAGATAATTTCTCTTGCACCGGAAGTACTTTAAGCCTGGTTTTTAGTCTCTATTTAATTATAGAAAATTTAGAATTTATTTAAACATGCATAAAGATTTAAAAGCCCTGTATAAGGAAAAGATTATACCTTCGATGGTTAAAGATTTTGGATACAAAAATATTGAGCAAGTACCAAAATTAGTTAAGATATCTATTAATCGAGGATTAGGTGAAGCTTCAAAAAATTCGAAAGAATTAGAAAATAGTCTCAAAGAAATTGCTACAATTGCTGGACAACAACCAACAATTAATAAGGCCCGAAAATCTGTAGCAGGTTTTAAAATTCGAGAAGAAATGCCTGTTGGAGGTTCCGTAACACTGAGACGGGAACAAATGTATAACTTTTTAACAAAATTGGTAAATATTGTACTACCTCGGATTCGTGACTTTCGTGGAATAAATCCTAATGGTTTTGATGGTCGTGGTAATTATAATTTGGGATTAACAGAACAGTTAATGTTTCCTGAGATTTCATATGACGAAGTTACGCAACTCCATGGATTTGATATAGCGATTGTAACAACGGCTAAAACCGATGAAGAAGCACTTGCTCTTTTAAAGGGCTTAGGTATGCCATTTAAAACACTTTAGTTTTTTATAAAGAATTTTTTAAATCATGAAGACAGATACTATATCAGATATGTTAACGCGAATTCGTAATGCGAATTTATCAAAGCATCAAATTGTACAAATACCAGCCACAAATGTTACTCGTAGTATTACAGTTGTTCTTTTGAATGAAGGGTTTATTGAATCGTTTGAAGAATTAAAAAACGGATTAAGAAGTTCGCTTCTTTTATCTCTTAAATATACTGGAAAAGAAAGGACTCCACTTATTAAAAAAATTACTCGCGCAAGTAGGCCTGGTTTAAGACTGTATAGTAATGCCAAAAAAATGCCTCGGGTTCTTGGTGGTTTTGGTACAGCTCTCGATTCAACTTCAAAAGGCTTAATGACAGATAAGAAAGCGCGCGAAGAAGGGATCGGTGGGGAATTACTTTGTTATATTTGGTAACTAATAATTATAAAAAATGTCTCGAATCGGTAAACAATTTATAGAGGTCCCTCAAAAAGTTAATATTAAAATTGACGGGCAAAAAATAGTTGTAGATGGGCCAAAAGGAAGTCTTTCCCGCATTTTACCTTCACTTATTTGTTGTACACAAAATGAACAGGAGGGGAAACTTTTTTTTAGAAAAGGCACAAGAAACAAAACTTTCACAAGCTCTTTATGGATTATCAAGAACTCTTGTCGCTAATATGGTAACGGGGGTTTCGCAAGGTTTTAATAAAAGATTGCAAATTACTGGTGTAGGTTATCGTGCACAAATGGATGGAAAAGACCTAGTTTTAAACATGGGTTATAGTCATCCAATTCGCATGATAACACCAGGTTCCTTATCCGTAAACGTAGAGTCACCAACAAGTGTTGTTGTTTCGGGTATGGAAAAAGATGCGGTTGGTGAATTTGCTGCAAAAATTCGTTCTGTTCGTCCACCAGAGCCATATAAAGGTAAAGGTATTGCATATGAAGGCGAATTCATTCGCCGTAAGGCAGGGAAAACAGGTAAGTAATAGAAAGAAACTTATCTTATTCAAAAATTTAAATTTTAGATATATATGGCAGGCCCTAAAAAAGCATATAAAACGAAATCTGAATGGTTAGAACGAGTTGTTTCTATTCAACGTGTAACAAAAGTTGTTAAAGGTGGAAAAAAGATGAGTTTCCGCGCCGTAATCGTCGTAGGTAACGAACAAGGTAAAGTTGGTGTCGGTGTTGGTAAAGCTGGAGATGTTATTACGGCAGTGAGAAAAGGTGTAACGGATGGTAAAAAGAATGTTATTTCTATTCCATTAACAAGTTCTAATTCAATTCCTCACCCAACAAATGGTAGATTTGGTGCTGCAAAACTTATTTTAAGACCATCCGCACCAGGTTCGGGTGTTATTGCCGGTAGTTCGATAAGAACAGTTTTAGAATTAGCTGGTATCAAGAATATTTTATCAAAACAACTTGGTTCAAACAATTTATTAAACAACGCAAGAGCAACAATTAATGGGTTAAGTTTGTTACGTTCATATAACAATTAATTGCTTTTGTTCTGTTTCAACTTTATCAGTAAATGAAAATCTCAGAAACAACATATCTACTTCAACAAAAATTAACAAAAATTTTAGGGCTTCTACTTTTAGTTCGTCTAGGGCTCTATATTCCTGTACCAAATGTTGATTTAGATATTTTTTCCCAAGGAGCTAGTATAAATCCAATGTTTGGATTTGCAAGAACATTAACAGGTAGTTCGTTTTTAGGTATCGGTTCTTTAGGAATTTTACCTTATATTAATGCTTCGATTATTATTCAATTACTCACATCTGTAGTACCTAGTTTAGAGCAACTACAGAAAGAAGAGGGAGAACTTGGTCGCCAAAAAAATTAGTCGATATACAAGATACCTAACATTTGGTTGGGCAATTGTTCTAAGTACCGCAATTGCATTCTTTTTAGTTAAACCAGTTGTATTTAATTGGACTTTAGTATTGGCCTTAAAAATCATAGTTTCCTTAACTATGGGTTCACTACTGTCAATGTGGTTTGCAGAATTAATTACGGAAGAAAGTCTCGGAAATGGTTCTTCAATGATTATTTTTATAAATATTGTTGGAAGTATTCCAAATAGTTTTAATGAATTAAGTCAAAAAATAACTACCTCATCGTATCTGAATACGGTTAGTTTAGTTGGTCAAGGCCTGTTAATTTACTTATTCATTGTTTTCGTAATTGTCTTATTTCAAGACGCTTATAAAAAAATTAATATTGTTTCAGCTAAACAATTAAATTTAAGCTATTCGGAACAAAATTCCGGTTCCAATGAATTGAAAAATAGTTATATTCCAATTAAATTAAACCAAGGGGGAATAATGCCACTGGTTTTTTAGTTCAACGATTGCTTCATTTCTTTATTATCCAATACAGTTATTTGCAAACTCGGACTTTGGAAAAAGTTTAACTATTATGCCTATTTTCATGACGACCTATTCTTTTACACTGAATATTGTTCTTGTAATTTTCTTCAGTGGTTTTTATTCGCTACTGGTCTTAAAACCAAATGATATTGCTGAGAACCTTGCTAAGATGGCGTATAATATTCCTGGAATACGTCAGGGAAATCAAACTGCTCAATATTTAAAACAAACGGTTAGTAGATTAGCCTTTATGGGTGGGGTCTTCTTAGCATTTTTAGCCTTTTTCCCAATTATTTTAGGTAACGTTTTTCAGTTTAATCTTTTTAAAAATGTTACCTCTTTGTTAATTTTAGTAGGGGTAATTACTGATACAACAGCTCAAATTCGCGGGTACTTAATTTCACGTAATTACGAAGGATTCAAAAAAGTATAGACTTTTAAGTTTAAGTACGTTAAGTTTATTTAGAGTACTTAAATATTAATTATGTAATCAGTTAAATAAACAGATTTAGCTTAATAAAAGACATTTTATGAAAGTAGTAAGTTCAATAGGAAATCTAAAAAATCGATCGAAAGATTGTCAAGTTGTAAAAAGACGTGGACGAATTTATGTTATTTGTAAAACTGATCCTCGTTTAAAAGTTCGACAAGGACGAGCAAAAATGAAACGTAAATAATAAAACAATAATAAAATGGCACGTATTTCAGGAGTAGATCTTCCGCGTAACAAGAGAGTTGACATTGGATTAACATACGTTTTTGGAATAGGACGTACAAGCGCAAATCAAATTATCGAAAATGCAAAGGTAGCTGCAAGTACACGTTGTGGCGACTTAACAGATGAGGAAATTACGAGTATACGAACAATTATTGATGAAAATTATCAAACCGAAGGTGATCTTCGTCGTGTTTATTCACAAAATATCAAACGTTTAACGGAAATTGGTTCTGCTGCAGGTCGCCGCCATAGGGTGGGTCTACCCGTACGCGGACAACGTACACGTACAAATGCACGGACTCGAAAAGGAAAAGTTAAGGTTGTGGTTGCGAAGAAATCTCGCTAATGTGGAAAATTTTTGTCCATCTATAATTAAGTTTTAATTAAATTTATGGTTAAACAAGTTAAACGGTTTTCAAATAAAAAATCAAAAAAAACAGTCGCTACAGGTGTTGTTCATATCAAATCCACATTTAACAATACTATCGTTAATATTACAGATAAAACTGGAAATACTCTATTTTGGGCCTCCGCTGGTGGTAGTGGATTTAAAGGTGCAAAAAAAGGAACTCCCTTTGCAGCCCAATCTGCAGCTGAAAAAGTTGCTTCTCAAGCTTACGATCAAGGGATGAGACAAGCAGAAGTAGTTGTAAGTGGTCCAGGTAGTGGACGTGAAACAGCTATACGTGCATTACAAGGTTGTGGGCTTGAAGTTTTAGTAATAAAAGATATTACACCAGTTCCACATAATGGGTGTAGACCACCAAAAAAGCGTAGAGTATAGCATTTTTACTTTTTAAAGTTACTCTGAATTACGTTATACAAAATCTAATCTTTTACTAAGTAATGTAATGTTACAAATTCAATGCTTAGAATCTCAAACTAAAGAAGTTAATAATATTTTTTCAAGGTTTGCAGTCGGACCATTAAAAAAAGGCCAAGGATTAACTATTGGAAACGCTTTAAGAAGGGTCTTATTATCTGATTTACAGGGCTTAGCAATTGCGGGAGTTCGAATTGCTGATGTAAGTCATGAATTTTCAACGATTCAAGATGTAAAAGAAGATGTTATTGATATTTTATTAAACTTAAAACAGATTAGTTTAAAAGGTAATATCGATGAACCTACATTGTCTCGTTTAACATATCATGGCCCTGGTATTATTACAGCGAAAGATATTGAATTACCAACCGAAATTGAACTAATAGAACCTAATCAATATATTGCTAGTGTAAATACTAGTAAAACCGTTGAAATGGAATTTCTTATTCAATCTGGGGAAGGTTACACTTTGAATACTAAGAATCAATTATCGGATGGGTTTTTACCAATAGACGCCGTTTATATGCCAGTAAAAAAAGTTAATTTTTTTATTGAAACATCAAGCGACACTGTTGCATCCAATCTTGAAACCTTAATACTTGAAGTTTATACTAATGGAAGTATAAATCCAATGGAAGCATTAAGCAGCGCTTCTGAACTTTTGCAAAATATATTTAAGTCATTACAGGTTAGTGATTTACCAAAACAACTAGGTCCAATAGTTGATAATAATATATTAAATAAAAATCAGGACAATAATTCAGAATTTGATAATGTTATGATTGAAGAACTTGAATTATCTGTTCGTGCTTACAATTGTTTAAAGCGAGCAAATATTCATACTTTACCTGACCTATTAAAGTATTCTCAAGAAGATTTACTTGAATTTAAAAATTTTGGGCAAAAGTCAGCTGATGAAGTTTGTTTAAGTTTAAAAACAAAATTTGGTAAAGATTTATAATACGATATTTATTCTAACGACTGTAAAAAGATAAGATTAATACCAATTAGGAATAATCTTTGAACCAGATTCTATCTCTAAATAAAAATTATAGTAATAATAGAACGAATTTATGTCTCTTATGACTTCAGATCTACAAGCAGCATATTTTGGTATTGGACGTCGAAAAACTTCCGTAGCAAAAGTTATTCTTGTTCCAGGTAGTGGGTCTATGGTGGTAAACCATAAGCCAGGAGAACTTTATTTACAATTTAATTCTCAATATATTAGTGCATCAAAAGCGCCTTTAATAAAACTTGGTTTAGAGAATACATACGACATTTATGTAAATACACATGGAGGTGGTATAAAAGGTCAAGCAGATGCTATTAAATTAGGCGTTGCACGAGCATTATGCTATATTTCAGCGGACAATCGAAACTCTTTAAAAACAGCCGGTTATTTAACTCGAGATGCTCGTTGTAAAGAGAGAAAGAAATATGGTTTACGCAAGGCCAGAAAAGCCCCACAATTTTCTAAACGATAATAATTTTAAACATATTACATTTAACAAAAAATGGTTAAACCTAATATTCACCCTCAATGGTATCCTAACGCAAAAGTTTATTGTGATGGGCAACTAATAATGAAAGTGGGGTCAACGAAACCTAGATTAAATGTTGATATTTGGTCGGGTAACCACCCATTTTATACGGGTTCCCAGAAAATTCTTGATACAGAAGGACGTGTTGAACGCTTTATGCGTAAGTATGGAATAGAGAATCAAACATAAGAATTATTATTTATATGCCTACAATACAACAATTAGTTCGATTTGAACGTACTGTTAATAAAAAGAAAACGAAATCACCAGCTCTTCAATCTTGCCCTCAACGTCGTGGAGTTTGTACTCGTGTATATACAACAACACCAAAAAAGCCAAATTCTGCATTACGTAAAGTTGCTCGTGTTAGATTAACTTCAGGGTTTGAAGTTACAGCATATATCCCAGGAATTGGACATAATATTCAAGAGCACTCTGTTGTTCTAGTAAGGGGAGGTCGTGTAAAAGATTTACCCGGTTGTCGTTACCATGTAGTAAGAGGAACGTTAGATGCTGCTGGTGTAAAAGATAGAAAACAAAGTAGATCAAAATATGGTGGTAAGAAGCCAAAAAATTAATAATCTATATAACTTATATAACTTTGCATTGAGTTAAGAAAACTTATGTCACGAAGAAATAGAGCACAACGAGTTTTAGCACAACCGGATCCTATTTATAACAGTCGATTAGTCACGTTATTAGTCTCACGTATCTTGCAATCTGGAAAGAAATCGTTAGCCCAACGTATTGTCTATCAAGCACTTGAAGTTATTGCGGCAAAAACTGAAGAAAACCCTGTTTTAGTTTTAGAAAAAGCAGTTAAAAACGTAACTCCCCAAGTTGAAGTAAAAGCACGTCGTGTTGGGGGATCTACGTACCAAGTACCAATTGAAATACGCGCTTATCGAGGGACGAATATTTCCCTTAAATGGATTACAGAGTTTGCACGTGGACGTTCAGGAAAAAGTATGTCTTCAAAATTAGCAAATGAAGTAATGGACGCAGCAAAAGAAGCAGGAAACGCAATAAGAAGAAAAGAGCAGACACATAAAATGGCTGAAGCAAATAAGGCATTTGCCCATTTTAAGTATTAATTTAAGATAGATAATTTTTATCCTTTCGCCAAAAGTATTTTCAAAAAGAAAAATAGAAACCTATTTGAGTTTAAATTAACGTTAAATAAATTATGGCACGCGAAAAATTTGAAAGATCTAAGCCACATATTAACATTGGAACAATTGGTCACGTTGACCATGGGAAAACAACATTAACAGCAGCTATTTCAGCGACTTTAGCGATCCATAACGAGAAGCAAGCAAAAAAGTTTGACGAAATTGATTCGGCACCCGAAGAAAAAGCTCGTGGTATTACAATTAATACAGCGCACGTTGAATATGAAACAGCTACTCGTCATTATGCACATGTAGATTGTCCTGGGCACGCAGATTATGTTAAAAATATGATTACGGGTGCAGCACAAATGGATGGTGGAATCCTAGTTGTTTCAGCCGCAGATGGTCCAATGCCACAAACTAGAGAACATATTTTACTTGCTAAACAAGTTGGTGTTCCGTATTTAGTTGTGTTTTTAAACAAAGCTGATCAAGTAGACGATGAAGAATTACTAGAATTAGTACAATTAGAAGTACAAGAGCTTCTAGAGAGCTATGATTTTCCTGGTGATGATATTCCATTTGTTTCAGGATCAGCTTTACTTGCCTTACAAGCAGTTGAAGGCGGACCTAAAGAACGTGGGGAAGATAAGTGGGTAGATCTAATTTACGATCTAATGGAAGCAATTGATAACTATATTCCAACACCTGAACGTGATACAGAAAAAACATTCTTAATGGCCATTGAAGATGTTTTCTCAATTACTGGTCGTGGTACCGTAGCGACTGGTAGAATTGAACGTGGTATGGTTTCAGTAGGGGACTCAGTGGAATTAGTCGGTTTAAAAGATACGAAAACAACAACTGTAACTGGAATTGAGATGTTCCAGAAAACCTTAGAGCAAGGGATGGCGGGTGATAATGTTGGTATTTTAATTCGAGGTATTCAGAAAACCGAAATTGAACGTGGTATGGTATTAGCTCTTCCTGGTTCAATCACTCCACATAAAAAGTTTGAGTCGGAAGTATATATTTTAAACAAAGAAGAGGGTGGACGTCATACTCCATTTTTTACTGGTTATCGTCCACAATTTTATGTTCGTACAACAGATGTAACAGGTACAATTGTTCAATTCACGGGTGATGATGGTAGTGTCGCTGAAATGGTAATGCCTGGGGATCCTATTAAAATGACTGCAGAATTAATTAACCCAATTGCTATTGAACAAGGTATGCGTTTTGCAATCAGAGAGGGTGGCCGAACAGTTGGCGCTGGTGTGGTATCAAAAATTCTAGAGTAATTAGAAAAATTAAATGAATTTATATAGACCCGAAAAACTACGTATTGGACTTAAAGCTTATGACTCAAATATTTTAGACGAATCATGTAGCAAAATTATTGATGTAATAAATAATAGTGGAACAAAAGTAGTCGGTCCAATACCCTTACCAACAAAACGTCGAATTTACTGCGTTTTACGTTCTCCACACGTTAACAAAGACGCGCGAGAACATTTTGAAATCAGAACTCACAAACGTTTGATTGATTTGTACTCACCATCCGAACAGACGATGGATAATTTAAGAAAGATTGATCTTTCAGCGGGTGTTGATGTAGAAATTAAAAGTTATTAAGTCAGATCATCTTAATACTTCACGTTAAGCTAGAAAAATTCTTCATCTATAATGAAAATATAGATGAAGAATTTTTTTTGAATATTAAGGATACAAAAATTCGAGCAAATTATTTAGAGAAGCACAATCATTGGTGGCTAACTTTTCTAAGGAGCAACAATAACAAATCCCTGAAGTTAAATTTACCGTAGAATTAACACGAAAAGAAGATAAACCAAACATAATAAAATTAGTATATGAAGTTTTAAAGCTTGTTTGAGAATTTGATTTACGAGATAATCCTAACGGTGGGACTTATAGCTTGGTACAAGCTACCTACTTAAAAACGTGTACGAGCAGTGGGGGTTCTATAGTACAGGATGATCACATTTCTGCGAGACGTCTCGCTCTCGGGGGTTCCCTATCATGTGTTTAGTCTCTTTTTTGGAGAGTTATAGTTCAGTGGATTCTTATGTGGAATTGCGCGATCGAGTCATTGAACCTGTTGGAGAAAGTAAATTAGGTGAACCAAAGCCAATGCTAATAGATGGGTCTTATGTCGGATTGTATCAATCTTGCTCAAGAATATTAGCGGAAAAATGATGGGCAAGATATAAAATCTCTAGTAGAGAGCCTTAGTTTAACATACAAAAATAACTTGGAATCTGCTGAAGATTTCGAAGTGAATCAAAAAGAAAAACACTTACGGATTAAATATTTGGAGAAGGAATTACCTTGGTGAAGATTAATTATGTTCTCGAAGTAAATTTAGAAAATTAGTTAAAGAACGATAACACAAGGAATCGGGGCTGACGGGACTCGAACCCGCAACTTCCGCCGTGACAGGGCGGTGCTCTAACCAATTGAACTACAACCCCTTATGTAACTTCTATGGATAGAAATTACAATAAATCTATAGTTTCGTCAAGTTAATAAATCTCCAACTATTAGAACACCTCAAATGAACAACATGAATATTACAATTACTATACGTCCAAATATTTTGTACTAGCTATAGAAAAGAAATTTCATTACTTTTTGACTGTTGGTAATTTGTTTCCTTTAGTTTTTTCATTATTTTTCCGAAGTAATCCTGTAAGTAATTTTCTAAACCTAAACGTTCTGTTGACCAAACAACTTCGGGAGTAGTTTTCAAAACTTCCTTAGAATTAATAAGTAACTCTGAAAATTGTAGTCGGTCAGAAATATTCCATGTAAATTCAAAGAATCGGAAAAATCTTCTTAAACTACTTAGTATGATATTTGGTATGTATAATATTTTTGCCTCTTTACCAGACAAACGTTCACATAATCCAACTACCTCTTCAGATGTCCAAAACTTTTTCCCAATTAAAGCTAAAGTCTTTGTACCTGGCTCAAAGTCCACCAAGTTTTTAACTACGGCACTTGCCGCATCCTGTGTATCTAAATAGGCAATTGGATTCGAATTACCTAAAAGCCAAACGGTTTTATTTTCTAAAACTGGAATTGCGTATTGATTAATAATCCCTTGAAAAAAGCCGGAACATTTAAAAATAGTACAAGATATAGCAGATTGTTCGAGTACTTTTGCGATTTTTAATTTTAAATCAACTAATGGGATTGCATCATTAACGGCTGCCCCTAAAACAGAAAAGAAGATAAATTTTTTAATTTTTGCAAGTTTCGCTGCTTCGATAAGCGCTAGTTTACCTTTCCAATCAATTAATTCGGAATTATAGTTATCAGTCGGCCTAACAGTGGCAGCATCGATAACTAAAGAGATACCTTTTAAAGCAGGGGGTATAGTTTCGGGTAATGATAAATCACCATATACTAATTCAGCTCCCCAATCTTTTAAAAATGTTGCACGGCGTAAATTTCTTGTAAAACATCTTACTTGATATCCTTCATTTAGTGCTTGTTTTACAATTTGACGACCTAATGTTCCAGTTCCCCCAATAATTAGTAAACTCATAGTTTATAGGTTTAATTTTTACTCTTACTTAAAGAATACATAAAAAAATTCTTT
>Ga0115100_11068726_pt1 | contig 15314 bp, 1 predicted proteins | sample MBTome_3_FD_89642 | JGI IMG/M metagenome (GOLD analysis project Ga0115100, IMG submission 89642) | Marine eukaryotic communities from Pacific Ocean to study complex ecological interactions - MBTS_2Apr14_M1_3um Metatranscriptome... | ecosystem: Environmental > Aquatic > Marine > Oceanic | place... | reverse complement strand
CTAGCAACATAGCAGGATCAATAGAGTATATACAAGCGTATTTTTGTCTTTTTCATTAACACTTATCGATATTTCTTTCTAGAATATCGATATTCTTTTTTTTACTAACAAAACTGTGGATGGTCGAATTATTATTTTTATAAGTAGATATATATAACAAATATATATCAAAATGAGATTTGCGTTATTGGTGTTTTACGCCGCTGGTACTCTTGCAGTACCTGTTCCAGATGAGAGGATGCCAAAGGCAGTCGTCTCCAACATGGATTGTTCTCCACAATTCCAACCTGGACGAACATATGAGTATTATGGAGAAACGATGAACCAAGTGGAAGGAACAAGCAACGCGAAGACGGGTCTGGCGATAGAATCTCTGATCACATTTTCAGCTGGTATCAATGATTGTTCATTTTTAATGACATTGTCTGGTACTGAGATTCTTTCAAAGAACATGAATGAAGCTGGATTCAAGAAACTTGGCGACTCTGATGCATTTGCTCAAAGTCTTCAAAAGAATCACGTTCTCTTCACCATGAAAGGAAAACAGATCACCAGTGTCCAGTCATTAAAAGGAGAGACAACTGAAGCCCTCAACATCAAAAAGGGTGTCCTCAGTGCTTTCCAATTAAACGAACAAGCAACACTTGAAACCGATATCAACGGAGAGTGCGAAACATCAGTCACCAAAGAAAACGGAGTTGTTATCAAATCCAAATCTTTAACTGACTGCTCGAAACGCGCCCGAAGTGAAATCGGAATCCAATCGGCTTCAATTCGAACTGATATGGATTTGAAACCATTAGATTCAAAAAGTGTCTGCAAATACTACTTGTCTGAAGAAGGAGAAATCATCAACGCTCAATGCGAAGAATCTCATTTGTTCAAACCATTCTCTGCTGGCTACAAGACTCCATCAGGTGCTATGACTGTTGTTACCCAACGATTGGCCATGTCTGAAGTTGTCATGAAAGCTGGAAACCAACAAGAGAAAGAACACTATGCTGAATCTTCCCTCGTCTACGAGCACATCAACCAAGATGACACCAAAAGCACACCCAACCAACAAATGAAACCTGTTGATGACGTCATGAGCAAACTCATCTCAAAGGCTCAATTATCAGCCAGCGAATCATCAGCCAAAGAATTCACCAACTTGGTTATGTTACTCCGAAAAATGGATGATGCTATGATGAAGAACATCTGGGATAAATATTTCGATTGTATCACCAGCAAAGTTTGCGGACCAGAAGAAAACAACATGAAAGATCTTTACAGACAATACATGCTGGATGCTATCGCATACTGCGGAACCCCAAGCTGTGTTTCAGTCGTCAAAGATGTCACCATCAACGGAGAAGTATCTGGAGAACGTGCCAACGCTTTCTTAATGAGCATTGCATTTGTTGCCAAGACTACCAACGGTATGATCCGTGACATCCTTGATATTGCTCAACAACAACCATCCCGACAAGTCTTCTTGACACTTGGAACTCTCATCTCACGTCACTGTGCCAAATCACCAGAAGCATGCACATCCGGACCAGTTGTTGATGCCGAAAAATTCTTAGTCAAAACTCTCGGAAAATGCGCCGGACAAGAACGTCACGAACGTGTCGAAGAGATCATCATGACCTTGAAAGCCATCGGAAACGCTAAACGTCCATTAAACGCCCGCAACGATCTTATCAAATGCGCCGTACAAACCACACACACCAACATCTCCATGTCTGCTTTTGACGCCATCAAATCCATGCCATGTGACGATGGAACCTTGAAGAACTTGAACCAAATCCTCGCTGATAAATCCATCAACGAAGAGAAACGTGTGTATGCTTTCCAAGCTGTGATGAACTGCCCAACTGTCAGCAACCTCGAACAAGTTGTTGCCATCTACAACTCACTCGATGCCGCTCAATCTCAACTCGCCTCATTCATGTGGAGCAAATTGACCAACATCATGGAATCAACATTCCCACAAGACAAAGAAGCCAAACAAATCTTGGCTGCCATCACTGCAAAGACTCCATTGAACGTTAACGATCTCCCAGCTTACACTCACTCCCAAAACATGGAGAAATCCCTCTACATGGATTATCTTAAATCAGGAGTCAGTGCAAAAGCCAACTTGGTCTTCAACCCAGAAAGCATCGTCCCAAAATCAGCATCTCTTGATATGACTGCTAAAATCATGGGTGTACCAGTTGATTTGGTTGAAACTGTTGTCGGAATCGATGGTGTTGAATCATTGGTTGATAACATTGTTCTCCCAGAAGTCTTTGCTTTCGATATCTTCAAAACCAACTTGGCTGAGAAATGGCAAGAATTACAACAAAAGAAAAACGCTGAACGAAAACAAAGAAAAGCCAACATCGAAGTTGCCAAACCAAAACAATTCTCAGGATTTATGTCCATGAAGATTATGGGACAAGAACTCCGAGTTATGAGTTATGATGACATCTACGCCATGATTGAAGAAATCGACAACATGAACGTCATCCAACTTTTGTCAAAGATTGCCAAAGGTGGCGAAAAGACCTTCACTAAAAGCATGATGTTCTTGGAAATGACTTACACCGTTCCAACCGCTGTCGGTCTCCCATTAAAATTGAAACTCACCGGTACCACCGTCGGAAGCATGGAAATGAAAGGTAAACTCGACATGAGAAACATGTTCTGGGGACCAGGAGCTTTGACCGTTGACGGTTTGATCAAGCCAACAGCTGTTGTTGAGATCACCGGTAAGATGGGTGTTGAAAGTGCTTTTGTTGCCACTGGTTTGATGGTCAGCAGTAACATGATGGTCTCCAATCTCGTAAAAGGTAGCATCGAATACAAAGCTGGAAAAATCTTGAAAGTCAATGTTGATACTCCATCTGAACCAGTTCAACTCTTCAAATCATCATCTACCCCATACATGTTCATGAACGAAGTTGCTTCTCCAATCGAACGACTTGGCCGATCAATCAAGACCGACCGATGCATGAAATCTCAAATCATTGGATACGGATTATGTACCAGCTTGAATGTCCCAGTTGCTTTCCGTGACTACGAAGCCCCCTACTACCCACTCTCTGGGCCATCCCACTTTGGAATCTCTCTCGTCCGAGGAGATGATAAACTCACCACCTTCCAATTCTTGGTAAACATGAACAAACAAGCCAATGGTTTAGATGGTGTCATCGAATTCAGTGCTCCAGGAGCCACCTACGAACGAAAAATGAACGGTAAGATCTCCTACTCAGATGTCAACAGCAAGAAAGTATTGACCTTAACTACCGAACCCTTCGGTAAAGTCAGCTCTGTTGAATTCACCTACGACGGAGTATCACGATCTGCTTCAATCCAAGCACGAAACAACTTCTTTACTACTAAAGATGTTGTTGCTACCCTCTCCATCAAAAACCAAACAAATGCCATCTCAACCCAATATGGTATCCTTGCTTCGCTCCACAATGACGAATATAAACTCGAACATATGATCAAATACATCAAAATAGCTACTGGACACAAAGTTGTGTCTTCAACCACATACGCTCCAGGAAAAATAGTTAGCGGATCATTGGAATACAACAGAGTAGACAAGAAATTGACTGCTACTGCTGAAGCCAGCCAATTCAACCAAGCTGTCGAAGTCAGTGCCCAAGTTGGATCAACTACTGACGGTGAAGGTCTTATCATCACTGCCACTCATGTCCCAACCAAGAAATCTGTTGTTGTATTTAGTGGAATGAAGAACGAGCCGGAAAAGAAAGAATTTACTGTCTCTTTCAAGATTGGAAACAAGACTGTTAAGAACACTGCTGGATGGTACAAAGAAGGAGGTATCTACACTGTCAAAGATGTCTTCTCATACGACAAGAAAATGGCTGTTGTTGCTGCCACTGTTGAAAACAAAGCAGGAGAGAAAGCTATCAAATTCAATGCTGATATCTTTGGTAAACAAGCTTCATCAAGTGTTGTCTACAGCGCTGAAGGAAGCAGCAAAACCATCAACGTTGCTGTTGCCGCTTTAGGAAAATCCGCCAACTTGAACGGAAAATTGTTGAACACTGAAAACTTGAAATCTATGGTTGTCACTGCCGATGTTATGGGTAAACAAGTCAAATCTGCTCTCGTCTACTCAAGTGTTAACACCACCAAAACAATCCGTGCCAGTATGGGAGAGTCTTTGATCGAAGCCATCTTGGACAACCAAGCTGCCATAAAAACGTTAACATTCAACGCCAACATCCTCGAAAAGGAAGCTAAATCAGTTGCTCAATACACCACTGAAGACAACAACGCCAGACAAACCTTGAAATTCTTCGCTGATATCATGGGAAAAGAAGCCAGTGTTGTCTACGTTCTCACCAACGTTCACGATCAAAAATCATTGAAAATGACTGTTGAAGCTATTGGAAAGAAAGCTGAAGGTGTCGTCGGATACTACAGAGAAAACAATGCTATCATCTTCAAAGCTGATGGTACTGTTGCTGGAAAATCTGGAAACGTCTTCTGGAGAATCGAAAAAGCTGACGGTTACAAGTCAATTGTTGGATTCGTCGCTGATAAATATGTCGGTGGACTCCGATCATCTGTCACCAAGCAACCAACTAATATTGGAGCATGCGCTTCAGTCTACTATGGTTTAACTACCGAGCAAAAGACCGCCGTGGCTTCATGCGTTGAGTTCAGCAACTTGTCTAACAAAAACTTGACCCACTTGCAAGGAAAGTTTGGTGTAGAATCACCAGTCTTGAAGAAGAGTGTTGAATTGGTCAGTGACATCACTAAGACTGCTGGACGTGTTAACACCGTATCAAAAGCCCTCTACAACGGAAATGCTGTTAGCAAATTTGAATTTGATGTTGCATTCGCTGATCCATTAAATGCTGCTCTTACTGTTTCAGCTGTGGTTGGAAAATACGACATCAGTGTCAAAACTTTGACTCAGACTGTCAACTCGCAAACCAGTGTTCGTGTCGAGATGTCCAGCATGGGAAAAACTCTTGAATTCGCTCACAAATACGAGAAATCCGGTGAATTGATGAAATTGACCTCAAACATCGTCTTGAACGGAAAAGTATTACCAGCTTCAACAGTTCTTGCTCTCCAAAACGGAAAAGGAGTTGCTGTCACATCCGTCAGTGTCATCTTAGGATCATATGCTGCTGTCTACAAGAGCAACATCAACTACTCTGGCAAATACGGTATGTCATCTGAATTATTAGCTATGAAAAACGAGAAAATCATCACTAGAGTTTACCACAAACTTTTCGCCACTATCAATGAAGTTGAAAAAGCAATCGATCACAAATTCGGTGTTGTTGCTGCTGAAAAACTCTACGAATACGGATGGAGTCTTGCCTACAGCAAACAACAACTCGTTGCTAAGATCCAATATTCAACTAAACGATCATCAGCTCTTACTGTCTCATTCAACAATGGAGCTAAAATGGCTAAAGTCAATGTTGTTTTCGAATACATCCCAACCAAGAAGGTCAGCCACTCTATCTCATTGAACAAAGAATCCAAACAAGTTGATGTCAGCATTGAATTCTTACCAAAAATGTTCACTAAATTCATGGCTCGTCTTAACACCACAAATGGCTACAAATTAATCACTAGCACACACCTTCAATGGAAAAACTTTGAAACTTCAATGAGCGCAACTTACTCATTTGTCAACACCAATGAAGCCCTTGAATTGTCTGCTAAAGTAAACGAAAACACCTACATGACTGTCAAATACTACAAAGGATTACCAAAAGCCATCACCATCGAAGTCTCAGTTGCTGGAAAATCAGCTGTCTTGGCTGTCTCATATGTCAAAGCTGTTGTCACCGTTCAACTCGATGTCAACGGTAAAACTATGTTCAAAGTACAAGGAGATTACAACAAAATCATGAAAATGCTCATTGCTAAACGAGACCAACTTGTCGTTTACTTGAAAAACGGATACGAAAAAGTCTTGGAAGATTTGAAAGCACTCAGCGAGAAAATCTTGAAAGAATCACAAGTCTACGGAGAGAAATTCTTGAAGGACATGAAAATCTTCAACGAAAAAATTATGAAGGAAATGAAGACTGTCAACGACAAAATCGTCAAAGAATGGAAACTCATCAGCGAGAAATTGATGAAAGACTTGAAAGTCGCCATTGAGAAAGTTATGGTTGAATTGAAAGACGTACGAGAAAAAGCTATGAAAGAATTAAGCGGATTAATGTCCAAATTGAAATCTGCATCTGCTGAAATCAAACAAGTCATCCAAAAAGTTCAAGACTTTATTGAACGTATGAAAAAATGGATCTCAATCAAAATCAAGACCAAAGGATCAGTTACCACCTTCAACTTGAAGATGTTCGGAAAACGATACAAGAAATTGATCTTCAACAAGAAGAAGAGAACCTTGAACATCCAATACAAAAACAAAGCTGCCATCACCGTTACTCACATTCCAAAAGAAAACATCATCAAAGTCACCTACAAAGGAGCTAAAGCAAGAAACACTCTTGTCCTCCGAGCTGATTGGGCTGAGAAGATCTTATCTGCCACATGGAAAGTCAACAAAGTCAACACAGCTGGAATCAAATTCTACGTTGACAAACTCGGATTGAACTTAAAACTCATTGCCACCCCAGATCTTATCTTCAATACCATCTTCTCTAAAACCGACAACTCTTTGAAAATGGAAGTCAATCGAATCTTGAACAAGAACATCATCAATGAAATCACTGCTGAATATCTTCTCTCTGCTAAATCAAGCAACTTCGTCTTCAATTACAACAACGAAACCGTCAGCAAAGTTGTTGAACAATTGAAAGGATTAGGAGAACCATTGGTCATAAAATTTAGACAACTCTTACACAAAGTTTTGGATGGATACACTGCCTCATATGCTAAAGTACAAGAATTGACCATTGAAGCTAAAGCTGAAATCTTGAAATTCTTGAACAAAATGGATAAATCTTTTGATGATATTGATTTCTTAGCTATGTCACAAAAATTGACCACCATGGCCATGGATGCTATGAAGAAGACTTCCACCTGCACCAACAATGCTCTTAACAAACTTGCCACCATCATTGATGCTTTGAAAGAACGTCTTCCACAACAAGTTGAAAAGATCAGAGAATTGATCAAGAAGATCCAACCCAAAATCATGGCTGCCATCAACAAAATCAATCCAGATATTGTTATCGCTAAAGCTAAACAAGTCCTTGCTCAATCCAAACAACTCCTCGCTAAACTTGATGCCATCAAACTTGACGCTAAATTAGAAGAAGTAAAAGTTGTCATCAACAAAGTCATTGTTGCTCTTACTAAAGCTGTCAAAGAATTTGCTGAGACCAATGCCCCAATCATCAAGAAGGCTGTTTCTTTATTGAAAGACTTCAAAATCAAAGGAAAACGTGTTGAAGATATCGTCAAAGATGCTTCAGTCGATGCCCAAGAAATCGTAAAAACTTACAGCGAAAAAGTTAACATGGCTATCTTGAAATTGAAGGTTGAATTAGTGAAAGCTAGCAAAGATCTTAAGAATTACATCTTGAACCTTGAAGTACCAAAAACCAAGAAGACCGTTGCCCAAATCATTGAATTAATCCAAGCGAAATTAATTGAATTGAAAGAAAAAGTGAAATCATTAGATGCTAAGAAAATGATCGATGAATTAAAATCTGAAATTTTAGCTTACAAAATCAAAGGAAAGACCATTCCAGAACATATTGTTGAATTGAAGAAAATGATTGCTGAATTAAAAGTAAAAGTTATCGCTATTGCTGAGAAATACAGAGATATGCCAGAACAAGCCAGAAAAGAATTCAAAAAATTAGTCAAAGCCAGCCGAAAATACGTCAAAGATCTTGAAGTATATGCTAAGATTGTTTCAGTCAAAGCAGAACAAGTTGCTGAATTTGCCAAACCATTGACCAACTATTTGAGCATTGTCAAGGCTTCAGTTACTAAACATTATGGACCAATCTACGCTGAAATTCATGAAGTGATTGTCAAAGAATTAGAAAAGATCCATCTTATCTCTACCATCAAATCCATCGTTGACGAAAAATTAGCTAAATTGACCGACATGACTACACGAATTGTCGAACCTTTGAAACCAGTCTTCAGACAAATCATTGCTCAAATCAAATCCATGAAAGGTATGGACATCCAGAAATTTGAAAAGATTGTTGAAGAATTAGCTCGTGAAGCTAAGATGGAATTGAAGAAAGAAATCGAAAAGATGACTGAATTAGTTGAGAAAGTCAAATCTTACAACACTGCCGAGATGGTTGAAAAGATCGTCAAACAAGTTGTCAAATACTTGAAAGCAGTCTACAAAGAGAAGAGATTAATCACCGCCCAATATCTTAAAGACGTTGAAGAGGTGTACGGAAAAGTGAAAGTTCAATTGATGAAATTGAAGAACACCCCATTAACCGCAGTTGTCGATGAACTTGTTGAATCTGCATTGAAGAAGACTGCAAAATCTGCTGCTAAAGTTTCAGGACTCATCAAGAAAGTTGTTGAATTTGATGTCGCTAAAGAACTCGATGTCATCGGTCGTCTTAACATGATCAACAAGAATGTCGAAATTGCTGTCAACTTTGCTAAACAAGCCAACCTCACCCAACTCGTTTTAGACATCATTGCTAAATTCGAAAAATACGTTATTGCAACCAGCCACGAAGCCATCACCATTGTTTTGAAAGATTACAAGATTGTCTCTGAGAAATTGAACAAAGTCATCGTCGCTGTGAAATCGATCTCAAAGAAAGATTATGAATCATGGATTGCTGAAATGAAAGGACTCACCAAAAAGACCGAAAAGAAAATCGTACAATGGGTCAAAGCACAATACGAACGATCAGAAAGCCGTGTCACTGAAACCTTGGAGAAATTACAAAAACTCGCCACTGCTGATTTGAAAATCGCCAAGAGTTACATCACTGCTTTACAAGGAAAATACAACCTTTTAGTCAGCAAAGCTGAACTCGTCTATGTTGACTGCAAACAACCCACCATCGATGTCTACACCCACTACGCTACTATTGTCAACAAAAACCTTGATGACATCATCAAAACCGTCAAAGCCATCTTTGAAAATGCCAAAGCTAAAATTACCACTGAACTCAAAGCTTACTACAAAGAATTGAAACAACTTATTGCTCGACTCCCAGAACTTAAAGCTAAAATCGCTGCTCAAGTGGAAAAACTTACAGTTAAAGTTGACGCTTTAGTTGCCAAATACGGAAATATGACTTGGGAAGAAGTTGCAATGGCTACTGAAAAATTGATCCTTAAAGAATTCAACAACTTAAAATCTATTGTAGCATCAAAAGAAGAATTGGTTGTCTTGAAAATCGCTGAGTTGAAACAAAAAGTTATTGAACTTTACAACAAAGCCGTTCAAGAATTCAAGAGAATCGAAGCAATTGTTAAATCTGAGATCACCAAAGTCAAAGGAGACTTCGAAGCAAAAATGACTCAAATCAAAAAAGAATTAATCACCAAATACAAAGAAGTTGCACCAAAGATTGTCGATACATTGGCCAAATATGAAATGATGATCCGAGCTGAAATCAAGAAATTAGTAACCAAAATCGAAGGTGTTGTCAAAACTACCAAAGAAAAAGTTACTGAAATCTACAACCAAAACAAAGACAAAACTTTGAAACAAATCTACTTGGAAATCAGAAAATTCCTCATCCAAACCGCTTTGGTCCAAAAACAAATTGTTGGTGATATGGTCTTCAAAAATGTCATTAATGCCAACGATAAACTCAACACTGTTTACAGACAAATTGAAGCTACTTTGAACGCCGTTGTTCTCCCAGAAATCAAACAAGAACTTGAATCCATCTTCAACCAAACTCTCAGAAACACAGTCACCATGGTTAAAGAAATCACAAAAGCATACAAACCATATGCTGCTGCCACCAAGAAAGTTATTGCTAAATTGACCGCCGCCATCAAACAGGAAATCCCAGCCTTCATCGCTGAAGCCAAAAAACTCGCTGAAATCAATTTACCAAAATTGAAAGAAGCCACAAAATCTCTTGTCACTAAATTGGAAACTAAAATCACTGAATTGAAAGAAGTTATCCGAAAAGACAAAACTTATGAAAAATTAGTTGCTGTCGTTGAAGAGAAGATTGAAATCTTGAAACAAAACCCAAGATTCATCACCATCAAGAAAGAAGTTGTTGAACTCATTGCTAAATTGGAAAAAGTTATCAAAGAAAAGATTGCTGAATTCAAACAAAACCCAACTGTTGTCCACATGGAAGCTAAACTCGCCGAATCCAAGAAAGTCTTCGAAGAGAAATTCAACACCAAAATTGTTGAATTGAAAAAATTCATCAAAGATAATGTTGATGTCAAAATCGCTCAAGCTAAACAAGTCATTACTGCCAAAATCGAAGAATTGAAAAAATACATCCAAGCTAAACTCGAAGAATTAAAGAAGAACCCAACTTACTTGAAAGTCAAAGCTGAACTCTTAGTCAAACTTGATGACTTAAAAAAGATGACAAAATTGGTACAAGAAAAAGTTGAGAAATTCCAAAACAGCAAAGAAGTTGCTCAAGTTATGGCCACACTTAGACAATTACAATCAAGTGGACAATTCACCACCCAAAAACTTCAAGAAGTCTTCACACCAATTGTTGTTGCTGCCATCGAATCATCCAAGATCGATATGGGAGCCGTCCAACAATGGACTGCTGACTTTATGGAAGCCCCCGAAGAGAAATTCTGGACTACCTATGCTGTAAACAAAGAAGCTGTCATTGATGCTTACGTCACCCTCATCTCAACCTCAATGAGAGATATCGTCGACAAAGTTGAAGCAATTGTTGCATTCAGTTTGAATGTATATGAAACATGTACTGATGAATGGACCAAGAAGACCATCGGAAACGTTGGAAAAGAAATCCGAACCTTTGTCATCAAAATGGTTGCTGAATGGCAAAGATTGAAGAATGATCTCCCAGTTTTAGCTAAGAAATACTATAACGATGCTTTGGTTACATTAAAAGCATTTGCTGATAGACTCGTCTTGAAAACAAATGAATTAGCCAAAAAACAAATTGAAATGTTGACCAAATCCTGGGAAACCTCTCCATTGAAAGCCTTCATTGAAACCGGTATTTTCTCTGAAATTATGACTGAAATCAAGGATCATGAATTGTTTGCTTTAGCTATGGAAGCCAAAGATGCCTCAGTTAAACAGATGATGGTATTGAAATCTGCTCTCATCAAGATCTACAACGAACAAAAACCAATCTTGGAAAAGACATTGGCTGACTTAAAAATCAAATTTGTTGCTAACTACGGTGACTTGAAAATAAAAATGACCAACTTATACAACAAAATCGATGCTCTTGTTGCTAAAACCATCAAAATGATCGAAGAGACCAAAATCTCAGACATTGTTGCCTTTGTTCAAAACAAATATGTTGAAATCATCAAGAAATTCCAAACCTTGAAAGTACAAATCACCGAAAAAGCTAGAATCTTGTTAGGACAATACGAGAAGAAAATGCAAGAAATTGTTGGAAAAGTTAGTGCTAAATTAGCTATCTACAAAGAAAAAATGATGAAAACCTACAAGAAATTGGCCCAACAACTCCAAGAGACATACGACAAATACAGACCAATTGTTGAAGGACAGTACAAAAAGATCATCGCTAAATTGACAACTCAAATCGAAAGATTAACCAGCAAAGCCGCTGAACTCACCGGAAAAGCTAAAGAACTCATTGTTAAATACAGACAAATGATCATTGCCCAATATGAGAAATTGTTGAAACAATGGAACGAATCAGTTGTCCGTGCTAAAATCATCGCTTTCTCCAAAATGACCATCCGAGAAACTTTCAACAAAGTTGCTGAAGTCCCAACTCACATCAAGAAATTCATCAGTGCTGAATACGTCAAAATTGCCGCTAAGATCACTGAAGTCTTAAACAACGTCCGAAAAACAGCTGCAGAAAAAATCAAGATTGTATCTGAAATCATCAAAGCTGAAATCGAACAGATCTCAAAACAATTGAAACCATACATTGCCAATGCTGAATACGCTTACAAAATGGTCGATGATGAAATCAAAGCTACTGTTGAATTCGTCTACAAATACTATCACCTCGAAGCTAAATACGAAATCGTCCGAGAATTCGTTAACGCTCAAATGGCTGAAATCAAACAACAAGTCACCGTTATTGTTGCAAAATACAAGAAGATGATGACTGCTATCCCAGAACAGATTAGAAACACCGTTGAAGGATACAAAGCACTTGTCAAGAAAATCGCTGAACAAACCAAATCTGATTTGATCAAGAAAGTCGCTCACTGTATTGGAAAATGCACCGAACGTGTCGAAGCTTTCGTCAAAGAAGCCATCAAGACCTCAAAAGTCTCTGGTGATAAGACCCTCCGTGCTATCCACGCCGCCATCAAGAAATTAGGAGGCATGGAACTCAAACCAATCCTTGAAAAAATTGTTGCTGATATCAAATCTCAAATCACAATCACCCGAAAAGACGGAACTCTGGTCTTTGCTTTTGCTCACCCAGAAATCATCCCAAGCTTCAGTGTCCAACTTAAGAACATGGAAGAATTACCAAGCAAAATCCAAGCTGCTTTAATTGTTAAAGGAAAGGAACTTTACGAACAATCAACTGTGAAAATCGCTGAATTGAAGAAAACATTAGTCGTCAAGATTGAAGAATTGAAAGTTATCATCCAAAAGTACGCTAAAATCATCAAAGAAAATGCACCAATTGTTGCCGAGCAAATTAAAGCTGAAATGAAAAGATTAGTTGAACTTGCTAAAGCTAAAATGGCTGAATTAGTCGTCAAAGCTAAACAAGTCATCAAGAAAGTCAAAACTGAACTTGTCAAATCCCGACAACTTCTCGAAGAATTAGTCCAAAAACTCGAAAAGAAATTGGTTGAATTAAAGGAAACCATCGAAACAAACCCTAAATTCAATAAATTTGTTGCCGCTGTTGAAGCCAAAATTCGAGAAATCAAGAAAGTATTGAACGAGAAAATTGCTGAAGGTAAAGCTGTTGCCATCAAAACCATGAAACAATTGGAATCCAAAATCGAAATCTTGAGAGTTACCATCAAGAAACAAGTCGAAGTCATGAAAACTAAAGCCACTGCTAAATTTAACGAAATTAAAGTCATCGTCACTGAATACATTAAAATCATCAAGAAACGAGCTGGTGTTATTGTCGGAGAAGCTAAACTCATCGTCAAGAAATACGTTAAGATCATCAAACAAAAAAGCCAAGCTGTTGCCGCTAAAGTCAAAGTTGAAACTGAAAAAGTCCGACAAATGATGAAAGAAATGGCCGCTAAAATCGAAATGAAATTAAAAGAATTGAAATCTACCATCACTAAAGATCAACGATACATCAAACTTGCTGCTTTTGTTGAAAAAATGCTCAAAGAATTGAAGAAAATCATGAATGAAAGTATTGCTCAAGGAAAACTCGTTGGCCAAAAAGCTATTGTTCGAGGACGTGAATTGATGACCAAAATCGAAGCCAAACTCGCCACTTTGAAAAAAGATATCATGGCACGTGTACAAATCGTAAAAGACCAAGCACCAATCATGATCGCTAAAGTTAAAGCTTCCATCAAACAAATGATCGCCGATTTAGAAATCAAATTGAAAGAACTCAAAAAGACCATCACCACCGACAAAAGATTCGTTGAATTTGTTGCCTTTGTTGAAAAGAAAATCGCTCAACTTAAGGAATTCATCAACACTAAAATCGCTGAATTGAAAAAGAACCCAACTTTGTTGAAAATTAAACAACAAATCGAAGCTGCTAAAGCCAAATACGAACAACTCAAAAAAGACGTTCCAGTCATGGTTGCCAAAATCGAAAAAGAAATCAAAGCCACTTTGACAAAATCTAAAGAATTCATCAAAGCTCAAATCCCAAAAATCCAAAAGAAAATTCAAGAATTAATGCAAAAAATCAAGAGCAACCCAAAATTTGCTTTACTTCAAAAGAAAGTCGCTCAATTGATGAAAATCATCAAAGCCCAAATCGCTGAATTAAAGAAAAGAGCTATGCCAGTTATCATGAAAATGAAAACCAAAGGTACTGAAATGATCGAAAGCGCTAAAGCTTGTGTCCAAAAGATCAAGGAAAACACCGCTGAATTACGAAAGGACCTTATGACTTCATACTTGGCTAACAAGAACATCACCATGTATCTTTACAACAACGCTAAAACAGCAGCTAACAAATACTACAAACAAGGACTCCACATGTGCACCACTCTTGCTAACAAATACAATGTTGCTCTCCGTGAAACACGTGTTCAAATCATCAAATTATACAATGAGCTTGCTAAAACTTCATTGAAACAAGTTTGCAAAGACGCTGTTGCTTACGGTAAAGTAATGTATGCTAACCTTAAGCAACAATGCATTGCAAAATACAGTGAAACCGAAAAGCTCATCAAGGAAAGCATTGTTGTACTTAAACAAAAAGGACTTAAAATTGAAAGCGAACTTAAAAACTACTTGAAAGCATTGAGAAATGCTTATGTACAAATCAAATCTGGTGCTCCAGTAAAAGAAGTACTCAAGTCTCTATTCACCGAATTGTTTGGTAAAATCGATATTAAATCATACAACATTAAAAGTGTTATCTGTAAAAAAGATCCTGCATTATGCAAACTGGTTAGAGAATCGTGGAAACTCCACAAAACCCTTCTTAAAAAATACGCTCGAAAAAATTAAGACACTATATATGGCTATATAGATTATATGACTATATGGACTATATAGACAAAATATGAACTTGGACTTGGACAATATATTCTGTGTAATCCTGCACAAAGAATTGCTAGATATTTCTACTTAACTTTATTATTATTATATGTTTACTGTGTTATTATTTCTTATATTATTTTTTTTTTTTATAAGACAAAATTGGATATGACTTTTATAACAAAACCCTAAAAATCATTTTCTAATATACCTTTATTTTGTTTTATGTATATATATAAATATGTTATATATATATACTTGCTAACTCTACTCCTAGGTATATCTTTTCTTTAAACATACAGAAGATAATATCTTATTTTGTTAATTTTACTAAACTAACCAAAAAAAATAAAAATTATGTTTTTGAAACTAAAAGCTCTCCAGAAAGCCCCCATTTTTTAAGGAAAAGTGTTATGGAAAAAATGATCTATATTCTAAACATGTGGTTTTACCTTTTTAGTTAAGTACCATCATGAGTTGGCAGGTATATGTTCATTTTATGAATCCCTTTTGTGGAAACGATTTTAAATCTCCG